>Ga0116111_1001865_pt1 | contig 13753 bp, 19 predicted proteins | sample June2015DPH_8_10_FD_89720 | JGI IMG/M metagenome (GOLD analysis project Ga0116111, IMG submission 89720) | Peatland microbial communities from SPRUCE experiment site at the Marcell Experimental Forest, Minnesota, USA - June2015DPH_8_100 | ecosystem: Environmental > Terrestrial > Soil > Wetlands... | reverse complement strand
ATAGATGTAGACGAATCAACTGCCGAGGCCATCGCCGACTGGCATTATTGGGTGGCCCAAGGCTACTGCTTCTGATTCACCACCCAAACCCACCGATCTACGCAGCCCTACCGAAAGCTCACCATTGTGTCAGGGATGACCACAACAGATGCAGGAAGATTTACTCCCATCGCAAGGGTGCTCGTGGAGCAAACGACCTGAACTTGGCCGTCGCCAGCGCGAAAGTCAGATTCAATCGCCAGCCTTTCCTGGGCCGATAGGTCCGAGTTATGGAATACTACTCCTCCTGCCGGACATTCGATCAAGGCCTCTCTCGAGTTCGTGTTCTCTCCTTCTCCCAATTCTGCTATTAGTCGCGTCGCTGCTGGGAGGCGGAGCTCCTGTGCAAGGCGCCGCGCGGTAACCCGAGTAAGGGGGCGCCATTTCCTGAAAACCACGATCCGCTTCCTGCTCCTTAGGTAATAGTTGCAAATAACCACCAGTCTCTGGAGAACCGATTCTTCGAGCAACTGCCCCTCCCACCGATTTGTGGGCGTGCCGGTAGGGATGCTGATTCCAGAGACGCCTGGTATCGTTTCAGCGGACTCCCGTCCGTCGTTGAAATTGCGTACCTTCATAGTTCCGTCCACGGACAAGACGCCTTCGTGCAACTCCAGTGGGCGGCTTTGTGTCATGCAGTGGGAGGCGTTGAGCCATCCGTCAAACTGATATAGGTCGGCCAACACAGCTGACAACCCCAGAAACTGGATGGGCACAGATTCCTTGATCATCTTGATCTTCGTGAGCAAAATCTCGAGACTCGGTCCGCGCGATTTGTCATTGAGGAGCTGAAGCTCATCAACTACGACTAGGCCACAACTATTGAGGATTGCTACACTTTGGGTGAGCAGGGCGTTCATTTTCTCGAAGATCACAATAGCGATGTCGAAGTATCCGGCGAGGATGCTGTCGTCGAATTCCGGACGGTCATGTGTAGAGATAACAACTCTTAAGCCGAATCTTCCATACTTCGCCCTGAAATCTTCGAACTTTTCTTCTGCTATTGCTTTCATAGGAACTAGGAATATCGTTTTTTTGTCCCGGTAGAAGGCGTTGATAGCTGCAACCTCAGCGACGAAGGTCTTACCAGAGGAGCTTCGTGCGGTTATCAGCAGACTTTTTCCCTCCAGCAGGTGAAAGTCTTCGATAGCTTTCGCCTGCAGAGGGAGAAGGTCTTCCCCTTCCTCTCTTTTCCATATGTCAACAATTCCTTGGGGTATATCGTATCGATCAGCCAGGCGTTGCATGGGCGCCACCCCCTCGGTGGCCGCGGAAGAGGAGCACGTATCGCGGTCCTGTTTTGACCGCACATTCTCTTTTTACACTTCCGCTCGACGTTTAACATATCCCTCATCTGCTTTCCATGCAATTACCATCAGCAATTACCATCAGCCAGCAAGCTGCCGATAGTCGGTGGAGCGGCCAGAAGCAATCCACCTAGCCGTATTTGGCCTACACGTGGAAGTGGCGGCGCGGCGGTGCTGGCAATTCCGAGAGCAAGTTAGACCGGCCCTGGACGGAAGTCCGCCCAGACGAAAAGAATGCGTTACAGGGGAGTGGTAAGTGGCCGCTCAGGCCCGCTGGGGGAAGGTCCGCAGCGTCCCAGTTAGTTTGCGCCTTAGAACCGCGGCGCCAGATGATCGGGGCTGCTAAAGGCGGGGCGCGCTCATTCAACTCATTATCGATTCTCGGGGAGGAGCGACCGTGGATGAACAGCCTGGATGTCTGGATAGCGGGCAAAGTCACGCTGGTTGAAGGTAAGAACTCGTTTGAAGCCGTGGACGCGCATTGCCGCCGCCAATCGCGCGTCGTGGACCTGAACGCCGGAAACCTTGTGACTCACAAGCAAGGCACGCCATTCCTCGTGGACCGCCGCGCTGTCGGGTAGAAACCGCAACTTATCCTCAAAGGCTCTGGCCCGGCGGTCGGTTTCCTGAGGGGAAAGCCCAAACCCATTTTGATCGAGAGGTCGAGTACAGGTGTTCCAGAATTCCGCAACGTTCTGCGATGTGTAGCAAAGCACACCGCCGTCCGCAAGAATCGCCTCAATTGCCGAGACGACCAACGGTAGTCACGGTCATCCGGCTTTACCCAGCGAAGCAGAATATTGCTGTCCACTAAATAGGGAGTGCCCGGCATTTAGGCGCGGTCCTCATAGAAGCTTTCGCGCGTGAAACTCTCGGTCGGAAGACTCGGCAAAAGCTCCGAACCTTCCGCCATTGAGGCCAGCAGGGCATGGAAATCGCCGACGGTGAGATCGGAGGAGCCTGTAAACCGAGAAGCCATCGCCTCCTCCAGAATACGCGCCGCCGCCCTTTCGAGAGGCATCCCCTGGGCACGAGCCTTCGCAGCGAGTCGCGCTCCCAGTTCCGGATCGAGTTCTACTTGGATGGTCATGGCTTCTTACCCCCGCGCAATTTCTTGCTTTGCTGTGACGATGCGGCTAACACAGGCATGACATGTCGTCTCACCTGCTAGATTAGCACACTTGAACCATCGTTTGGCCGCACGTGCAGATTGCAAGGGGGAGGGAGCGGTCAAACGATGGCCAAAGGCCCGCGGCCTTGATGCGGCGGATCAACTTGCGGATTCCGTTTTAAGTGCCTCGCTCAAAAAATTGGCGATGGATCCGCTTGAGCCCCGTTTCGAGATGAGTTTCATCAAAAACCATCATCAAGCTATTCGGCGAAGAGCCCTGGGAAATGAGATCCAGCCGCAAATCGGAAATAGCTCCCAAGGCCAAAGCCGCAATGCCCGGCTGCTGGATCAGTCCCTGCCCCACCAGGCAAATGGAGGCTTTCCCCCGCTCAATTTCCACCGCACCCAAACGATGCAATTCCGGAAGAAACCGCTCAAACGGAAGGTTGGCGTCTAGCGCCAGCGTGCAGTGCATCGATGAGATGGCGGTCAAATCGGGGGTAACGCGGTGCCGGTCTAAAACCTCGAGCACTCCTTTCATGAATTCTGAAATCGGCTGCTGCCGGTTCGAGACGACGTGAAGCAATGCCAAACCTCGCTTGAAGGCAATGGAGCGCACTCCTTGCGGAGCCGTCACCGCGCTTTCTTGAATGATGGTCCCGGCGTCTTGCGGATGCCAGGAGTTGACGATTTGGACAGGGATGCGTTTCTGGGCCGCCGGCCAAACCGCTCGGGGATGCAGTAACTTGGCGCCAAAATAGGTCAACTCGGCCATTTCATCGCAGGTGACCGCTGGAATCGTCTGGGCCTCGGGAATAACGGCGGGATCGGCGCTCATCAAGCCAGGCACATCCTTCCAAATCTGAATGGCCTTCACATCCAAAGCCGCTCCCACGAAGGCCGCGGTGAAATCCGACCCTTCAAAACCCAGGGTCGTCGTCGCCCCCGCCAGGGTCGCCCCGATATACCCTTGCATCACCGGCGTGCGGCCCCGCTCCAGTTCGGGGAGCAAAGCGGCACACATTCGCGCTTGAGCGGCTTCCTCGATCGGCTCCGCGGCTGTGAAGTGATCATCGGTAATCATGAGCGTGCGGGAATCGAGCAACTGCACCTTCACCCCGCGGGACTCGAGCCCCGCGGCAAGTATGGCCGATGAAAGCAGCTCGCCGTAGGCAGCCATGGCATCCTGGCTGCGCGGCGAAAATTCCTTCAAAATGGAAAGACCTTTTACCAAGTCATGCATATCGCTGAAATATCCCGCCGTGAGGGAAAACGCCGGAGAGTCTCTGTGATCTTCCACCAACTGCGAGAGTTCGGCGCGATGATACGCTTCAATGGCCGCCAACTGGCCAAGAGCCTCGGCTGTTTTCCCTTCCGAGGCCAAGGCCCCCGCGCCGAGCAGGTTCCGCGTGGTCTTGCCCATGGCGGAAACGACGATCACCGGATCGAGTGGCAAGTGCTCCTGGATGATTTTGATCACCCGATCGATGGATGCTGCATCCTTGACTGAACTGCCGCCAAATTTCATGACAATCATCGGTTCACCGGAAAGAGAGGTTTTCAAGAATCCAAATCTGCACAACTATACCTTAAAAGCTGTTGCAAATGACCGGTCGCTAAGCGGCAGAAATGTGTTCACGATCCCCCGACAGATGCACGGGGTGACGGCGATCTCTTCAGCGGCAATTTTTTCAGCGCTGGGCCGGCGGCGGTGTCGCCCCGCTACGCTTGGTTTCAAGACTGGGGTGAGGTAGACTGAGGCGATGATCTCCGGATGGGAATAAGGCAAAGGGCAACCTGCGGAAGCACCAAATTCCCTTTTATGAGGAAGGCATCGGCGAAAGGAATGGGTGACGATTTGAGGCCGGAGTATGACCTCTCGGAACTCAAGGGAGGAGTTCGCGGGAAGCACTATGAGGCTTACCGCGCGGGCACGAATGTAGTGTTTCTCGATTCCGACGTGGCCCAAGCGTTCGGCGACTCAGCGTCGGTCAATCAAGCCTTGCGCCTGCTCTTGCAGCTTGCCCGGACAAACGTTCCTTCCGACATGCAGCCTGACAAGCCGGTGCGCCCGGCGCGCCGTGCCAAGAAGCCCAAGGCCGTTCGCGCCACTCGGGGCTGAACTGCCCTAATCCCTGCTCTTGCGACCCCGGACTCCGGACCTCGGACCGTCTTTCTCGCCACTGCCTTTCCCAGCTCCCACAAGTCCCTTCGGGGAATCGCAACCACCTGAGAATATGGGCGTTATGCGCCAGCCAGGCGCTCGCATAATCATGCCCGGCTAAATGTTCCTTGACAAGCAACAGATTTGTTGTTATCGTCAGCCAGTGAAAGCAACAGATCTGTTGTTATTGCTCGACTTTCACCAATTCGTGGCAGCAAGGAGTTATTCGCTATGACGATTCGAAGCCTTCCTGGCGGCGTACCTGAACCCGATGAACTGTTCGGGCGTGAACACGTCATCCAATGTGTTTGGGATCTGCTGGCGGGAAACAACATCTACCTCGTTGCCCCGCGCCGTTTTGGAAAGACGGGCGTCATGGCCCACATTCTCAAGCGGCCGCATGAGGGATTCCTTCCCGTCTATCTTGACGTCGAGGATGTCCATGACCCTGAGCGTTTCGCATCTGAGCTGATTGCCGCGCTCCTCGAGCACGACAAGCTTCGCACCTATCTCAGCGCCGCGACCCTCCTACCAACGAGTATTACTACCTGCTGAGCACGATGAAAGATTGGTGGAAGCGATACTACCGAACCTTCCGTGCCAAAAAGCGTTAGGAGTCGAGGCTGATGCCTATTTCCAGATTCGTCTACGATCCTTGGGAACTTCCGCCGGAGCAGCGGCAGACAACCTTTGTGGGCAGGGAGCAGTTTCTCGAACGATTCTTGGGAGCCATTCGAGAACAAGAAGGTCGCACCACGGTTCAGCATTACATTCTTACCGGGCCGCGCGGCATCGGCAAGACGACCCTGCTCTTAGTCCTTCGTGACCGAATCCGCCAGGACCCCGAACTATCCGCCAAGTGGTTCTGTGTTCAACTCCGCGAAGAGGAGTACTACGTCCACAAGCAGCGCGATTTGTGGCAACTGGTGCTGCAAGCTCTCGCCGTCGAGGAGAAATTGGCTGAGGCGCAGAAGATCGTGGACCAGGCACAGGAACTCCGCGATGAGGAAAAGAGCTCGGCCCTGTTAGTGGACGGGCTGCGGAGCATCTGTAATCGTCACGGCAAGCGCCTAGTGCTTCTAATCGATAACTTCGATCATATCTTTCCCAGCACCGCAGCCGGGGAAGCCAAACATCGGAAACCCGACAGTGAATATCGGGCATTTCGCAAGCGCTTGAGCACCGAAGGATTCCTGATGCTCATCGCTACTTCGGTGAAGCTCTTCCAGGATATCTACGGCTACGACAAAGGTTTCTTCCACTTTTTCTCGCCCGTCGAATTGCCGGAGCTAAGCCAGGAAGAAGTTGTTGAGATGTTACGCCGGCTGGGGCAAGCGGATGAAAATGCGGAGTTTCTGTCACGCCTCGAACGGTCCAAGGTTAGCATCCATACGCTTTCCTTCCTTACGGGGGGAAATCCGCGGCTCATCACGATGCTGTATCACATCCTCGCTCAACGGGAGATCGGCGAGCCGCTGCAGGCTCTCTGGGAGACGGTGGCCGGGCTTACGCCGATGCTACGGCAGGAGCTTGCGGACATGCCGCGCCAGCAGAGCAAGACTTTGGACGCGCTTCTCCGGCTGAACGGTGCGGCTGCCCCCACCGATATCTCCAAGTACTCGCGCCTGCCGCTCAATGTCGTCACCACACAACTTGGACGGCTGAAGGCCGCCCGATACGTGGCCCTGGAAGGGGGGGGGAAGGGGAAGAAGGCCACCTATCGTGTCGCGGACCAGATGTTCAGCCTGTGGTATCGCATGCGTTATGTCCCTGCGGCGCGTCGGCGTATCGAGCTTTTCGTTGATTTCGTCCGTGCTTGGTTTTCGCCTGAAGAAGGGTGGCACCTCTACCAGGAACGCTGGGAACGGTTTCATACCTACCAATCGCGCGGTCTCGTCGTAATGGCTAGAAAATCCCTACAGGATGCCGAGTACTACGCAGCGAGCTTTGATGATCCCACCGAACGGAAGAGCGAAATGGAACGCGTCGCTGACGCGTACATCACCACGGGCGACTGGCCGTCAGCAGCCGGGCTGTTCGCCGACCTGGCCGGTACCCAGATGAGGTCTACCCGGAAGTTCGATTCTCGTGGCTACTCGATTTTGGCCAGCCGCCTCGTGGCGAAAGGCGACGTGGAACGCGCTCTGAGGAGCTATTCAGAGGCCTTGGCAAAGGACCCGCAAAATGCGGAGGCCCGTGCATACTTGGGAACGTGCCTTCTGATACTTGAGAGACCTTCCGAGGCGAAGGAGCGTTTCGACCAGATTCTGGATAGTCCGCGTCTAAGCGCTGCACTATGCTCACACGTCTTGTTCGCTCGTAGCATCGCAATGTCACAACTAGGCGATATGCAGGGAGCAATCTCGGATTGCACTGCCGTAGTGGGACTGCCGGGCATACCGCCAGTAAGGATAGCGAGGGCACTCCTCAAGCGTAGTTCAATGAAAGGGCAACTAGGCGATACGCAGGGGGAGATTGCGGACTACACGGCGATCCTGGAACTAAAGGACACCACGGCAGAGCAAGTCGCAACGGCCTTGTTCAACCGAGGTGTTGCCAAAGGTGAACTGGGCGAAACGCAGGGCGCGATTGCAGACTACACGGAGGCGGCGGAGTTGAAGGACGCTCCAGCAGAGCTGGTGGCCAGGGCTCTCTACAACCGTGGTTTAACCGAAGACCAACTGGGTAATCCCCAAGGCGCGATTGCGGACTACACCGCGCTCGTGGAACTCCACGGGGCTCCGGTAGAGCAGGTGGCCAAGGCCCTCGTTGCCCGGGGTGCCGCCAGAGGCCAATTGAGTGATCGCCAAGGCGCGTTAACGGACTATGCCGCAGCGGTAGAGCTCAAGGGGGCTCCGGCAGAGCAGGTGGCCAGCGCCCTCGTCAATCGTGGCGTAGCCAAAAGCCAACTGGGCGATACAGAGGGCGTTATTGCGGACTGCACCGCGGCGTTAGAGATCAAGGGCTCTCCGCCGGAAGTGGCAGCCAAGGCCCTTGCACTTCGTGGGATGGTCCACGGTAATCTTGGCCAGCACGAGCAAGCCCTAAGAGACTTCAGCCAGTCGCTTGAGGTTCTTGGTTTTCCAGAGAAGCTTCGAATCCCAACCATCTTCAATCGGGGCGTGGCTCATGAGAAAATGGGAAAATCCGAAGAAGCCCTCGGGGATTACATCCTATGCGCTCAAAGCGGCATTCTGCCTTATGTCCACAAGGGCCTCAACTCCGCGGTGCGCCTGCTCCTCGCTCAAAAAAGGCTTGATGAAGCGCTCGGATGGGCGCGCCGATTCCATGAACTCGAACCTCCCGACGCGTCTTTGGACAACCGGCTCGAGGCAAGACTCGACATGGTACGTGCAGCCTCCGCGGTTGCGTCGCTTGAAGAGGTAGGCCGTCTGGTTGATGCCCTTCTTGAGGCTGACCCCGAAGAACTCCGAGCGCGCCTGCAATTCCTCAAACCCGGTTTGGAACTGGCCAAAACCAACGACGAATCGGTATTGGGCAACCTGCCCGAGGACGAGCGTAAGATCGCCAGGGAGATTGCCCGTTCGCTAACGGAAGCGGCACGCGCGGCTGTGGGCCAGCTATCCTTTTAGCCTCCAACGTTTGTCGAGCGGCAGTCCCTTCGCGGCAACCGGGTGCGCCCTGCGCTGCTGGTTTGCGCCCGAAGACTTGAAGCTTGGCGACTCGTTCCGAACGCGCATTGATGAATCCATTCGCATTTATGACAAACTTCTTATCGGAGAACTCGATCCGCAGACCGTGGGTGGAAGACGAAGTTGAAGCGGCGCTGGAGAAAGAGCACAAGCAGAACAAACTGGTCCTCTTCCCCATCCGCCTGGATGACGCGGTGATGGAAACCGACCAAGCCCGGGCCGCCAGCCTCCGCCGCACGCGCCACATCGGCGACTTCTTGGCCTGGAAAGATCACGACCAGTACCAGAAGTCGTTCGAGCGCTTATTGCGCGACCTTAAGGCGTAGCAGAGCCGCAACCGGAAGGTGCCACGGCCGACCCGGCCGTGCCCCAGCACGGGCGGGACGCCCGTGGCACAAGTGATTGGGGACTTTCGCGGGTCGGACAATCTCGCGACCTACTCCAAGGCCTTCCCCCGTTTTCTCGACGCCCTCAACCGCCCCCAGCAGGCCACGTAGCGCCCCGATTCATCGGGGCGGCTCTCCCAGCGGCGCAGCCGCAACCAAAGTCGTGGCATGGCCATCCTGGCCATGAACATCACGGGCAGGATGCTCGTGCAACGTCGCGTGTTCGTGTAGGGGGCCAGCGCGCTGGCCCTTGGCCGAACGCCGTTCGGCCCTACAGAACAGCAAGTGTAGCGTGGACCTGTTTTGTAGGTCCGCGGCCCTTGGACACGACCGATGAAAAAAACCGCGGCCCTTGAAAAACAGGTCCGCGCTACTCACTCGGCCCACCTTCTTTCATGGGGAAGGTCCTAGCACACGAGGAAAGCAGGCGTGGGCATGGGCATTTTCCATGCCAAAATCAAATTGGCGGGCCGTGGGAGCGGCCCGCCAAGATCGTTTAGAAGTTCTCAGCGGGCCGCTTTCAGTGTGAGGTCCTTTTGATCGAAAGCGAGGACCTTGTTCGACCCAGCGAAGCGAATCTCAATAAGGGACACCGTGCCGTCCGCAGCGGTGTCGTAAACAACCGCATCGCGGCCGTAGGTATTGGAACGCTCCTCCACTCTGCCTTCGGTGGAAAGAACAACTTTGTTGTGCCGCACGAATTGTACGGTTGCCTCAGGGCTGTGGGTTTCCCACCGTACAGAACACTTGCCCGCCGGGATAGTTGTCCCATTTAGAACGAAATCACGGGAGAAGTTCACCCGCTGCGAGTTCTCAGCTAAGGCGGGAACGCCGCAGGCCAGAAGCAGCGCCGCCGATAGAACCGATGTTCCGAGATATTTTCTGATGCTCATATTCATTTCACTCTCCTTTATTTCACGTTATTCTTTACACAGGCATCATCCTTCAGGCCTGTTGCGAGATCAATGCACTGCGGGTGAACTGTTGGTGAACTTTTGATGAACTCGAAACCCATCCAGGACAAAGAGCGATTCGATAGGCCGTGCGACCCTCGGAAGAGGCTGAGAAAAGGCTGGGAAAAGGCTGGGAAAAGGCTTTCCTTCGTTTGGAATGCGTGCTAGAGTGTCTAAATCCCTCATGGAAAAGTCTTCGAGTCGTCGCCACGAGGTCCGCTTCGCGGCGTTCGCAGTTGATCTTCAAGCCGGTGAGCTGCGCAGGCACGGCGTGAAGATATGCCTCCAGAAACAACCCTTTCAAATGCTGTCGGTGCTGCTCGAGCGGCCCGGCGAAGTTGTGACGCAAGAGGAATTCCAGCAGCGACTTTGGCCCGGGAACACCTTTGTGGACTTCGAGCACAGTTTAGCCACCGCGCTCAAGAAGCTCCGCCGGGCCTTAGGCGATTCCGCCGTTCATTCACAATTCATAGAAACTCTGCCCCGGCGAGGCTACCGCTTCATCGCAACCTTGGAAGCAGAGCCTCGAGCGGGCAAGCCGATTCTGGCGGTGCTGCCCTTCGAGAACCTGACACGTGATGCCGGGCAGGAGTACTTCAGCGACGGGATGGCGGAGGAGATGATTGCGCGGCTGGGACGCTTGCTCCCGCAACGTCTGGGCGTCATCGCCCTGGCATCGGCGAGACGATACAAAAACACCGACAAGGACATTGACCAAATCGGGCGAGAGCTGGGCGCGGACTATGTCCTCAAAGGCAGCGTGCGCCGCGCGGGCCACCGAGTGCGTATCACCGTAGAACTTATCCAGGTCAAGGACCGCACTCGCCTCTGGGCCGATAGCTTTGAGGGCGATTGGGCAAATGTCCTGGCGATCCACAGCGAGGTTGCCCGCCGCATCGCTCGCTCATTGCAGGTTGAATTGGGTCCCGCAAAGCGCGCGGCAATGGCTGGGGCTACGTCCACAAACCCAGAAGCCCACGGGGCGTTTCTCAAAGGCCGCTACTGCTTGAACAAAGGAACTGCCGAAGGGGTGAGGAAGGCGATTGAGCACTTTGAGGAGGCAACCTCCAGAGACTCCCGGTATGCCGTGGCCTATGCGGGGTTAGCCGTCGCATTGAACTTGGCGGATCACTTCCGTGTTTTTTCCGGGAAGCAGGCTTTCCCCAGAGCCAAAGCGGCAGCGATCAAGGCTCTGGAGCTTAACCATTTGCTTCCCGAAGCCCACAACGCCCTGGCTTTCGTCAAGCATTCATTCGACTGGGACTGGGCGGGGGCCGAGCAAATCTACCAGCGCGCCATTGCGCTTAACCCGAACTTTGCGACTGCCCGTCATTGGCATGGGTTTTATTTCGGAATGCTGGGACGCGTGGATGAGGCCATTGCGGAGATGCGACGAGCCCAAAAGCTTAATCCCCTGTCCCTCATTATCAGAACCCACTTAGGGCTGATGTTGCACCTGGGGCGCCGGTACGACGAGGCGATCGAGCAGCTCCGGCAGACGCTCGAGATGGAACCTGACTTCGCGGCGGCGCACTACTACCTTGGTCGGGCCTATGAGCAAAAGGGGATGTACGAGGAAACGATCACGCATCTCCAAAAAGCGCTGACAGTTTCTCCAGGTAGTCCCGACAGGACAGGGGCACTCGGTCATGCCCATGCGGTGTATAAGAGAAGAGGATACGCGGAGAAGGCGCTCAAAGAATTGCACAAACTGTCGGAGCGGAGATTTGTCTCGGCATACGATTTTGCGATTATTTACGTCGGCCTTGATGAAGCAGACCAGGCGTTCGAGTGGCTGGGGAGGGCTTACGAAGAACGTTCCTTCTCAATGCTCAAAAGTCTCAAGGCGGAGCCAAGGCTGGACAATCTTCGCTCGGATCCTCGTTTTCAAGACCTTGTGCGCCGCGTGGGTTTGCCAATTTAACGCTAGGTACACCGTGCCCGCCACCAACACCCTTGGAGTACTTCCAGCTCAAACAAGTGTAGCGCAGACCTGCTATTGTAGGTCCGCGGCCCTTGAACACGGCCGGTGAGAAAAGCCGCGGACCTTGAAAACAGGTCCGCGCTAGTCGCTCTGATGAGTTCGCGAGCTTGAAGCGCATATTTGGCACCTCAAGTCGGTGGGGCAGGCGGCGGAAGTAACCTCTCACGCCGAGGCGCTGAGTTGGCGGCGAAGAAGATCGCTGACGAGATGGCCCAGGGTAACCCCCGCCTTCCGGGCGCGTGCTTCCAAAGTTCTGATGACATCGGCCTCGATGGGTATTTCGTAATGACGGTTTCGCAGTTCCGCCACCACCCGGACGAGGGCCAGCGGGGTAGCGCAGGCCCGCACTCCGGCCTTGCGGCTCTTCCAGCGGCGCGGGTTCTTGGCGCGCCGCCCGGAAGATAAGCCGAATTCTCATGGGCCGCGCCGCCAAAACCGTGGCGCGGTGGAAAAGCCGTAAGGCCGGAGTGCGGGCCTTGCGCTACACTATTTCCGTTCATCATACGGAAGTCAGCTGTTCGTTGTCAGTCGTCAGTTGCAAGTTGCCTCGACCATGGGTGGTGCCGTATACTTTGCTCATGCCAATCATGAAGGCTGTCGAACTTCAGGGCGAGATTGACGACCAGCACCGGCTGCATGCCGACGTGCCACAAAGCCTGCCAGCGGGTTCGGTGCGCGTCATCGTCCTGATCTCGGAGGAAGACGAAGGCGGTTCCGCCTGGGCAGCCGGGGTGTCTTCGGAATGGTCAGCCGAACCGAATGACCCCGCGCAAGATATCTACACCCTCAACGACGGACAACCGATCGATGCGTTCAGGTGAAATCCCGCGTCATTGATAACTATACCCAGAGCGCCGTGGCGTCAAAACTTAAACACCTTTTGCGATTGTAGAACGAACTCTCGGGCGGCTGGTATAGCGAGGGCAATCGCGCTCTGGTTGCCTGCGTGCCTCGTCCTGTAGCCAGCCCCTGGGTGGAAGACGAAGTTGAAGCGGCGCTGGAGAAGGAACACAAGCAGCACAAGCTGGTCCTCTTTCCCATCCGCCTGGATGACGCGGTGATGGACACCGATCAAGCCTGGGCCGCCAACCTTCGCCGCTCGCGCCACATCGGCGACTTTCGCGCGTGGAAAGATCACGACCCATATCAAAAATCGTTCGAGCGCTTATTGCGCGACCTGAAGACGTAGCGCAGGGCCCGCTCTCCGGCCCTGCGGCTTTTCTAGCAGCCCGCAAGCGGAAGGTGCCACGGCCGTCCCGGCCGTGCCCCAGCACGGGCAGGATGCCCGTGGCACAAGTCAGCGCCTGCCGGCCTTTTCTCTGTGCGCTCTGCGGAGTACCTTCTCGCTGGGTTTCAAAACCCCAAGACCGAACTTGCGCTGTGCACACGGCCCGTGGTAATTCTTGGACGATGAGCGCGAATGAAGTGTTGGAGCAGGTGAAGGCGTTGCCGCTCCGGGAGCGCCGGAAATTCTTCGAGGGCGTCCACGAACTGGAAACGGCGCTGGAATTGGAACCGGCAGCGCGACGCAAACGCCCAATTCGCTGGCCCGACGCTGCTGCCCGGCGGCGTCGAATTTTTGGCGACAAGGTTTTGCCCAATTTAGTTCTGCTGGCGCGTGAACAGGAGCGCTATTAACGCCGCATGAGCCTTTACGCGGACACCAGTCTGCTCATCTCGTATTACCTCAATGATTCCCACAGCGTGAACGCCCAAGCTGTCCTTCACGCCACGACCGACCCCTTGCCATTTACTGGATTGGCTGTCAAACCCTGAATCAGAACGAAAGTAGAACAAACGGGCCGTCTTCCCCCTCCGCCTGGATAACGCCGTCATGGAAACCGATCAAGCCTGGGCCGCCAGCCTCCGCCGCACGCGCCACATCGGCGACTTCCGCGCCTGGAAAGATCACGACCCATACCAGAAGTCGCTCGACCGGCTATTGCGCGACCTCAAGACGTAGCGCAGGGGCCGAACGCCGTTCGGCCCTACAAATGCCCCCGTGTCATAATGCGGAGCTACCATTTATAGTACTTCTGCGATTCAGACAGTAAGAAACCAGGCTGGGCGGCCGACCAGCGCTCGGTCTGTCAACAGGTCTATCCGATCCGCCCGCACGGCTCTTGACGGCCTTTCCGACGGCCAGTTGTCCACCT
>Ga0116111_1001851_pt1 | contig 13804 bp, 13 predicted proteins | sample June2015DPH_8_10_FD_89720 | JGI IMG/M metagenome (GOLD analysis project Ga0116111, IMG submission 89720) | Peatland microbial communities from SPRUCE experiment site at the Marcell Experimental Forest, Minnesota, USA - June2015DPH_8_100 | ecosystem: Environmental > Terrestrial > Soil > Wetlands... | reverse complement strand
TGGCTTGGACACCACAAGCCTCGGAAGGGGGCCACCCTCGGTGGTGGATTGTCAGTCCACCGAGAGCTCAGGACTGGAAGATTTCAGTGAGCAGGTCTGGCAGGTTCTCAGTGAGCGTGGTCAACCCCGCGAGAACGTCGGGCTAGTCACACATCCTCCCTTGATTTGCCTCCGCCTGAAAGCTGCTGCGGATGACGCGAGGAAGCAAGAGGCGAGCATCAACTCGCCCAGCACGACGAAACCCGCGGCGCTGCAATTGGGTCCGGCAGCCACGGCCAGGTAGTGCACGCGTCTCCCGAGCCGGGAACATGGCCCCCGCCTCCTTCATCTCGGCTATTACGACTATGCCGGTAGGGCAGTAAAGAGCCATGAACGTCTCGTCGATCGCGACCTCCAACTCAGCCAGGGCCAATCTCGGCCGGACCGAGACTCCAGCCACGCAGATTGCCCTCCCGCGCGGTGACACATATGACAGACGCCCCCTTACTCATCGCTGTTGGTTCCTCTCAGGAAAGACATCCCTGCCGGACGTCGAAATACCCTCGGGGCAAAATCCAAAGCGGGTTTGCCAGTCCAAAGCACCAGAGCGAGGGCACGAGCCGTGCTGTCACGTCTGTTCGCGAAAGCCGAAAGATGAGACTTTCACAGTCACTAGCTCAAACCCGGCACTCGTTTCAATCCGTACCCCAACTCGGCACCGCCGCTCACCGGAATTGCCGCTCCCGTCACAAAAGACGCTCCCTCGCCTGAAAGGAATAGGCAGAGATACCCAACCTCTTCGGCCCTACCAACGCGCCCCATCCACTGCCACCGGTTGGTCTCCCTCTCGGCCTCCTGGGGATCAGGCTGCGTATCCACGTATTCGCGGTACAGCGGTGTCTCGATCGCTCCCGGGAGAACCACATTGACGCGCACTCCATGGCGGGCTTCGTCAATCGCCAGGGACTTGGTCAGTGCATTAATGCCGCCTTTTGTCGCTGTGTAGGTGCAGGCACACTCTTGTCCAATTTCACCGACCAAGCTGCTTACGTTGATAATCGTGCCATGAGTCTGTCTGAGGAATGGCAGTGCCAACTTGCAAAGCTCGAAGTAACTAATCAGATTCAGCCTCAACAAATCGGAGAACCCAGAAACCGACAACTCGTCTATTGGAACATACGGAGGATGCCACCCCGCATTGTTCACGAGACAGTCGAGTCGTCCCATGGTCTCGATCGTCGAATGAACCAGGCGCTCGTTATCCTCGCTCTTGGTAACGTCGCATTGGATGAAGCGGCAATTGCCAGGACCAGATCGGTCAACTTCCTCGGCGGCCGCCTCACCGACGGCAGAATCACGGCCACAAACCACGACCGCCGCTCCGGCGCCGACAAACACTCGCGCGATCCCTACGCCTATACCACGGGTTCCGCCGGTAACCAGGACAACTTGCGGTGCACTGCTACTGGACATTCTCAACACCTCCGCCACAGGCCAAAATTGCTCACCGGAAGGTTCTTATGCCTCAACACGCGAAAGCACGTACCGTACTCCCGCGTGATGCATCATAGACGGAATTCGCACGCTGCTTGGTTGCTCATCAATGACAACTACGGGTCGCAGGTCAGCTTTATGATCGCAACTCGCCGGCGCTCGGATCGTCAGGTATGAAGACGAGCGCTGTGAATTTCAGCCCGATTGTCCGTACGGCTCCCAAGTATGATCGAGGCGTAAACGTGCGACAAAGCGGCTGTGTACAGTGTTATCGAGATCCCCGGCAGCGGGAGCCTCATCGCCACCGGAGGTCACATCGAGAAGTACTTGCGGCGGAGAGGGAGCTATCTAGTCCATCTCCAAACCACCGCAGATGTTGATCGACTGTCCTGTGATGAACGAGGCCAGATCACTCAAGAGGAACGCAATGAGAATCGCGACCTCCCTAGGGTCGCCCACCCGTTTCAGTGGCGTGCGCTCGATGAATGCGGCGAGGTGCTCGGTCCCGGCGTCTCCTCCGTAGGTCTGTGCCTTTCCGGCAAGGATCTCATCCCACATGAAAGATCCCAACGGAATTACGCCTGGGCACACAGCGTTGACACGGACGGCGGGCGCCAGAGAGAGGGCCGCCGACTTCGTGAGGTGCATAAGGGCGGCTTTGCTTGCGCCGTAATGCGCGAAGTCTGTCCGACCAGAGCGTCCAGCGATCGACGCAATGCTCACGATGGCGCCACCGCCGGCCTCGAGCATGTGCTTGCCAGCCGCCTGTATCGTGCCGAGCGCGGCGTCGAGGTTGACGCGGAAGATTGCCTGCCACTCCGTTAGCTCAATGTCCAGAAACGGCCTTACGTGCGTGATCCCAGCAGCGTTCACGAGGCCGTGCAAACGGCCGAAACCGGCGATCGCGGCCTTGACTACCTCCGTGGGCGCTCCGCTTTCTGTCAAGTCGGATTGGATGGGGAGAGCCTTCGAACCCGCTGCTTCAAGGGACGCAACGACTGAGTTCAGCCTGGACACTTCCCGATCGCACAACGCCAGATTAGCTCCGCACTCCGCGAGCACATGGGCGCATACGCTTCCCAAGCCCCCCGCCGCACCGGTGACCAATATATTTTGGCCTTCGAGACTCAGCTCCATCACAGGTCCTCCCGTTCGCGATGCCGGCTATCAACGGGAACGGATCTTTCGGGTTGATACCGGTTGTCTGAATACACGTCGAAATGTAACCATCACTATAGCTGAACTGGATGCACGTGTTCTCGCGGGGATTTAATGGTCCTGAGCACGAGCCTGTTGGCCAGATCTCGCTAAAGAGGCTCTGGAGCAAATCGCCGGCAAGATAGGGGAGGTTCAGCACCTACGCTCAACGAATCCGTGAGCTGGCGAGTCTAAGCAGACATCGTAGGGCTGGGCTTGATCACCCAACAGTCATAGGATTCCCTCATGGCCTTCCTAGTGCGGTCAGGCTGTTCCGCCTGCGCCATGCGGATGCAAAGCGTCGAGGGACGCTTCTGTGCCTAGTTCCTTGGCCAGCGCGAGAAGGTCCACGTAGAGCGAGGTCGGTAGGGGGATCCCGTCGGCCCGGCGAAGCGCAGAGCGATGCTCAAGTTCTCCGGGCAGTATCATCTCCTCTGCGGGGTTCCTCATCGGCGATGATTTGATCATGCGTGTGAACGTCGCCATCCGCGCTCGCATCTCATCAGGGGAGAGAATCGAGTTGGTATCGATGGCGACCATCAGATGGCCGATCTTGCTTGATTCGTCAGGATGCGAGTACATGTCCTTGAGGTCGGTCCCGAAGGGACCACCGGCCACGACTCCGCAAAGGATGTCGATCGCGTAGGCGAGTCCCAAGCCTTTGAAACCTCCCATCGGCAGCAGGAAGCCAGCGAAACCCTCGTCGGGATCGTCGGTGGGCCGTCCTTCGCGGTCCGTTGCCCAGTCCAAAGGAATTCGCTCGCCTTTCTTGCTCGCGAGAATAAGCTTCCCGCCCGCTACTGTGGAGCACGACATGTCGAGCACAAAGGGAAACTCGGCATCCGTCGGCACGGCGATCGCGAGCGGATTGTTGCCCGTCACCGGACGGCTGCCTCCCGGCGCGACAACATTGGGCCTGACATTCGTCATTGCGATGCCGATTCGTCCAGCATCCGCCGCAAGGCGGGCATAGACTCCAGCGGCACCAAAGTGGTTGCTGTTGACAGCACCAACAACGCCAACGCCATGTTGTCCGGCAAGCTCGATCGCATGGAGCATCGCCGCACGGCCGACAACAAAGCCGGAGCCATCGTCCCCATCCAGTATTGCGAAGGCCCCTGTGCCACGAAGTGCCCTGGGCCGGGCACGTCCGTTGATAGCGCCCGCGCGCAGCGCCCTGACATAGGCCGGCACGCGCAGGACGCCGTGCGAGTCGATTCCCCACAGGTTCGTCAAGACGAGCGATCGCGCCGTGAAGGCGGCTCCGTCGGACTCCATTCCCGCGGTCCGCAACAGCTCGAAGACAAATTGCTCAAGCTCTGCCGGCCGAACAACGACCTCCACGGTGTCGCGCTCCACTTCTCTTCAGCTCCTTTTGCGCTTCGGGCTCAAGTCCTTTCGGAAGGAAACGGCTAGTTCCGGGATGACCTCTCGGACCAGAACATCCCGAGAGTCACTTGTGAAAAGAGGCATGTGAGTGGTTACAGCCGGTCGAGAACAGCGCGCAGCTTTTCCCCATCCTGTCCGAGTACCCGCTGCAACGTGAACAAGTCGTAACCGATACAGAAGTGGCGAACTCCCAGGTCCACATAATACTTGGCGTCCTCCGGAGTGGCGATCTCGGCGCGAGGAGGAATGCCTGCCTGGATGCAAGCCTGGATGACGCGCCGTTCCACGTCACGCACCGCAGGAGAACCACCCTCACCCGGCTTGCCGATGCTCATAGAATAGTCAGCAGGACCCCACTGAATCATATCGATTCCCGGTACCTGCAGAACCTTCTCCAACGACTCCACTGCAGGACCCTTTTCGATCATCACGGCTACCACGATGTCGTCGAGCGCGGTCACGTACGCAGGAGTCGATCCGTAGTTAGGCATGGCGTTGCGGCGAACAGCAACACCGTGGAAACCGTCGCTTCCGGGACAGTCAGCGCGCACCGACCTCACGAAATGGTCAACGTCCTCGGGCGAGCGTGCATCCGCGAAAAGAACACTCTGGAAGCCCGCGCCTATAGCTCGCTGAGCCACGTAGCGATGCTCTTCGAAGTCGACCTTGATCATCGTTCCTAGGTCATACAGCTCTGCAGCGCGGCAGAAATTTTCCAACGCGGTCAGGTCAAACGGCGCGTACTCGGCGAGAAACTCGACGTAGTCAAACGCCTGCGTTTGGCCAATAGCCTCGACAACGGTCGGGGAGTTCAGGAAGAGGTGTGTGCCTACGGTTGGCTTTCCACTCTTCAGGAGGGCCCTAAATTTATTAGGTCGCATGCTCAGTACTCCAACTCTGGTCGAATGGTCGAACCTGCTGGTAACTTACGAGGAAGGCCTCGCCCTACTCCATCTCGAGATCGCACCGAATCCACTCACAAGATTCCGGGACACGCTCAACCAACACGGTAAGGCATCCGGAAGAAACAGAAGAGCAATCTTCGCCCAACAAGCTCTGCAAACCCGGTACGGACGGACAAGACGTCAATATCTATATTATCGACAAGCGTGTTTGGTGTCAATGTCGTGTTCGGTGCCTCACAGGTGTCGGACCAGACGGGAATCCGTTCCGTGGACTTTGCTATAGCGTGACGCCTTGACGGTAGACCGGCCAGGTTCTCCGTGTCGGGTTCGGCGTGTACGTAAGGGGGGAGAATCGCATTTCCAGGTCGCTGATATGCGGCAGTGAATGTGGCCGCTCATGCGCCTGGCGTTACCCAGGCATCACGGCGGGAATTGCTGCGCGACGAGGTCGGAACGGTTTGTTGCCGCGGGGGTTAGCTAGTCCCGAGGTTTCGTGAGGCGGCGCCTCGAGGTTCTGGCACAGAATCCGTCCACGACGGTGGCAGTGTGCCTGGTCGGGAGGACCTGTCGCGTGTCGCGTCATCACGCGTCGTACTACCGCTCGCGCACCGCGTCCACGGTTCTTTTGATCGTTTCCACTCGTTGCGGGCGCTCGTTCACGAATCGCCTGATGGCGGTGAGGATGTGAGCTGGGTCGAGGTGTGCCTCCTCCATCACCTCGTCGAGATTGCCGCCGCTGCGCCACCGGTCGTCCCAGTCGGCCGAGAGGGAGTACTCCCGCACAAGAGACCCGTCGACCCAGTCCTGCATGAGCTTGAAGGCCCCGTTGGTGATCACCATGGCGTCAGCGCGGTCGGCAGGGCCGACCACCTGCTCCTTGTATTCGCGGCTTTGCATACGAAATAGTTGCTGGCTGATAGCAGCAACCACCTTCACGTTGAGCTCCAGGCGGTCCAAATCCGGCAGGACCTGCACGAGGCTATGGGTGGACATCGTGCCGCGCACATACACCGTCCCCATGCGGGGCGCGCCTTCATGGAAGGGACGTAGGACGTAGGCGCCTCGCGCCGCCGCGAAGTAAGACGGGATGCCAAGTTCGTTCCGGTCCGGGATCTCGATGGCCGGACGGGTCAAGTGCAACGCGACTATCGGCACATTCGTGGCGAACGCAGCACCGAGGACCACCGGAACCTCGTTGTACTCCCACGGGTGGAGGTCGAGCACCTTGCCCTCCGGAAACAGCTGGGTCACACCCGTCTCCATGATGCCGAAGTGCGTGCGAGAGTCGTCCGCCGTTTCCGGACCCGAGTGGCCCGCCACCCACAGGATCTTTCCCAGCTTCAGTTCGCAATCCTGAGCGAGCTGGCTGAACAGGCGCATCGAGCCGTACTTGAGGTAGGAGAACGCCCCGTAGGTCGAGCAGGCCCCCCAGAAACCGTCGAATTCGTTGAAAGGGTCATTGGCGAAGTTAACACTTGCCAAACCAGTCAGGAGACCGGAGTTCGCGAACTCGGTGATCTCGGTGGGCAACAACGAGCCCGTAGGGTTGGCGTTCCTTTCGTACCAGCCGAACCCAGGCAAGCCCTCGAAATCGTGAGCGAAGCCGGCGATATTGGTCGAGTCGGCTAGATCGGCGGAACATGCGATGAAGAGGGGCCGGCCGTAATCGCGCTTCGCTAGCGCGTTGACGTAGGACCCCCAGACGCCCAATGCAGACCTGTTGGCGACCATCTCACCGGGCTTTCTCCACAGCTGCGGGGGGTACTTCTCGTAGTTGAAAAGCGCAGAGTCGGAGAAAACCTTGGCAGCTTGCCCGCCCAGGCGGAAGCCCTCGATTTCCGAAGGAACGGACTCAGCGATGGCGACGAGCCGATCCGAGAGCCAATCGACCAGCTTCTGATCCCGGCGCAGGACGCCGATGGCAATCTTCAGGTTCTCCTCGGTCTGCGCGTATGCCCGATCTGCCGGCACAGACTCGTCCACACCGACGTAATCCGCTCCGTAACGACTCATGAACTCCTTGCGCGCCGCCCAAAACTGTTCTGAGTTCATGGGCCAGGGACTGCCGTGGCTCTGGTAGTCATACTTTCCGTAGCCTCGGCCTTTTCGTGTCTTGAACCAGGCGACGCTCGGAGTGGCCTGAGGGTTGTGGCCACAAGCGCTCTCCAGCACCACACGGGTGACCGGCCCCCACTCCGATCCCTGTTCAGTGCCGGTGACCCGCCATCCGTAAGGCGCGAACCAGTCAACGGGCGAGCCATTCATCATGCTTGAGGTCGGACGCGGATCGATCCCGAAGTCGTTCCAATCGACCAGGAACACGAGGTTCGACAGACCCAGCCCCCAGGCCGTGTTCTTCGTCTCGTGGCTCGCGCCCGTTGTGAGCCCGCCTTCACCTTCCACGACGAAGACTTTGACCTCTTCCGCGCCGGCGAGCTTGAGCGCGAGGGCCTCACCGGCCGCTGGAGCCATGCCATGCCCGGATGGACCTGTGTTGAATTTCAAGAACAGCGTTCGTCCGGCCATTTCCGCGTGCCCCGGCAAGCCCCCGTGGCGACGCAAGCGGAGCAGCCACTCCCAGGTCAGCGCCCAACGACCGTCGTCAGGGAAGGCATAACGCCGATCTTCGGTTTGGTCGTGACGCGCTCTGAGACCTTCGTTGAGAACTGCAAGTACGGAATAGACGACGGGGACGGTATGTCCGGCAGAAAGGACAAATCGGTCGGCAAAACGCGACCAGGGGTGGCGAATGTCCCAGCGCATAGCCCCCGAGAGAAGCAAGCCGAGCAGGAGATGGACCTTGGAGCGAGAACCGCCCGGGTGTCCACTCTGGCGGTAGTTGAGCGACAGGTCGATGCATTCATCGACGACGTCCTTGAGAACTTCGTAGTGAATGAAGTCCAACTCCGCGGCAGCAAACAGGCGCTCGACGTCAGCGGCTCCGCCAGCCGCACTGCGAACATTTGAACCGACATCCTGCAACGTGCTCATCTCCGTTCTCCGGTGTTCACTCCCACTAGCAACGATGACAGACGGTGGACTCTATAGAAGCCAATTCCGTCACACTGACCACGCCATATAAGATGGTGCGGCCTACCGCACGGACAACCGACCTTCGGCACCGACTATCCGTTGTGCCCGCGAGCGTCCCTCTGCAACCAGTCGAAGCTCTCTTCCGTCGAGGTGCTCGGCGTGTACTCTAGTCCGACCAAGCCGCGGTAGCCCCCCTGGACGAGATCGCTCAGGTGCTTATCCAGGTCAACCTTGCCGGTGCCTGGCTCGTGTCGACCAGGGGCGTCGGCAATCTGAACGTGACCAATCCGAGCGCCATAGCGGGCAATAGCTGCACCGACATCGTCGCCGTTCACCGTAAGGTGGTACAGGTCAGCCAAGAAGCGGATATTTCGCGCGCCGGATGCGGTCTCTACGCGCTCGATCACCCCTATTGCGTCAGTTGCAGTCCGAATTGGATACCGGGGCGCACCGCTCATCGCTTCCACTAGCACCACAGCGCCGGCACCGGCCGCCGCATGCGCGGCTACGGCGAGGTTCTCATCACCGACTTGGTCCTGCTCGGTAGCGGTGTATTCGTCGTTGCGGTTGCCATAGAGCGCATTGAACATACGTGTGCCGAGACGTCGCCCAATCGCCACGGCGACTTCCACGTTCGAACGAAAATCTGTAGTCCGCTCTGGCAGCGACACCAGTCCCCTCTCACCCGCGCCCATGTCTCCCGCGGCGAAGTTCAGTCCGGTCAGCTGCACGCCCGCGTTCTCAACGGCCGCGACGAAGGCGTCCACTTCGCTGTCGGTTGGCACAACATCTGGAAAGGGCCATCCGAACTCCACCGCGTCGAACCCGGCAGCCTTGGCTGCTGCAGGCCGCTCCAGCACAGGCAGCTCCGTGAAAAGAAACGAACAATTGACTGTGTATTGCAGCTTGCTATGCACGTTGGAATCCTCTCTCTGGGATATGACCTTCCCTCATGCCCAGGCCTCGGGAAGCCTCGTCAGACAGACAGCTCGCCTCGATGTCGCCCCTTCCCACCACCACACCGAGATCGGCCCGTCCTTCGGAGTCTCAGCACTCGCTGCCACTACCGGAACTTCCTCTCCACAATTAGGCGCACAACTTAGCTTGCGACACGGCAATAGGGCACGACGTCAACTGCACTCCTCTATCGCTATATAAATTACTAATCACTCCTAGCCCTTCGGCGCTCTACCATCCGCGCGATTGGTGACATCCTGCTCACAGGAAGATTGTCGGAAGCTGTGCGTAGTCGGGTAACGCAGTTTGTTAGGACGCCAGCAGTCCTCTGGGCCCTGTTTGAGGAGTCCCTTGCCGACGGAGAGCGCCTGAGTTCGTAGCCTTCGCCATGTAGCCGAGTGATGCACCAAGGCAGATATGGTTCGACCTGCGAGAAATGGCGTTGCCCTTGACAATCCACGGTCGAGTTGAGGCACGATGGCCCTGCCGAGTCAAAGAGTTGGCCCCCTTCCGACACGGCAGCGAAGTTTGGGAAGAAGGGCACTCCGTGGGACACGTGGATCTCGATCGGATCCGCGGCTGTTGTCAGGAGAAGGCTGGTGTCTTGCTGACCGCTCGATGCGTGATGGTGATTTCTGTGAAAACGGATCACGGCCGCAGGAGGCGCGAAGTCATTATGCGAGCGCGCTGAGCGATCTTGTCTTTTCAGCTTTCGATTGTCTTGCGACGTCGTGAGCTCCTGGTAGGCAACCAAGACAGTCACCTCGCGGTAAGTTGGTCCGACCACCTGATGGTTGGATGGTAGTGTCAGCGCGGACCTGCGTCAAGCTATCGGCAAGAGGCACGAGAGCGGGCGAGAGGAAATCGCGAGAGGGGGAGACAGTATTCGGAGTAAGGGGGGCGTCGGAAACGGGTTGGGCCAGCCAGACAGAGGATCTCTCCGCATGGCTCTGTCCGCTTCGCCTCGGGATCCTCGAAGCGAGGAACCTCGGTGACGGACGCAAGCCGTTGAGCTGAGCGGCGTTCCTGTTTCGAACGTTGGCGAGGCTCTCTGTCGCTGGCGGCGTGGTACTCGTTGAGCGCCTCTCACAGTGCTTCCTATGCAGGTGCTCGTTCACGCGGAGGAACTTGTTCGCGCTGCGGATGTACCCACAGCTCCAGCGACGATCTTGACGCCATGGCAGCGCCTCAGGTTTCTCGAAGGGCCCCGGCAGATCTCGATCATCGACTCGACCGGGCGCATCGCCTGCAACGCGTAGGCGAAGACCGGCAGGTCGCGGAAGACCACGGGACCCGGTCCTTTGTCCACAACATTGCCCTGCAGAGGACACTTCGCCACCTGGTGAATTGTCGCGGCGCCGACGAGCAGCTCATCGCGGTCGTCGGTCCGGTGAGCACCTGGAATCCCCACGGTCCCCAAGGGCGCGCCGGTGAAGTCAGTACCGTCACCCCATGGTGGTGGCCTGCCTCTTCTGCAACTCTGGATAGCTAGGGGATGGGCGAGGCGCCTCGCGGCAACGGTGGATACCTGTGGAGCAGGGCGAGCGATTCCGCGCCCTAACTCATTGACAAGGACGCCCACAGCGTTACCTATGTGCTCGGTCCCGACCCTTCGCTTGACTCCTTCAGTTCGTACCGATAACCTTCAAACTACGGGCTATATGTCAAACACCGCTAGTTCAGGAGCCTAATGTGACCACGATTGATGCCCACCAGCACTTTTGGGACCCTGCAAAAGCCCACTATCCCTGGATGACTCCTGAGGTAGAGCCGCTGCGTCGTCGCTTCGGACCCGACGACCTCGCTCCCTTGTTGGAGGAGTGTGGAATCGAGCGCAGCATAGTGGTTCAGGCGAGGTCAGATCTCAATGAGACTAGGGAGCTACTCGACATCGCGGGTCATTGTGGATTTGTAGCGGGTGTTGTTGGTTGGGTCGATCTGACTTGCAACGGGGTCGGCGACGCGATTGATTCCCTGGCAGCTTCTCCCTATGGGCATTTGTTGGTTGGAATTCGCCACCAAGTTGAAGATGAAGCGGACATCGACTGGTTGCTTCGCCCCGATGTTCTGCGCGGACTCAAGGAAGTGAACGAGCGAAATCTGACATATGACCTTCTCATAAAGCCGCGTCACCTGGACACTGCAGCTATGGTTGTCCGGAGGATGCCAACTCTGAGATTCATAGTTGACCATATCGCCAAACCTCCAATCGCCACTGGCGTTCTTCAACCTTGGGCAAGTGGTATAGAGGAGCTCGCCCAGGCGCCGAATGTCTGGTGCAAACTTTCTGGGATGGTAACCGAAGCAGACATAGAGTGGTCCCCCGTTCAATTGGCACCGTATCTGAATTGTGTGGTCGAAGCCTTTGGTCCATCGCGGATTATGTTTGGGTCGGACTGGCCCGTTTCTACTCTTCGCGGAACGTATGCGGAGGTGCTTACAGGGACCAGGGATGCCCTTCCGCTGCTCAGTAAGGCAGAGTTGGATGGGGTGTTCGGACTGAACGCCGCGCAAGCGTATTGTCTTGTGTAGAGCGCATTCTGCGGTTCATTGCGTCACGGCTGGGATGACGGCGCTGGCGTTACAAGAGCTGGGAGCGCGTTGTTGTCCGTGCACGAGAGTGGTCCTACTAGATTGGTTTCCAGTGGAACGAGATTCGTAGTCGAAGCCTGTTGGTCCTCGACAGGCGGAGACTTGCGGCCAATGGACCGCAGGGCGCTTAGAGCTCCTGGGTCCAGTCCCAATTTTGTAGCACTTCTTGCATTCGTGCCAAGAACTGGGACGCGTAGGAACCATCGATAGCCCTGTGGTCGAAGGACAGAGCCAAGAGTCCCACCGAGTGAATGGCTACGGCCTCAGAGCCGTCCGACAGGCTGACGGCCACTGGGCGCCGACGCATTTCATTGACGGAGAGGATCGCAACCTGGGGTTGGTTGATGATCGGAGCGGTCAGGAAGGTTCCAAAAGGCTCGGGATTGGTGATAGTGAATGTTCCGCCAGAGGTCTCCGCAGGCGAGAGCCTGTGCGCCCGCGCCTTCTCAGTCAGTTCCGCGATCTCCTTAGCAATCGTCGGCATCCGCTTGGCATCGAGATTGTAGATCACGGGGACGACGCGTTCCTCCTCGCCCAAGTCGACCTCAATGCCCAAGTGCATGTCGGCATGAATGATGAGAGAGTTTTCACCCACCGAGGAGTTGACTTGGGGGAAGGCCCGAATGCCCTCTGCGAGCGCTCGTGCCACGAACGGTAAATAGCTGAGCGTGACACCGTGTTCGGCCTTGAAGGCGTCCTTAACGTTGGTGCGAACGACCTTGATGTTTTCGAAATCCACCTCAGTGACCACCAAGGTGTGAGCGGACGTCGCCTTGGAGCGGACTACGCGCTCGGCTGCACTCCGGCGGCTACTCGTGAAGCGGATTACATTGTCGCCTGGCAGGCCCACGGGCACCACTGGCTGTGAGAGTGCCACCGAGGTGGCCGACGAGTTCGTTGGAGCAGGGGAGGGCGGCGTGGGCAGGACGGACCCGTGCTTTCGCCTGGCTGAGTCGACATAGGCGAGCACGTCAGCACGCGTGATCCGTCCGTCTAGTCCGCTTCCTCGTAGATCCGAAAGATCTATGTTGTGCTCCGCAACCAGCCGACGGACCACCGGGGAGATTGTCGTGTCCGGAACGCCAAGGCCAGAGTTGGCGCCTGAGCCCGTCCGTGATGACTTCCCGCCAGCAAGACGTGAGCGACTCGACGTACCCAGGACGACCAGCGGTCGCTCGTCCTTGGGCATCTTCGCGGTCCCCGCCTGTCTGGTGGTGGCGGCCCGGACAGTCGGAGACGCACTGTCGGCTGAGACTTCGCTGCTGACCACCGCCAGCTTGGTTCCCACGACCACCGTCACGCCCTCTTCGACCAGGATCTCCGTGAGGTACCCGGCCACGGGCGAGGGTATCTCGGTGTCGACCTTGTCGGTGGAGACCTCAAAGAGGATCTCCTCCCTGGCCACCGCGTCACCCACCGCCTTGCGCCAGCGGAGCACGGTGCCCTCGGCGACGGTTTCCCCCAACTGGGGCATGGTGATATCAACCAACCTGAACTCCTCTCCCGGTCAGTGTGGGTACTGTCCGGCTGATTGTCTGTGACGGGCTGGAGCGGGGCTCAGCGAAGCGCGCGATTTTCGTCGACGTGGCGTTGCGACAGAACGTCACTTCACCCTGATCCAGCGAGTCGATTGCCTGGGTTGCGGTCACGTACACCACCAGCACTCGGTCCATGCCGCCGCGCAGGCGCGCAGCGGTAGCCCTGGCGCGTCCGTCGCTGCCATCTGTGAACATGGCCCAGATCTTTCCTCTGAAGAGGGCCCTCTTGGCTGCCAAGTCGAGGCACGTGGATCGGGCGTCCTTGGTCGCGTCGGCAGAGACCACTTCAGGAGCACGCATATAAGACACGCCTTACTCACGATCTACTCATGAGTCGAGTCGTAGGCCCAGTCACGCCGGGCACCCGACACCAACCCTACTGACATTACCATCGAACCATCAGGTGGTCGGACCAACCTCACCGCGAAGAGGGTAGGGGAAAGGAGACGGTCAACGCCACGCTCTCGAGCTTCAGCCGCCTCGATGGGTTACGCGGGGGCCGCCTGGGCAGCAGCTTCTCGACATTGAGCCAGTCCACCCACGAAGTCTGCTGGCACAGTCCGCGCGGCTGTTCAGTAGCCAGCAGAGGTGCCGTGACTAGGGCAGCTGCGCCAGCAGGCCTTCCTCAACCGAATCGAGATGCTGTTGCATCCTCTTCATCGCCTTGTCGTGATCGAGGTCCTCAATCGCCGTGAGGATGCCGCGGTGTTGGTCAAGATA
>Ga0116111_1001850_pt1 | contig 13805 bp, 12 predicted proteins | sample June2015DPH_8_10_FD_89720 | JGI IMG/M metagenome (GOLD analysis project Ga0116111, IMG submission 89720) | Peatland microbial communities from SPRUCE experiment site at the Marcell Experimental Forest, Minnesota, USA - June2015DPH_8_100 | ecosystem: Environmental > Terrestrial > Soil > Wetlands... | reverse complement strand
TGGGAGCGTTGCCGAGCGATGTTTCCCGGCTGAAGGCGCAGTATTACGCGGACCCTCGCAACGACTTTTGGAAACTGCTGGAAGCAGTGCTAAACGAGCAGCTCTCGAACCTGCCTTACGAGACCAGAATCCAGACGCTCTTGGCGCACAGAATCGGCCTTTGGGACGTATATCGCAGTTGTCTCCGACCCGGAAGCATGGACAAGGATATTTCGGGCGAGCGTCTTAACGATTTCGCGGCTCTCAAAAGCATCGCCACAAACTCGAAGCTGGTCTGCTTCAACGGTAAAGCAGCAGGGCAGTGGGAAGAACGGGTATGCGGTCTTGGGTACAGGACGCTGGTTCTCCCCTCCTCAAGTGGCGCGAATCGAAAGAATCAGGAAAGCCGGTTGCGTAGCTGGAAGAGAATCGTCCAGTAGGTCACTTCTGATAATTACGAAACATCGGCAGCACGGCAAGCAGAGCGAACATCGTTCCACCGCTTCCTCAGCACACCCAGCACGGTTTCAATCCACGCTCCCGCGCGAGAGCGAACCCTAGCCCGACACAGCACCTCATGCTAGGCGAGGTTGTTTCAATCCACGCTCCCGCGCGAGAGCGAACCGGACCGGGCGGACCGGGAGCCCCAGGCGCACCCGTTTCAATCCACGCTCCCGCGCGAGAGCGAACCTTCGCCGCCGGCGTCGCCACAGTGCCTCTTATGTTTCAATCCACGCTCCCGCGCGAGAGCGAACCTCACGGCCACCGCCCTTGACGCTGATCCTAAAGAGTTTCAATCCACGCTCCCGCGCGAGAGCGAACCGTGCCGCCAAACTTTTTGCCTACGCATGGCGTGTTTCAATCCACGCTCCCGCGCGAGAGCGAACCCCGCCACCTTCGGGGGAATGCCTCGGTAAGTGTAGTTTCAATCCACGCTCCCGCGCGAGAGCGAACCATGGAACTTGGCTAATATGGCGCAAAGCTCCAAGTTTCAATCCACGCTCCCGCGCGAGAGCGAACCTCAGCGCTCGAAGAGCAGCTGAGGCCGATCTTGCGTTTCAATCCACGCTACCGCGCGAGAGCGAACCCTTTGGCGAGGTGATTGAGAGAAAGGCAAAAGGGTTTCAATCCACGCTCCCGCGCGAGAGCGAACGATTCACCTGGCGATCCACAGAGAGACGGCGAAGTTTCAATCCACGCTCCCGCGCGAGAGCGAACCACAATCCTTTCGGTGTGCGCTACGGGTTTGATCCGTTTCAATCCACGCTCCCGCGCGAGAGCGAACGCCGAATTGCGCCGTGTCCAGGCCGCGCTTGGCGTTTCAATCCACGCTCCCGCGCGAGAGCGAACCCCGGGCCCACCGCTCGCACGATGCCGCGAAACGAGTTTCAATCCACGCTCCCGCGCGAGAGCGAACGCGTCGGCCCCAGGTCGCGGTAGAGCGCGAAGTGGTTTCAATCCACGCTCCCGCGCGAGAGCGAACCTTCCACGTCGCCGGTGTAGGCTACGTAGGCCTCACGTTTCAATCCACGCTCCCGCGCGAGAGCGAACCTGATGCCCAAGAGGTTCTTGATCCATCCCAGGTGTTTCAATCCACGCTCCCGCGCGAGAGCGAACCCCCGCCCCTTTTCATTTGCCCTCAACGGGCATTGTTTCAATCCACGCTCCCGCGCGAGAGCGAACCAGTGGGCGCCGGCGCCGTGGTTTGGGTCAAAAGGTTTCAATCCACGCTCCCGCGCGAGAGCGAACCCTCAAGCGGCTGGAAGATGACGCGATGGAGTCTAAGTTTCAATCCACGCTCCCGCGCGAGAGCGAACCACGATCAGTTCCTAATCTATCAATCGCCGGCGGGAGTTTCAATCCACGCTCCCGCGCGAGAGCGAACCCCGGTCGGAAACAGCACCTGGGCGGCCATCTGGGGGTTTCAATCCACGCTCCCGCGCGAGAGCGAACCATCGCCGGGGGCGTGGCAACTCGGGCTTTGCCCGTTTCAATCCACGCTCCCGCGCGAGAGCGAACCCTCAGACTCATAACCGGCCAGCGCCTTGCCGTGGTTTCAATCCACGCTCCCGCGCGAGAGCGAACCATGACGTAGTTCAGGATCGACGTGACCATGTACTTGTTTCAATCCACGCTCCCGCGCGAGAGCGAACCACCTACCACATGCGACCTACGACCTACTTGTTTATGTTTCAATCCACGCTCCCGCGCGAGAGCGAACCCTTCCCCGAGATCGATCGAGATCAAGGCTTTCGTGTTTCAATCCACGCTCCCGCGCGAGAGCGAACCACCTACCACATGCGACCTACGACCTACTTGTTTATGTTTCAATCCACGCTCCCGCGCGAGAGCGAACCGATAAACGTAAGCCGTTTTCTCCCACTCGTCGGGCCGTTTCAATCCACGCTCCCGCGCGAGAGCGAACCTTGGAACGGAGATTGATGTGGCTGGGGAGCTGGAGTTTCAATCCACGCTCCCGCGCGAGAGCGAACGTGAACCCCCACGTTTAACGTCCGGCGACGAATTGTTTCAATCCACGCTCCCGCGCGAGAGCGAACATCACCGCCGCCGAGGAGGCTATCGCTTACATGGTTTCAATCCACGCTCCCGCGCGAGAGCGAACATATCGGTGACGCGGACCGGAAGCACTAAAATGGTTTCAATCCACGCTCCCGCGCGAGAGCGAACCCCTGTGGCTCAAGCCGGTTATCGACTATCTAAAGTTTCAATCCACGCTCCCGCGCGAGAGCGAACTGAAACCGATTACCCTACATCTGGCGATCGCGGCGTTTCAATCCACGCTCCCGCGCGAGAGCGAACTCGAAATGGTCGGCACTTGCGCCGGCACGCCGGTGTTTCAATCCACGCTCCCGCGCGAGAGCGAACTTTCGCTGTTCGCCAAGCCGCCGACGACTCAGTGAGCGTTTCAATCCACGCTCCCGCGCGAGAGCGAACGTCAACTGACAGAAGCGGAGATCGGCTCGCTGATGTTTCAATCCACGCTCCCGCGCGAGAGCGAACGTTACAGGAGTCTTTCAGCGCCCGACTCACCTTGTTTCAATCCACGCTCCCGCGCGAGAGCGAACCTAGTTCTTCTAGTTTTTCAGCGGTGTAGCCTGGTTTCAATCCACGCTCCCGCGCGAGAGCGAACGTGGTCCCGCTCGGTGAATCTCTACCAGTCCATGTGTTTCAATCCACGCTCCCGCGCGAGAGCGAACTTGCGCAAAGCGTGATCTCATGGCGGCAACAATGGTTTCAATCCACGCTCCCGCGCGAGAGCGAACCTTCGCCGCCGGCGTCGCCACACTACCTCTTATGTTTCAATCCACGCTCCCGCGCGAGAGCGAACGTGAGTTTGGTTGGTTTTCGGTTTCCCGCGAAAGTTTCAATCCACGCTCCCGCGCGAGAGCGAACTGCCGTTACCTAACTTGCGAAAACAAAAGGCCCAGATTGCCCAGTACCGCGAAGCCGCTGTTGACACGCTGATTCAGCCGCTGGATTTGTGTGTTGACCTGCCGCATCTGATTCAGTCGCCGCCACTTTGCAGTGTCCGCGAGCCCTCCGGGAAAGACCTGTTCGCCTGAGGTTCGCGCTAAGCAATCAAGGGTCCCTCGGGGTCGAGAGACGGCTTAGCTCCCACGTGTTCGACCCTATTCCTCCAATTCTTCCCCAGGAAATAAAACCGCAGGCTATCTTCATCAAGGTTGATCTCGTCTATCAGGCTTTGCCGGAGACCTGCCCATTGGGCGGGGTCCACGAGGCACTCGAACACTGATTTCTGAACGCGTTGTCCCAGGTTCTTGCACTTCTTGGCGACGTGCCGCAATCTCTTCCGGCTTTCAGGTGTTTCGGTGTTGACGTCATAGGTCACTACAACCAGCATGGACGCCTCATTTCCAAAGGAACGGGGGATAGCCGTCCAAGTCCCCCCTCAGGTATCGGGCCAGAAGCATCGCTTGCACAAAGGGCAAGAGTCCCACTTCCACTTGTTCGCCCAGAAAAGGATGCTGGATTTTTTCCTGTTTCCTTTTCTGGTAGGCCACCAGCACCTCTTTACGCGTAGCGTCGTCCATGAGGACGGCGCCGGTTTCGGTCTTCTTAAACCCCTTACCTCGAATCTGTTGGAGGTTCACGAGAGAAAGGGCCAGGCGATCAGCGAGGACAGGCCGAAATTCCTCCATGAGGTCAAGGGCCAAGCTGGGGCGGCCAGGGCGATCCCGGTGCAAGTAGCCGACCGCAGGATCGAGGCCCACCGTTTCGAGTGCGGCGGTTACGTCATGCGCCAGGAGAGTATAGAAAAACGAAAGCAAAGCGTTCAGGTTGTCGAGCGGCGGCCGGCGGCTGCGTTCATGGAAGAAGAAGTCTTCTTTCTGGGCAGTAATGAGATGATCGAATACCTCGAAGTAGGTGCGGGCCGCGTCTCCTTCCACTCCACGCGCGGCGTCGAGGGTCATGGGTTGGCGAAGGTCATCGAGTTGCCGGGCCAGCCGCGCTGCCGCCGCCTCCAGAGCTGCTACTTGGGGATTTTCAGCATGATCGCGAATCGCCCTTAGGAGCACGGTACGGCAATTCGCAATCTTGCCGATCACCGCCATGCGAGCAATCACCGCCGAGGCATCATCGCTGTCGGCGCGGCGGTACTGCTCGCGCCGCAAGAGCACGTTCCCCGACACGGGCCCCACCACCCGTGCATAAAACTTTCCGTGTTCACTCAGGAAGGAAATGGCGACATTGCGCTCGCCGCACAGTTCCATGAGCGGCGGGCTGCATGAGACCTGCCCAAAGCCGACGATGCCGCCCAGCGTGTGAATAGGGACGCGCAGCTTGACTTCATGGTCCACACGCACCAGCACCGTTTCGCCTTCGCGCGCCAGGTAGGCGCCCTGCGTGGTGACATAAAGTGTGTTCAAAAGATGCCGCATGTTTGAATCCAACCTCCGCCGGGGCCAACCAAAGGGATGCGGCCATACGCCCCGCCTCGGCGCAGGACGATAGGGGCGCTGTCAGCATGTCGTCTTCGCGGGCCACGGCGGCGCAAGGGCACCCCATCCTCCTACGTGTCCATGAGGGTCGAAAGATAACGCTCGACGCTTTTGCCCGCGCCCGTCGTCTTTGGCATGCACAGGTTCAAGAGCGAACAACTCTCGCACTTCTTCTCGTAACGAGCCACCGGGGTCTTGCCCGCCCGCGTCAGTTCGTGCAGCCGCGCCGCCAATCTTTCGGTTTGTTCGCGCAGTGCCGGTGTGAGCGGCACCTCTAGCCGTTCACGCGGCTGACCGTAAAATAGAGCGGCGGACGGAATTGGCGCCCCCAGCATCTCTTCCAGGCAGAGGGCTTGGGCGCAGAGTTGGATCTCATCGAACGGCCCCAGCTTGGGTTTTCCCCGCTTGTATTCGACCGGAAAGGGCTGCCATACGCCTGCAACTCCGGGCAGGCGCACGCCCACTGGTTTTGCGCCCGAGTTGGCGGCTAACGTATCTGGGGGATTCGTTACGCTACGAAATTCCACGACATCCGCTACCCCCGTCAGCCCCCATCGCAGTGAACGCAGCCGTAGCGCTCGACCGATGCGCACGTCACCGCGCGATTCCGTTTCCGGTTTGTGCGTCCGATCATGCAAATGACGACCCTCAACCGTCAGAGGGTTCTCCGCCCACAGCCCTTCCAAATGAATCAACGCCCACTGGCGCTCACAAAACGCCAAGTGCTGTAACGCCGAAATCGGAAGTAGGTCTGCTTCGGAGTACATGGTTATATCGACCGCCATTGAATAGAATCTCCCAGGGGACACGCACCCATATCAAATCATAGCTGGCTCATGGCGTGGACAGCGCCGGGCCGTACGAGTACCGCGATAATCTCCTAAAACCCCTCGATCTGTTCGGGCTCAAGCCCTTCAAGGCGCTCCAGTTCGAAAGTCCCATCGGGTTTCACTTTCAGTGAGCGATGCACCTTGGCGGAAGAGTATTGTCCAGATTTGCAGTTGTGCTTCCACCAAATGACTTTGAGCACTTCCATGCTGCCTTCCGGTCTTGCAGAAGAAGCGTCATTCTCGAACATACGGGGCAGCACGTGTTTGATTGCCTGTGCGTCGTCATCACTGAAGCCTGTCCTCTCGGCCAGTTGCGGATTCATACTGCCGAAGAAAACGTATATCCCGTGATCGACGCGGTGTTTCATGCCCATAGTGTCGGAGCCGCGCTTGCCGCCCTCCCCTTCGCCACTGACACTCTTCGTGATTTGGATGCTCGTTATATCTCCTTGCACTGGTTGCACGCTGAAAGCCGAATGGACAGACACCGGGCCGCGAATGGGGATGGATATGCCCGTGTCGCCGCCGTTGCTCTCCTCGTCACCCTTTTGCTTCTTCTTGCTCGGCAAAGCGAATAATTGACCGAAGGCGCGGACGTCGGTCCATTTCTCGCAGGCCAGCTTGGCGGTTTCGGCAGAGCCGAACTTGCTTCCAAGCACCTTCTCAGCCCGCTCACGCAGGCTCTTGGCGCCATCATTCTTGCGATCATCAGACTGAACGAAGATTGGTTGGCCATCCTCCTGCAAGCGGTCACGTATCTTGCGTTTCAAACACACGTCGCTGATTTCGCCGAAGCCGTTATAATCTGTCCGAGGCCGGTTTCCGTTGAGGGGATCGCCGTTCGGGTTAGCATGATCTACACGCAACACAACTGCGAAGTCTATCTTGTTTTGTAGAATGGACATTTATTCCTCCCCTTCGTGAATGGATTCACCATCCGCCGCTTGTCTGTTGCTCGCGTCGCGCCAGAGCGCAGCATGCTGGCAGTGATAGCCCAGCAAGAATTCCCCAGAGAGTTTCCCGTCGTCGGTAAACTCGCTGGTCCGAAACTTGCATGCAACTTCGTCAAGGTGTTTCGCAATTGCTACCAGCACGCCTGGGCGTTTCGCATGCAGCCTGGCTTTATAAGGACCCAAAGCCAGTTCAATGGTTCGCCAAGTCGAGCAGGGCCTGTCCGCGAAACGTTGCATTAACCTGGCCGCGTTGGTGTCTCTCCTCTCGCCGGCCAGATACAACGCTTTTTCTTCCGTGTAATCGGCAATAGCCAATAACCGTCCGAACAGGTAATCTCGGGTGTTTCGATCCTCTTCAAGTGACATCTGGTAATTCTCCTTTCTGTGATAGCCTCTGAAAAGCCCGCACGCGATTCCAAGGGATTTTTCCCAGTCCCACCGTTCGAGCCCCATACGGTTGCGGACTCGCTGCACACAGGACTCGACGACGTCTCTAGGGACTGGGCGGGCATCCACGATGCATGGCAGAAGCCGCTCCACGGTTGCCTTGCGTAACTTGTCGTCCAGCCTGCGGCCATAAGCGGCTTCAGCGATCTCTCTGGGCGCGGGAGCGCCGACGAAGTGGACTTCTTTGGAGTATCTCTGCGGCCATGCATGGGATTCGTGCCACGCAAGGACGCGATCGAGAAATTCTGCACCGTTCAGTTCGCGGTAATAAGTGATCGCCATGCGTCCAGGAGTAGCCGAATCCAACCCCATCACCACGATGTTATCGGCTTCGGTGAGCTTTCCCTGGTAGCCCTTGATCAGCTTTTGCAATTGCAGTGCGGGGTATTGCCCCGCGTCACCGCTGTATTCCTGGTCGCTAGCTGAGTCCTGTGGCGCGTAACTGATGAGCTTGAGTAGGTCAGAAGTGTTTTTGAGCGGGTCGGGAATTTGCTTTCCGCCGACGGCCCACGCCACGAAAACCTGGCCGCCTGCCTTGTCGTTGTATGCCTGCCGGCTTATCAACCAACGCAGGGCGTTGTGGGCTTTCTGAGTGACCTCGAATCCAACGCCGCACGCTTCCTGCGCGCTTTCAAATCGTCCGCGGAATGTAAAGCCACTGGTGTCGTTTGAGGAGATCAGCTTTGCTCCATCGGCCCCACTGCGCAGCCGTTTGGGATGACTTGTTGCCAGGAGCACGGTTCGACCGGTAACCATGCAGAGCCCCCGCTCGGGGTTTGTAGACGCATCGAATCCGATCCAAGCCTGCGTCAGCTCAGGATCGTCCCATACCGCTGTCCGAGGATCGTCGGGAACTTGGACTCTCCAGCGGATGAAGGCATCCCCCTGGTCTCTCTTCCCATCCGTCGGGGAAAGTACTCTGAAGACGTGAGGAGCGGGCGTACCAGGCTTCCATTCCGTGAGGAGTTTGCTGGTCTCATCACAGAACAAAATGCCTTCTCGGACAAGGTCAGCCACTACAGTTCCCTTCTGGACGTATGCGAGGACGGCTTTCGCTTTGGGATGGCTGTATTCCGAGTCGCACCATCGTTTCAGCAAGTCAGCGAACTTGGGGTAAAAACATTTCTTACGGCCGCCGAATTCTTCGTAGTCCGAGGCGCAGTAACGAACTTTATCGCATAAAGGATGAGGGGGTGGCTGCGTGCCAACCCGACCTGCCGACTCTTCAGTTGCCGGAACGGTGGTCTCTTCTTTTTGGATGCCCTTAGCTCGCAGGAAATTTCCCTCGCTGTCGAGAACAATCTCGATATGAGCCTGCTGCCTGGTATGACTGATCGGCATGAGCGGGTCGTTCGCAAATTGTGGCGCATCGGCACATTGTTCGTAAGTGTCGTAGAGTTTTTGTATCCAACTCATGCCTGGACCTCCAGTTCGGCCATTTCGATCTCCACACTTTTCAGGCTCTGACCCGTTTCGAACTCCTTCGGTTTCATCTCATGTACAAACTTCCTGATAGGGCATTCCTCTGGTCGGACGAAGTGGATTACACCATCGTTCATTTTGGGCGTCCAAAAACGGGTGTAGAGGTTGTCGTCGCCGGTCTCGTCGGGATAATCAAATCCGTGAAACATCAACCCGAATGCGAGTTCGCCGCCGCTGTCGTAGTGGCCCGGTCCGGATCCGAACTCGCAGGGTTTCACGTAACCCTGGCAATCCCGGGTGCCGAGAAAAACGTCCTGTCGGCCCCCACGCTCCAGCATTCGGCGAGCGATATTAAAGTGCTTGCCCTCGACTCGGTCGTTGGCTAATTTCGGTCGGTGTTCGTTCCACTCGAAGTGTGCCCGCACCTGATACTCAACTCCAGGCTCGCCGGTAACGGGATCAGGGTCACCCGTCAAAAACGTATAGATCGCAAGCGTATTGAACGGTTCTTCCTTCCTTTTCGTGTTCCGTTCACTGGGATACATACCGCCAAAATTCAGCGGCTTGGTGCCTTTCGTTTGTGTCCGAATGCGCTTCATAACTCGCACTGCATCGATCACCCAAATGAAGGTCGGCTTCCAGTAGATTGACTTGGCGATACCCTTCAAGGCTTCGTAAGTGGGAACTTGATACGAGCACTTCTCGCCCCCGATTTTGGTAAGCGGGTCGGTAAACATCGCGTACCGACCCCAAACTTTGAACTCGATACTGTTTCTCTGTGGATTAGGCATTGAGCGTCTCCATCGGGCCCGACGGGGTTTCCGTTAGACCGAACTCATCGTGGTAGTAGCGTGAATCCAAGTATAAAATGCCGGTTCCCTCTTGCACTTCATGTACCGCACCGGCCTTCTGCAAACGTTCTAGCACCTGTGAGAACACATTGACCGTGAATTGTTGGGCCTCTTTCAAAAGGCCAATATCCTTTTCGGGATCGAAAGAGGAGGACAACCCGTTGATGACTGCCTGGCCGCTATCGGAATGCGGAACAATGACACCTTGGGTTGGTGCGTTGATTGCCTTGAACGCTTTCGCCGCGGTCATGAATGACTGACGAAGGTAAATAGGGGGTGGCGTTCCTGTTACAGCCAGGGAATTCTCGGCCAACATGTTTAGAAGCGTGTCATTCCTGCCAACCTCGCTGGCCTCCACGGGGTAATCCATTTCTTTGGCGCGATCGAAAAAGTAATACTGGAAGTATTTGGCCATGGCGGGCGGGCTCAGCAGGTCACTGGCGTCCAGTTGTGAGTTTCTTCCCAATTCATATAGCACCCGTTCCGCCGCCTCTTTGCCGGCAAAGATGTCTCTGAGCCTCTCTGCCTTATCCTCACTCGGATTAACTACATACACGCGGCCCGGTGGTCGTTTGGCGTGGCGGTTGCACCGCCCAGCAGCTTGCGCAATAGAGTCCAGCCCCGCCGTGAAGCGGATCACCGAACCAAAATCGACGTCAATGCCCGCCTCGATCAATTGGGTGCTGACGCAAAGAACCGGTTCACTTTCATCCCGGAGATGTTCTTCGATTTCCCTCAAGCGTTCTTTTCGGTGGGCAGGGCACATGCTTGTGCTCAAGTGAAAAACATGCGCCGCCGCCGCACCTTGTTTGCAAAGCTCAAACAGGACCCGTGCAGCGGATTTCGTGTTGACAACCACAAGGCAACTGCCGCTGGATTTCATTTCGTCTAACGCAAGCTTCGCCACTTCTTCATGCGTCCATCCGCCTGGCTTGCGCCGATACAAGACCTCAACACGCTTGAGATCGCTGAAGAGTCCACAGACGTCGGGCATGATCTCGGCGTCAGGCACCTTTAACCGGATAGCGCCTTTCTTGTCGTCCACGCGATGAAGCAACGGCTGAGTGGCCGTACACAGCACCACACTGCTGCCGCAGTGTTCAACGAGGAAGTTGATGGCGTTGTTGAAAAGGTGCACGCAGTTGATGGGTAGTGCCTGAATTTCATCGAAAATGATTACAGCGTTTGCGAGACTATGCATCCGGCGCGCGCTGCGCGTTCCTGCACTAAAGAGGGCTTCCAAGAAGTGTACACTCGTCGTGAAAATGACAGGCGCATCCCAGCCTTCAGAGAGGATTTTGTTGCGCCAGGTCTGTTTGTCGGGCGTTAGATTGGAGTGATGCTCCAACACTACGCTGCCCGGTGATACGCCCTCATCAGTGGGCTCCAGAATCTTTCGAACCTCTGTGGCATTCTGGTCGATAATTGTGGTAAAGGGGACGACGTAGATGATGCGGTCCATCTCGTGTTCTTTGGCATGATGCAAAGCAAATCGCAGGCTCGCGAGCGTCTTGCCCCCACCTGTGGGAACGGTCAGAGTGAATGTCCCCGTGTCTCGCTCTGCGGCAGCTAGACAGTGATCGGAAATGCTTCGCCGCAGTTCGTCAACAGGTTTCCGGCCATTGAATTTCGCAAGCGTCCTTTCCAGACGAGCGGCCAGCATTTGCCACTCCTCGTAGTGACCATGCAGGCGCTGCTCTGCAAGAATTGGCCGTTCAAAATCTGCGGTATTGACACCGTCAGCATCGACCAAACAACTGAAAAGGTACCGGGTCAGAAGCCCGACCTTAAACCGCACGATGTTCTCATGCTTCTCATTTTTGCAAATCCTTTCGATGATAGTGCGGAAGGCTAGGATGAGATCTCCCGCATGGACTAGTTCCTGGTAGCGCATGCGCACTCGTTGGTCTGCCTTGCGCCAAGCTTCGTCCCGGTGCGATAACGTATCGGACTTTTTCATTCTTTTCGAGAATCGGTCAGCCCCGTCGGTCCCGATGCAGTCAATCAACCCAGAGTGATGCGAGGCAAGGCAAAGAGCTAACATTTGCCCCACGATTTGACCTAACTGGCCCTGGCGCACAAGCTCCTCCCAGATGGTCTGCGCCCCAGCAGTTGAATGATCGACTTTGCCCTTCTTGCTGATTGGATCGACATATTCGTCATCTTTGTCCTGCTCTAGCAATCCGACAGCCGACCGTAGGTACTGTTGAAACTCGTGGCTATACTTGCCCAAGTCGTGCATGAGCCCAATGAGTTCACCCGCAAGACCTAGCCCGAGCTTCCCTGAAAAACCACGCGCGAGTAATGAAACCTCGAGTAGATGCTGCGCGAGACTCTGGCAATCACCTTCTTTCCGGCGGTGTGCAATAAATTCGTCAGAACCTAATCCACCCATTAACTCTCCACTAGGTGTCGAACCTTTAGGCTTGAAATACTCTTCGAACAAAAATCACAAGCCTGCGACGACGCTGAACTTGGAAGCATCATTTAGGTAACTCCCAAAGTCTCGGCCATGCTCTTCTTGCAGCCAGCGCGGCTCCTGCGCCGGCGTGCTCCACGGACACCTGACTCCCCAGGAGCCTTTGTTGGAATTCGATTTGGTATTTCCCCAGATCGTGCCAAAGACCGGCCAAGTACCCCCAAGACTCAGAGCCAAAGGCCTCCGCGAAAGACGCCGCAAGCTTCGTCACGCCCAGGTGATGCTCTTCCAACGCCTGCCATTTCTTAGGTGGTTCGCCTTCCAGGGTGTGTGCGTAGAACTTGGGTTCAGCCATAAATCCGACCTATAGGTGAATTCAAGAGAGAGGATGCTACTCCAAAATCCCGCCATGGCTCATGAGGACGCTCAGACGATCCAATGTCTCGCCCGAGCCCAGTTTGGGTAACAAGGTCGGCGGCGCTCTGGCGCCTATCTTGTAGGAAATTACGTAGGCAGTACACTGCAATTCCAACGAGCGGCGAATAGCGTCCTAACAGATTGTCTCAATCCAGGCAACAACACTGGTATTCTACTCTTATGACCTGGGCGATGCTAATCTTTCTATTTCCTCTACAAGAACAATGATGGTCAGTCGAAGATCGGTAGACTGACCGGCACTCCCTGTCACCGTAAATTAGCCGCCAGCGACGCCATCCTCTTGGCTCGGAATCACGGTAAGGAATTGGACGGGGATCTCTACGTTCTTTCGAAAGCGAGGGGAGTGCCCGGTTTTTCTCTGTACAGAACCGGAGCTGGTCGAGTTCGACAAGGTTGCGGTAGCAGTATTCTCCTACCCGCGCAAAGCCGAGTTTCTGGAGGCACCCGAGGCCGAAACGATGCAGCAAGACTTTGTCGAGCAGTTGGAGGAGTTCAACCGGCAGTTTGATCGTCGGCCGGATTGCTTTTGCTTGTTCTTTGGGCACTTTGGCGTAGTAGGAGCAAGAGTCAGCAGCTTGCGCCACGGATAGAGTGCCCCCATATGGGGGGATGAGCTGTTGGGCCTGTGAAGATTACCTCAATTGGCCCACGCTTTCTCGGGGTGGCACCGTTTTCAGGAAAATCAATTGGGGCATTCCCGACCTTAGTAGGCGTTCCTACTCACAAAGATTTTCTGGTACGCCCGCCTTCCTCCCGAGTGCTTTGCCTACGTCGGGGACTACGCGAAGCCGCACTTGTGGAAGCTGCCTTACCTGCTGGCTGCCGGGCCGTGGACGCCAAAAGGCTTCCCAAGGTAGTGCACGGGATCCTGAGAAACTCCCGGGGCACGAAGGTCAGGACCAGCAGCCACCCAAAACAAGGCGCTCATCTCTCGCCCCGCAGCCGAGCCCATGACCCGGCCGTCGAATCCTATTTTCCCCCGGAAAATTGGCCGGTCCGATGTATATCATATATGTGGAACCCCTCCCCGGCATCAAGCCCCGCATGTACTCCGTCGATTTCGAGAGCCGCTCAGGCGACCTGCAGGGAGGGCAGCCTCTATGAGCGCCACGCAGGTCTGGGAAAGGCTGTTCATAGGCGGCATTGGCGACGCCGAGGCTCTAGCCGATTCCAATCCCCTCGAAATTACCACCGTGGTCACCCTCTGCCGGGAGACGGTGCAAAAGTTCGCGCCCCGTGTCAACTACCTCCATTTTCCGATGCGGAATGGTCGGCCCATCCCGGTCGGGCGTTTTGATGCGATGGTGGACGCCCTGTGGGAGGAAATCCGCTGGGGGAAGGTGCTGATCCACAGCCTTGCCGGTGCGAGCCGCTCGCCGATCATAGCAGCCGCATGGATGCATGTCGTCGGCTGCAAGGACATCGACGCCGCCCTGGCGGACATCGGGAGGCTGCGCACGGTCGAGCCCGATCCCATCTTGCTC
>Ga0116111_1001845_pt1 | contig 13821 bp, 14 predicted proteins | sample June2015DPH_8_10_FD_89720 | JGI IMG/M metagenome (GOLD analysis project Ga0116111, IMG submission 89720) | Peatland microbial communities from SPRUCE experiment site at the Marcell Experimental Forest, Minnesota, USA - June2015DPH_8_100 | ecosystem: Environmental > Terrestrial > Soil > Wetlands... | reverse complement strand
GGCGGAAGGGAGTGGCTTCGAGGCTTTACCTTATGATAGGCGCAGGACTCGGCAGAAACCCTACATGGATCGGCTGCCCGACGAACATCGAAATGACCACGAGGATGGCCACCAGCACGATCAGGTATTTGACGACCATGCGCATATTCGCCGGCATCGTCGTAAGCAGATCAACGACGTACCATAGGATGATAGTCGCGATTGCAATCTCGGTGGCTGAAGCGATGAGCAGAATTAAGTTCATGGTGTTTCTCCATCTGAAGGTTGAATCGCGGCCTAGCCTGAATTTCATGCCACGGATTCTGGAGCGTTTGAACCCCCGACGGGGCTTGGTCGAGGGGCGAAAAGAGGATTGGTTGCGGTGCTTCTCCCCAGCCCGTGTAAGCGGGGGTTTTCTTTGAGAGTGGGGCATTTGATTTTTCGCAATGCCCGTTTGTGGAAGCGCTTTGCGTGCAGTGCAGCATGCAAAGATTCTTTATTTGACTGAGGTGCTTACATCGACGGCAAAAGTTCCTGAGTGGATAGAGTCAAAATGATTCGTGGCGAGGTTGACTGTCATGGTACCGTTGGTTCGTCGGGGGAAGCGACAGCAGGGAGGTTACCATGTCGACCATGGTATCCAATCGTCGTTCCTCGTTCGGGATAAGCTGCACCCGATGCAACAGTGAGCTGATTGCTCCCGAATGGTCCGAGAATCGGAATAAGCAGCAAATTCGTCATATTTGGCACTGCTGGAAGTGTGACTGCTGTTTTGAAACCATCGTCGATATCAGGTCGATGGAAAACAACATAGCAAGGGACGATATTTTGCCGTCGCGCTTGGTCGCATAGGGCAGTTCAAGGGGAGCAGATGCTTTCTCCAGTCAGATGCTAGTCCTTGCGTTTAGTTTTTTTCGTTCCATGAGTGCCCATTAAATAGACAATCCACTCGTCTGGATTGTTGCGAGCATCCAGGTCGATTTCGCCGTCGCTAATCGCTTGGTCGCGAGCCTGTTTCCATTCGCCATGTTGTGCCGCTGTCGCCTCTCGCACGTGAATGGCGGACTTCCCGTCCCATAGCGGCTTTCCCTCCGTACTGACAAGCACCTTCAGATCAGATCGCATGCTGCCTTCTTGGTCATCGATGATCGCGCGCGCCTGATCGTCATCCACTGCACGAAATGCCAACACTGCTTTTCCGTCAATAATGGCGACGTACGTGTTCATGGTAAACTCCGTTTTTAGAACTGGAGCACTCAGGATCATCGCAAATTCTGGGGGTTGCCTGCAGCAGGACAGAATCCTCCTTTCACTTCTTCGATTCGTCCGACGCCAGCGCCTTCCGCACATTCGATTGGGAAATCCCGAACTGTCGGGCAATCCTTGCTGGCGTGATGCCCGCCTTGAAGGCGGAGCGAACAGCATTCACCTGACCACGGGTCAGTGAGGCTTCAACGATTTCGACCCGGCGTCGTCGGGAAATCCTACCAGTCGGAGGCAACTCTTTATTCGGCTGGCCAAATGGACGGTCAGACGATTGCGTCGAATCTGCCTGAACACCCGGTAGGGGTCTGCCTCTCCGTTTCATTTCCTCAAGTGTTGCTGCGTGGAGCAAGTCCAATTCCTCGTCATTCAAGTGTTTGACGGCAGCACGCAGGTTTTTCGGCAAGACGTGCCGTTGGGGTGCAGGCTCGGTTGTCAACTCTGGGGCAGGCGGTGATGACGGCGGCGGCGAAGCATCTCCTGCCGCAGCACCCGAGAAGAGGTCGGGCGAGGTTTGCTGACCACGGTCGCGTCCCATGACATGATTATGGCGCTAGGAATGGAGGGCGGCAACGTTCTTAACCATTTATCAAACATTACGTTTACCGTCGAAATGTGCGCCATTAAGGTTTCTGCATGCGTCACTCCAGAATTCCAGAGCGTCGTAAAACGCAGCGTCGGCCCATATTCCTAGAGGGAACGATTAGCTTTGCAGGGCGATACCGTTTGAAGTGTATGGTCCAAAACCTATCGGAAACCGGAGCAAAGTTGGCGTTTCACAAGGTCACCGATGCGCCCGCCGAATTCACCTTGAATGTTTCCCTTGCGGGCAAGGAGGCCCAATACTTAGCATGCCCGAGATGGCGTAGGGGGCGTTTGGTCGGTGTCGAATTCGCGCGCCCGCCAATGGCAAATGTGGTTTGGCTTCAGGATTAAGCGCAAACCAAAGTAATCTGAGGTTCAGATGCTGTGCTCCGCAAAAATAGGACGCGCCCGGCAACTGATGCCCACCATCCTGGACGTCGTCGGTGATTTCCTAAAAGATGAATCAGCAGCGGTCGGGATTGAGTATGTCGTCCTTTCCGTCGGCACCGCTGTGGCCGTATTCACAGCCGTTAAGCCTGCCAACGCCTCACCTGCTTGCCAGACGTGCGGCCGTCCCATGCGCTTTGTGAGAGCCATTTCCAAGTTTCGTCGTCATCCTGAATTGCGGATTTATGAGTGCGGCGAATGCAGGAAGTCCGTGGTGGAAGAGTCGAGACCACGGAAAAATGCAGGAAGGCAAATGCCTAATTCACGTCCAGGGGCCCGAACCGTGGCAGCAGGGCTAATGGTTCTTAAGAAAAAGTCGGGAATGAGCAGTTTGGATATCGCACTTATCTTCGGACTATGGCTGGGGAGCATAGTTTTTGGATGGAAACAACAACCCTCTTGGCTTGTAGTGCCAACAGTTGCTTGCATTGCCTACACGGCTTCTTTAATTGGCCGCCATAGCACATGGGCAGTGAAAGTGCTTGGTATAGGAAGACGAAAAATATTCGAGATGTGGATGTCTGTGAGAGCCGCTAGCTTGGCACTATTTAAATTGCTGGGAACTTGGCGGTGGGTCGGCGTAGGGATACGCTATCGGAAGAAACAGGACGAGTTTCGGCGCCGCGATTTGGCGCTTGAGACGGTTTGCCCAGAAGCGCCCCTGTTATTTTCTGCGGACCAAGTGAATAGCCTTCTTATCCACTGGGGCTAAACAGTGGGCTTATCTGCGCATTCCGACGATCGCGACCACTCATTCCGACGGATCGCGACCAGCTGTTCCGATCGATCGCGACCAATGCGGCGCGGGTGCTGAGGGCGCCGTTGGATGATGGTGGTGATGTCAGTCTCCTGTGGGTTGGTCAAGCACGACGCGAGGCCGTCCCGGTAGTCAATAGGAGGGGCCTGCGCGTGCCGCGGAGTGCCGACACGGCAGACGCAGCGGCGCGCGCGGCAGCACAGGTCGAGGGATGGATATTGGGGGTCGTGTAACGCAACGAGGCCCGGTCCCCGACATTCACATCGCCATTCTGCCGAAACGCCCACCGCAATCCGTTTCAAGGTTAGACACTGGAGTCAGAACGCTAAAGAAATCAATGGAGCGATTTCGGGCGGGTAGACACTGTATCCATTTGATTCGAAAGAAATTCTTGGTAATGAGCGGTTAACGCGGGAACCGGGAACCTCTAGCGGAAGGTGGCCGGCGGCCTGCCCCGGCTAGGCCGGGACCCTGCTCGCCAGCGGGCGCGTCTCGCCGACATAGCTCGACGTGTCGCCTTTGGGCCGCTCGCCGGCGATGGCGTGGCCCTCGACCATGTAATGCACGGCCTCGGCGATATTGGTGGCGTGGTCGCCGATGCGCTCGATGTTCTTGGCGCAAAACAGATGGTGGATGCACATCGAGACGGCGCCGGGATCCTCCATCGTATAGGTGAGCAATTCGCGGAACAGCGAGACGTAAAGCGCGTCGACCTCCTTGTCGCCCTGCCAGACCTGCAGCGCCTTGCCCGGGTTGCGGTCGACGAAGCTGTCGAGCACGGCCGCCAGTTGCGAGACCACCAGCGCCGCCATGTGCTTGAGCCCGCGCATCAGCGTGCGCTGCGAATTATCGCCGCTCACGGCGATGACACGCTTGCCGATGTTCTTCGCCAGGTCGCCGATCCGCTCGAGGTCGTTGGCGATGCGCAACATCGCCACCAGCGCGCGCAGATCGATCGCCATCGGCTGCCGCAGCGCGATCGTCGCAATGGCCTTGTCCTCGATCTGCCGCTGCAGATCGTCGACCGTCGCGTCGGCGGCAATGACGCGCCGCGCCAGGCCGACGTCGCGCCGCGTCAGCGCGTCGATCGCGTCGGTAATCTGCTTCTGGGCGAAGCCGCCCATCTGCGCCACCATCTGCGTGAGCTGGATGAGGTCGGTGTCGAAGACGCGCGTGGTGTGGTCGGAAACGTTCATGATATTTCCGCAGGCGTTGGTAACTCTCATCGGGTGCGCGCCATTGCTGTTACGCGACGATCCCGGAACAAAACCTAACCCAACGCCTTGATGATTCTACGATTCGTGCGTGACGATCCGATGACATTATTTGGTGAGGCGTTCGGGCGGCGGGAAGCTCGCTCGCGCGGGGCGATGTCATCGCAATCACATCGAGGCGCGAATAACATGCAGCCGATTCGCCGTGCCGCTTTTGCAGCCGCGCGGCGCGTTGACCGCGTTCCCGCACGAGGATCGATCATGGCTTCAGCGGTCGTCGACGCGATCGGCGCTACCGGTGCCGCTCTGACCACGCTGTGCTGGGTGCCGCAAGCGGTCAAGATCGTGCGCGAGCGGGAGACGCGGGCGATTTCTCTGCCGGGCACGACGCTATGTGTACTCGGGGTGCTGCTTTGGCTCGTCTATGGGCTCGCCATCGTCGATGGGCCGCTGATCGGCTCGAGCATCGTCACGCTGGCGATGACGGCGATCATTCTGGTGCTCAAGATCCGCCACGGCTGACGCGGCGGTCCGCTCATGCCCCCGATCAGCCCGCGAGCAGCGCGAGCAGCCCCTGCAACAATTGCAGCGGCGTCGGCGGGCAGCCGGCGATGTGGAGATCAACGGGAACAACAGCGCCGACGCCGCCGGCGACGGCGTAGCTGCCGGCGAAGATACCGCCGTCGGCCGCGCAATGCCCGACCGCGACCACCCATTTGGGATCCGGCGTCGCGTTGTAGGTGCGTTCGAGCGCTTGCCTCATGTTGCGCGTGACCGGCCCGGTGACGAGCAGCACGTCGGCGTGGCGGGGCGACGCGACGAAGCGCAGGCCGAAGCGCTCAAGATCGTAGAAGGCGTTGTTGAGCGCGTGAATTTCAAGCTCGCAGCCGTTGCAGGAGCCGGCATCCACCTGGCGGATCGCCAGGCTGCGGCCGAGCCGGCGCCGCGCCGCACGCTCGACGCTCGCCGCCAATTCGGCAAGCGCGGCGTCATCCGCGGCCGGCGGCGGTTCGGTCAGCGGCCGGCTGGTGAGGCTGTCAAACAACGTTCTGCGCATATATCGCCTTTTTAGTTGCGCATGTTCTATACGGAAAACCGGTTCCCACTTTTCCTGAACATGCTGTAGTGTGGCGGTTCAGAAGTCCGCATCATTTTTGCCGCGAACTCGTCATGCGGACTTCTGAACCAAAGCCACACTAGATCAATGCGTCGCTAGTGTCCTTCGATTCCGAAGTTCGCAAACGAGGGTGCCGCATAATGATGCGAACTTCGGAATCGGGACACTAGAGGTCGTGTCCCGAATACGAGCAATTGAACGACTTATTGCAGAGCGGGAAGTCGGCGACGATGTTGCCTTCGACCGCGATTTCAAGCAGCGGCCATTGAAACCACGAAGGATCGCGCAGGTGGCAGCGTGCGACGCGCAGCCCCTTGAGCCGGACCCAGGCCAGGACATCGCCGCGAAAACCCTCGGCCAGGCCCAGTCCTTCGCCATGGCCGCCGTTGCTGCCGCCGTCGAGCGCGGCCGCAATCGGTCCGTCGGGAAGATGCGCGAGGATGCGCTCGATCATTTTCAGGCTCTGCTCCACCTCGCGAATGCGGATCCAGACGCGGGCATTGACGTCGCCCGCTGTCAGCACCGGGACTGCAAAGTCGAGCTGATCGTAGGGCGCGTAGCCGGGCGTTCTCCGCGCGTCGAAATCGCGGCCGCTGGCGCGGCCGACATAGCCCGCTGCGCCAAACTGCCGCGCCAGCTCAGCGGCAACGATGCCGGTCGCCACGGTCCGGTCCTGCAGCGAGGCGGTGTTGTCGTAAAGCTCGACCAGCCGCGGAAATCGCGCGCGGATGTGCTGCAACGTATCGCGAAGAAGGGTTGCGCCGTTGCGGTGAATATCGTCGGCGACGCCGCCCGGCACGACCCGATCCATCATCAGCCTGTGGCCGAAGCAGGCATCGGCGGCGCGCAACACCTGCTCGCGCAGAATCCCGCAATGCGCGTGCATCAGCGCGAATGAAGCATCGTTGCAGATGGCGCCGATGTCGCCGAAATGGTTGGCGAGCCGTTCCAGCTCCGCCATCAACGCCCGCAGATATTTCGCGCGCGGCGGTGCTGTGATGTTCAGCGCCGCCTCGACCGCCTGCGCGAAGGCGAGCCCGTAGGCGACCGTGCTGTCGCCGGAGGTGCGCGCGGCGAGCCGCGCCGCCTGTTCGATGCTCGCGCCAGTCATCAGCGACTCGATGCCCTTGTGCACGTAGCCGAGCCGCTGTTCGAGCCGCGCCACCGTCTCGCCGCCGGCGGTGAAGCGGAAATGTCCCGGCTCGATGATGCCGGCGTGCACCGGGCCGACGGGAATCTGATGCAGGCTTTCGCCTTCCACCGGCAGGAACGCGTAGGGCGTGTGCTCGGCCGGCGCCGGCCGGCGGGCGCCAAGCGGATGCTGCACGTCCCAGAAGCCGAGATCGAGCCAAGGCCGCGCGTCCGGCGCGCCGACCGGCGTCAGCCCATAGAGACTGTGAATGGCGCGCTCGAGCCGGATGGCGGGCGGATGCAGCGCGCCGACCGAGGGAAATTTTCTCGCCGGGCAGGCGAGGCTGATCACCACGATCTCGCCAGTCGTTTCCGCGATGATCGCCATGTGGACCGTGGGCACCGTGCCGGTGTCGCCCCACAGCCCGAACAGCGTGGCGCGGCCGGCGGCGAGCTCGCGCGCGACCTGTCGCCATTCGTCCGCCGTGACGATGAGACGCGGGCAGGGCCGGTGGCCATCGACGCGCTCGCCGTGCGGGATGATGTCGGTGAGCGGCGGCATCGGCCTAACCCAACAGCCCGGCGACGTTCTGGAACCAGGCGACCAGCGCCGGCGGCATGTAGATTCCGGCGGCGAGCACCAGCGCCAGATGCGCGAACAGCGGCACGTAGGACGCCTGCGCCTTGGCGCTGGAGCCGCGCGGCTCGCCGAACGCGATGCTGTTGAGCCGCAGGAACAGCGCGGCAACGCCAACCAGAATGCCGAAAACAAGAATGATCGCCAGCAGCGGGGCGCGGGCGAAGGTCGACGTCACTATCAGGAATTCGCTCATGAAGATGCCGAGCGGCGGCAATCCGGCGATCGCCACGACGCCGAGGATGAGCGCCCAGCCGAGCACCGGATGCGTCTCGGTCAACCCGCCCATATCGGCGATGCGCTGGGTGCCCTTGACCTGCGCGACATGGCCGACGGCGAAGAAGATCGCCGACTTGGTGAGCGAGTGCATGGTCATGTGCAGCAAGCCGGCGAAATTGGCGATCGGGCCGCCCATGCCGAAAGCAAACGCGATGATGCCCATGTGCTCGATCGACGAATAGGCGAACAGCCGTTTGATGTCGCGGCGGCGGTAGAGCATGAAGGCCGCGAACACCAGCGACAGCAAGCCGAGCGTCACCATCAGCGGCCCGGGCGCCAGCGCCGCGGCGTTCACCGCCAGCAGCATCTTGAAACGCAACAGCGCGTAGAGCGCGACGTTGAGCAATAGCCCCGACAGCACCGCCGAGATCGGGGTGGGGCCCTCGGCGTGGGCATCGGGAAGCCAGGCATGCAGCGGCGCCAGCCCCACCTTGGTGCCGTATCCGAGCAGCAGAAAGACGAACGCGACATTGAGCAACGCCGGGTCGAAGGCGCCGGCGCGGGTGACCAGCACGGTCCACTCCATGGCGGCGAGGCCCTCGCCGATGACCGGCCGGGCGGCCATGTAGATGAGGATGGTGCCGAACAGCGCCAGCGCGATGCCGACGCTGCCGAGAATGAAATATTTCCACGCTGCCTCGAGCGCCTCGTGGGTGCGGTAGATGCCGACCATGAGCACGGTGGTCAGCGTCGCCAGCTCGATCGCCACCCACATCAGCCCGATATTGTTGGCGACCAGCGCCAGGTTCATGGCGAACATCAGCACCTGGTACATGGCGTGATAGAAGCGCACGAACGGCGGCGTCAGCCGGCCGGTCTCCAGCTCGTGGCCGATATAGCTCAAGCTGAACACGCTGGTGGTGAAGCCGACGAAGGTGGTGAGCACGATGAACGTGCCGTTGAGGTCGTCGACCAGGAGATAAACGCCCGGCGCCGGCCGCACGAAGAACAGCGACAGCGCGCAAATGAGCGTCAGCGTCGTCGCCGCGACATTGAGCCGCGCGGTGATGCGATAACCGGGCAGCACCGCCAGTAGCGCGGCGGCGACGGCGGGAATCACCAGCACGCCGGTGACGGCATCGAACGTCATCGGCGCTCTCCGCGAAAGCGGTCGATCACCTGCACGTCGACCGTGTCGAAACGCTCGCGGATGCGGAAGAGAAAGATTCCGATCACGATGAAGGCGATGAGGACGGAGAACGCAACGCTGATCTCGACCACGAGCGGCATGCCTCTGGCGCCGGTCGCCGCCAGCACCAGGCCGTTCTCCAGCGACATGAAGCCGATCACCTGGCCGACGGCGTTCCTTCGCGTCACCATCATCAACAGGCCGAGTAGCACCACCGAGAGCGCGAACGCCAGATCCTCGCGCGCCAGCGGATCGGCGCCGTGGGTGACGCGCAGCATCACCACCATGGAAAGCGCGACCAGGCCCATGCCCGCGAGCATGGCGGCACCGACACCCACCACCTTCTCGATCTCGCGATGAATGCCGAGCCGCACGATGATCCGGTGCAGCGCCACCGGAATGACGATGGCCTTGAAAGTGAGCGCGATCGCCGCGGTGACGTAGAGATGCGGCGCGTCCTGGATGAAGGCCTGCCAGGCGACCGAGGCCGCCAGCACCAGCGCGTGCGCGGCAAAGACGTTGAGCAGCGCGTAGAGCCGGTCCTGATAAAGCTCGAGAAAACTGATCAGCACCAGCGAGCCGGCCAAGAGATGGGCGATGTCGAAATCGATCCTGCTCATCAGAAGCTCCCGGACACGAAGCGCAGCAGCGTCGCCAACAGGCCGAGCATCAGGGCGACGCCGAGGAATTCCGGCGCGCGGAACACGCGCATCTTGGCGATCGAGGTCTCGAACAGCGCCAGCAGAAAGCCGCCGACCGCGAGCTTTCCCACATAGGCGGCGGCGCCCAGCGCAAGCGTCGGCACGGACGCGCCGGCCGCCTCGATGCCCCAGGGCGCGAACAGGCAGGCGAGCAGCGAGACGTAGAGCAGGAGCTTGAGCGAGTTGGAAAGCTCGATCAGCGCCAGATGGCGGCCGGAATATTCGAGTACCATGGCCTCGTGCACCATGGTCAGTTCGAGGTGCGTCGCCGGATTATCGACCGGCACGCGGCCATTCTCGGCGATCGCCACCATGACCAGGCCGATCAGGGCCAGCGCCAGCGAGACGCGCAGCCCGACCTGCGGCGATGCCATGAATTCCGCCACGTTCGAGAGCTGCGTCGAGCCGGCGATCAAGGCCAGCGTGAACACGATCATGATCATCGCCGGCTCGGCGAGCGAGGCGATCATCACCTCGCGGCTCGAGCCGATGCCGCCGAAACTGGTGCCGACATCGAGGCCGGCGAGCGCGAGGAAGAAGCGTGCGCTGCCGAGGAGCGCGATGATGGCGATGAGATCGGCCGACCAGGAGAACAAAAGCCCGGTGCGGAAGGTCGGCACCAGCGCGGCGGCGACCCAGGTAGCGGCGAAGACGAGATAGGGAATGACGCGGAACAGCCAGGAGGCCGACTCCGCCAGCACCACCTCCTTGCGGGTGAGCCGGATGAGGTCGAGGTAGGGTTGGATCAGCGGCGGGCCTTGCCGCCGCAGGAGCCGCGCCTTCACCTTGCGCACGAAACCGGTGAACAGCGGCGCCAGCAACAGCACCAGCAGCATCTGCGCACCCTGGATGATCAGATCGCGGATCACGACCATATGGCGAGCACCAGGAGCAAAATGACCAGCGCGGAGAACACCAGGCTGAGGAACTGCCGGATGGTCAGGAACTGCAGACGATTGAGCCGGTCGGCGGCGACGCCGATGCCGACAACGAGCGGCGCATAGAGATAGTCCCAGATCGGATCGGTGATTTGGACGGTCAGCCGCGCCGGACGCATGTCGCCGGGCGGCGGCATGTCGACCTGCTCGCGGGCGCGGAACACAAAGGTGCCGAACACGCGGCGGATCGGCTGCGCGAAGCTCGTGGCGGTGTATTGCGTCGCCGGGCTCAAGTCGGGATAGCCGCAGTCCCAGGCCGGCGCGCGGCGCAAGCGGTCGGAGGCGAGGCGGTGGATCGCATACGCCGCGAGCGTGCCCGACAGAGTGATGAACAAAAACACCAGCAGGCCGTCATAGGAGCTGCGGCTCGCGGCGATCGGCACGATCGACAGCCATTGCGCGCCGATCTGCGGCGGCATGCGCGCGCCGAGCAGCGCCGTGCTGACCGGCGCGAGCGCGTCGATGAAAAAGCCGGGCAGGATGCCGACGACGAGACAGAGCGCTGCCAGAAAGAACATCGCGGCGAGCGAGAAGCGGTCGGTCTCGGTCGCGCGCTCGGCGGCGGGGGTGCGCGGGCGGCCGAGAAAGGTCACGCCGTAGGCTTTGACGAAGCAGGCGGCGGCAAGCGCCGCGGAAAGCGCCAGCAAGGCGCCGACGGCCGGCACCAGAAGCTTGAGCCCCCACGACGGCAGTTGCGGGCTCAACAGGATCGCCTGGAACGTCAGCCATTCGGAAACGAAGCCGTTGAGCGGCGGCAGCGCCGAGATCGCCGCGCAGCCGACCAGGACAACAAATGCGGTCTGCGGCATGCGGTGGATGAGGCCGCCGAGATGCTCCATGTCGCGTTCGCCGGTGGTGGTGAGCACCGCGCCGGCGCCAAAGAAGAGCAGGCTCTTGAACAAGGAGTGATTGAAGACGTGCAAGAGCGCCGCAGTCAGCGCCAGCGCCGCGGCGAACGTCATGCCGTAAGCGTTGAAGGCGAGTGACAGGCCGAGCCCGATGAAGATGATGCCGATATTCTCCACCGTGTGATAGGCGAGAAGCCGCTTCAGATCGTGCTGCATCAGCGCATAGAGCACGCCCATCACCGTCGTCGCCCCGGCGACGGCGAGCACGACGATGCTCCACCACCAGGCGGGTGGGCCGGCCAGCTCGAAGGCGATGCGCACGAAGCCATAGACGGCGACCTTGGTCATCACGCCGCTCATCAGGGCGGAGACGTGGCTCGGCGCCGCCGGGTGGGCGAGCGGCAGCCACACATGCAGCGGCACGATGCCGGCCTTCGAGCCGGCTCCGACGAGCGCGAGGATCAGCGCCAGCGCGCCGAGCGCCGCCGACGGATGCGCGGCGCGCATCTGCGTGAAGGTGTAGAGGCCGTCCGGCCCGGCCAGCAGGCCGAAGGCGAACAGCAGCGTGAGCGTGCCGAAGCTCGCCATCACCAGATAGACGTAGCCGGCGCGCACGTTTTCCGGGACGCGAGGGTGCGACATCACCAGCGCCCACGAGGTGAGCGACATGAACTCCCAGGAGAACAGGAACGTGTAAGCGTCATCGGCGAGCACGACCAGCGTCATGCCGGCGAGGAAGGCGGCGTAGAACGGCAGCACGCGCTGCGGCGCCGTTTCGTGCTCGCCGTAGCCGAGCGCGAACAGGCTGGCGCTCATGGCGCCGAGATCGACCACGATGAGGAAGAAGGCGGACAGCGCGTCGAGCCGGAAATGCGCGCCAAGCCACGGCACGCCGAGCGGCAGCGTGAGGTCGAAAGGCGCCGCCGCGCCGACGAGTTGGACCAGCCCGGCGATGAACGAAACCGCCGCAATGATGAGACTCGCGCCGTAGACGACCCGCGTGGCGGCGGGAGACCGCCCGATGATCACCCCGACCGCCGCCAGCGCGAGCAACGCCGCGGCGCAGCCAAGTGCGATCGTCAGCGTCATGGCGCCGACCTCTTGAGCCGCACGCCGCGGCCACCGCCGGGGCTTGGCCCATTGTCGGAAATCAACTCGAGACCGAGCGCCTCGAGCGCCGCGACGAGCTTCATCAGCGAATCGACGTTGCCGCGGATCACCCCTTCGCTCGCTTCCATGCGCTGGATGGTCGGCAGCGACAGCCCAGCCGCCTCGGCAAGCTTGCGCTGGTCGAGGCCGAGCAAGGCGCGCGAGGCCCTAAGCTGGCCGGCGGTAAGCATGGAATGACATGAGAAGTGATGTTTAGAACATGTGTTCTTACGTTTAGTGATTCGTTTTCGTCCTTGCAACCGGAATTTTTGGCGACTTATTCGATTTGCACAAGTTAAACGATACGGTGAATTGACTTTAGGCTAATAACAACCTATGTTTGATTTATGATGGTATATTCCATCGATTAGAGGTGTATTATGAACAAAAACCCGGCAGAAGATGTTATCAAGGCTATTCAGGCGCTTTATAATGGCAATCCTATCGCTCAGCAGCTTTTCGACATGAATGCCGAACGTGAGCGCGACGCCACCACCAGCAGTCTCGACGTGATTTCGCGCAAGTTGGAAATCAGCCGGGGAGACGCAGTTGCGCTGGCGCGAGAGTTGGAAGCGGCGGGGTGCGGGATTTTTAAAGTTGGCCGCCGCGGTGCCCCATCGCGCTTTAAGTGGGCATATAGCTGCATTGGATTGGGAAAAGCGGCGGCGGGGGAACCGATCCAGCTTGAACAGGCTGAGAATCCTCAAGACGATGAAGAAGAATTGGATGCCGCTTTCGACCATATGACTATAGCGCAGGCCAAGGCGGCGTTGGCGCGAAGCTTGGGTATCTCGGTCAATCAGATTGAAATTCGAATTAGCGCTTGACGACCCGGCAACTTGTTGAAGTGTTTAGTTGGGCCGCCCTTAGTTGGGCGGCCTAATCTCGAATCACGCAATGGAGGCAGACCGTGGCCCGCTAGCGCGGTTCGGCTCGGATGGCAGTCCGGGCCGTTTCTATTTTAGCAATTGATCTGCTGAAAAATCTTGTGGTTTAATCTGGTAAGTTTAGGGTACCGCATATGTATGCAATTGGCACAGCAATTCTGATTGTCGGCGCGATTATCTCCTATTTCCAATGGCGAACCGCACAACAAAAGGTCGCACTCGATCTCTTTGATAGTCGCTATGAAATTTATGAGGATCTGAGAAAGATAGTGACGGAATTTATGGGAAATTTGGAGTTTAACAATGAATTGCAAAGATCATATCTCTACGCTCAAAATCGCGCTCGTTTTTACTTTGGTGCCGAAGTCGAAGATTATTTAGAAATGCTCCGCATAGATATGATGCGCGGTCATTATTTCGATCGATTCGCTGACAGACAAGCGGTGAATGTAAATGAACAAGTTGCGCGCTTAGATAGGATTGCGGCCTTCTATAATGAAATTGATAAGATGTTCATTCCTTATATGCGCAACGATCAGCGCATGCCGTTGTGGTGGTGGTCAAACGTTTCCGTCTCGTACGAGCGATGGATTCGCGCGGCTAAAGGATGGCTAGCGAGACGGCGAACCTAGTTTTTCCCTAGTACCGACTATCGCTGATGAATGAGTCGTGATTCAAGGATGCATGAGCGGCATCCCCGAGGCGACGATTATCATTCTGACGGCGGAGGAACGTGCCGAGCTTGAGAGCTTGGCGCGCT
>Ga0116111_1001841_pt1 | contig 13842 bp, 11 predicted proteins | sample June2015DPH_8_10_FD_89720 | JGI IMG/M metagenome (GOLD analysis project Ga0116111, IMG submission 89720) | Peatland microbial communities from SPRUCE experiment site at the Marcell Experimental Forest, Minnesota, USA - June2015DPH_8_100 | ecosystem: Environmental > Terrestrial > Soil > Wetlands... | reverse complement strand
TTCTACGCGAGCGAACTGCCGTGGCGGCACCGGCAGATTTACATCGGGAAAGGCATGAACCTCCTGGGCGGCCTCTGTCTTCGCCGGGAACTGCTCACCCAAAAAATCCACCGCAGCGATTATCACCAGCATCACATTGAAGATTGGCGGCAACTGGCTGAAACGCTGGGTTTGAAATGGAGCACGGACCTTCCCTGGTTTATGGCTCCGGAAACCTTCCTGCCGCCAAAAGTTTCCGAATGGCTGCAGGCGGCGCGGTCTCAGCGGCAAAAGATCTGGCTCCTGCACCCCGGCGCCCGCAATCCAGGCCGCCGCTGGCCCGTTGAAAGGTTCCGCACGCTGATCGAGCAGACCTTCATGCGCAACCGGATTCCGTTGATTGTCATCGACCCGATGGAATCGCCGCTTCCCCGCGAATGGGTGCCCGGGCCCTTGATTTACCGCCCCGGCAGCTTGACGGAATTCTTCAGCATTGTGAGCGCAATTGATTACGTGATTTGCAATGACACCGGCGTTTCTCATGCCGCCGCTGCGCTCGGCAAACGGGTCGTTTGCGTTTTTGGCGCGAATCTTCCCCAGTGGTTTGCGCCTTATCACAACCTGGACCTCGTCGTCCAAAACGATGTTTGTCCCCACCGGCCCTGTTTCGACCGTTGCGTCATGCCCTCTTACATCTGCCTCGAAGCCGTAACCGTTGAAATGGTACAACGGCAGATTGAAAAATTGCACTCCCCGGGTCTGCGGCCGGCTGGATTTCGATCTGCTTAAATCTGAAAAACGCAATCGGGATGGCCGCCAAAAGGCGCCCGTCCTCCGTAGCAGTACTGCGGAGGGTGGACAAGGAGCACAAAATTATTTCTTCTTGTTTTCCTCCTCGTCCCTTGGCGCTCAATATTTCCGCCGCCTCTTTGCAGTGCTATCCCATGACATCGTTCCTTTCTGAGAAGATTTTTTACCACGGATGGACACGGCGTAAAGCCGCGTGGCGGCCACGCCGCTATACGCGGATTCACACGGATGGGAAAGAGGGGAGCACAATGCTTGACACGAATCGCGCGAATTATCGCCAACTGAATTCGGTTAATTCGCGAAATTCGTGTCTCGCCCTTATCCGTCCCGCTCTGCGGGATCCGTGTCCATCCGTGGTTAAAGAAAAAGCTCTGCGGCTCTCTGCGTCCTCGGCGTCTCTGCGTTGAAGGCGTTTCCGTTTGGTTGCGGCTTTGCCGCGCCAAGCCTTGGCGCCTTTGCGTTGATGCGGTTCGCCCGCCGATGCCGCTCCTGTTTTTGTGCCGTTTCGTGGTTCGCGGTTCCAACGGCTCTTCCCGGCTTCAAGGCGGCGGGGTTTCAAAACCATCAGGCCCGGATTTTGGGACGTCGAAAGGTTGGTTGCAGATGCGAGCGAATGTCATCAAAGGCTTGAAATTTGCCGGTTTCCCGTACCGGCTGCGGCGCGCGAGGACGGCTTACTCCGCCATTCAAGCTGACATTCAACCCAAGATATCCGCTAAAAGCCAACATGTCGGAACCAATATCTCCAGCTATCAGGGTGAAACCTATGATCCGCGCCACAAAGACGACTAGCAAAAAGGTGTTCACCGTTCGCAGCGCTGGATCGCCGTAACGATAGTTGCAGTATAGAACCCAGATGGCCGCAATCCAAAACCAGACAACGGTAATAACCCCCCAAATGCCGAAGGTCATAACAACGGAAAACGGACCGCTATGATAACTACCAGACAATGCCGAAGGCTGGTATTCCGCAAAGGAGGTTTTGACGGCGGCATCGGACCCCGTGAGCAAATTCAAATCCATCCGGGACCACGCGTAGCCCTTGCCCAGCAAAAGGTATTGGGGAATCTGCGGCAAGAGTGCCTTCCACATGTCAAAACGCCAGTTCGCGCTCTCTTCGGCATTCTGCCGCACCACCGGATCAATCTTCAGAGGAAGAAACGCCAAGGCCCGCTGGACGGTGTGGGGCAAATGCGGTGCCAGTGGAAACAGCGCCGCCGCCCCCAAAACACCCACGAACGCAAAGATTATCAGCAACTTGGTCCGGTGCAAACCCTCGATAAAAAATTGCAAAATAAATACCAGGGCAATAAACAGGATGCCGCTTCGGAAACCGCCGAACAGTCCGCCACCAATCGCGAGCAACAGTATCATCCAACGCCAGGGTTTGTGGGAAAGGAAAATCCCGCGGACGCCGTATCTGGCCAGCATATATGAGAATACGGTGACTGCCATCGTTATTGCCCCTGCAAGTCGCATCTTTGATTCCATTGGGTCCTCTACAAGTAAGACTGAACTGGCATGGAAAAACAAATAGATAAAGTGTAATGGCCCAGGTATCACCGGGTAGAAATCGCCGATGATTCCCAACATGCCGGGAAGGATAAACAACGCGACACACAAGCCCGCGCGCTCAGGCGGAATCCGGCGCGATGACAGGGCAAAATAACTCAGGATCGCACCCAGAAAGTAGATATAACGTCTTCCGCCTGAAATCTCGCTGCCGAATGCATGCAACCCCATCCCCGTCAGCCTGGCGGTGAGCACCACCACGCCAATCATGCATAGCAAAGACCACGTCACTTGCGGCACGCTGACAAGCTGTTTGACGCCACCCAACGCCCGTTGCAGCAGCGAAATACCCAGGCTGGCTGCGGTCATCGCCAGCCACAAATCGGGCGCTCCCGGCAGAAAAAGAAGGCACATGCTCGAGTTCCAGCTAAATATCAGCAACGGATGATGCCAGCGGAGCAATATTGGGAAAATGAGGATCAGCGCCAGAATGCCATAGTATGTAAAAGACGAACGATCCAGTGGATCTGTCAGCAGATAGCCAATAAAGACCGCCAGCGGCACAATCACCGCAAAGGTGACGAGCGAGCGCAAAATGGCCGGGGTGTTGGCCGGGGCGTTATTCATTCATTCACAAATTGTGACTTTAGAGCACGATTACGCAACGCCTTTACTCTACCTCAAACCGCAAAGCATAGGCAATCGGATTGTTGGTGGTGAGTTATTTTAATTAAAACCGGCGGGGGGGCGATGTCCCCGTGAAAGGCGCATCTCCATTGAATGACGAATGACCAAACCATAATGCCTAAAGAATGACCAAGCCCGAATGACAAAATGATTTCCAGCACCCGGTGATTGAGGATTTGTTATTGGGAATTCTTTAGTCATTCGGATTTAGGAATTAGTGATTTCGTCTCCATCCGCCCACCATCTTTCATCAAATTGACCCACTTCTGGATTGTTCCAACGGGATGCGGTTGGATCCAGCGCACGTTTGATGTGCCAGGCACAATTGGAATGGTTTTGTCTTGCACGTTTTGCGCCGGGGGTTAAGCGACCGGAGTTGATAATGGGAACAGGCTCAATCATTTCCCTGCCGCCCGCCAGGCCGTGAATGCGGCGAAGCTTGCTGTCGGGCGAAAGCCGGCACGGTTTAGATAATCTGCCACGGCGCCATTCCGGTCACATAAATCCGGTTTGGAAGTCAGCACCAGGTCCGGTTTGGGCAAGTCATGGTCAAACCCCTTCTCTGGACTCGCCACAATCACGGCCATGCCGGGTTTCACGGGTCGTTCCGTCAAGGGCAGATGATAGAGGATGGCCCCCTCACTATTCGCGTTCCACCAGACCGTCTCGCCGCGCGCCAATGCTTCACGCGCCATTGCCACAGCACCACGAAAATCATCCTTCGCGTGACGTTCGCCGAATCGCAAAGACAGGCAGGAAAACAAGCTTAAACCGACGAATGCCGCCACCACCAGCCACCCCACCCGGTCTCGCCGTTTCAGCAGCGCCGCAATGCCTGAACCCAACACGAACAAAACCAGCGGCAACAACGGAGCGCAATGCCGTCCAAGAACCCTGAACCGGGTCATCATCCCGACGGCCAGAATGAATCCCAATACGGACGCAAAGGTCAGAGACCAACATAGAAGAGTGCGTCGTGAGATGGAGACAACGAGGCTCCGGCAGCCGGCGGCCAGCACCACCAGCACCACCCCGGCATAAATCGCCAGCCCCGGCAACCAGGGCAGGAACACCGTCCACTGGCCCGCGCGGATGTCGTTGCGTCCCGGTCCAAGTCCGCTGAAGCCGAACAACTCGAAGGCAATGAACAGTACATTTTTGGGATTCGCCGGGATCAACTTGGCGGCGCGGGCGCCAACGCTCAGGGTCCAGAGGTAGTACAAGCCCAGCATGAAGAGAAGCAGGCCGGTGCTCACCCACCACGGCCAATAAGACTTTGCCAATCCATGAAGCCGGCCTTTGGGCGCACTCAGCATGGCGGCGCCCAGATAGGCCCCCAGCCACAACATCGCCAACATGCTGCCGGCGGAAAGGAGCAAAGCCCCCCCACATAATCCGGCCACCCAAAGCCGCTCTCGCGAGGGTTCGTCTTGATTCAACGCAAGGCGAAACAGCGAGGCGAAGATAACAAGGCTCGTGCCGATCTGCATGGCGTACGGGCGTGCTTCATTCAGATAATACCAGGCAAACGGACTCAGTACCGCGACCAGAAACGCCGCGAGTTGCAGCGACCGGTGCCGGGCCAGGGACCACATCAATGCCAGCATTCCAGGCACAAACCAGAACAGGTTTACCCCCCGCAAGGCCACTTCGCTGGTGCCGAAAATTTTACCGCATCCCCAAATCCAAATCATGTAAAGCGGCGCTTGCAGATTGGAGCCCTTCCCGGAAAGCTGTTCGCGCCACAAAGCATCCAAGGTTGGCTGCTGAGCTGCCAACGCGGTGTACACTTCGTCAATCCAGAAACTCGTCCGACTGATCGCCAAAGCAAAAACCAAGCCGGACGCGGCGGCAAAAAACCACATTCGGCCAGCCGGGGATTCGGACAACGAATTTGCATTTTTTGAATTGGGGGCAATCATAGCAACAAGCAAATCATGCAAACTGCCGGTTAGCGAGTCATATCCCGGTGGACACGGCAAGGTGACTTCTCCAACAGGCGCATCAATTCGCCGCCGCTTTGGACCGACACGCGGATGATTTCGCAGACCCGCTCGATGTCCTCCGGCGCCATGGTCTCGCCCGTCGGCAGCACCAGCACTCCGGCGCAGACCCGCTCGGTGTTCGGCAAGCGTATGGCGGCATCCGGAAACAACGTGCGATAAGGCTCCATGCGATGCACCCCGGGATAAAAATAGCGCCTTGCCATCACGTTCTCCGCCCAAAGCACGTCCAGCAACCGGTCGCGTAAAATCGGACATTCCTGCGGAGCCACATCGGCGACCAGATATTGATAATTGAACCGTCCGCTGGGCCGGTATTCGAGCATCCGGACACCAGGAATGCCGTGTAAAAATTTGCGATAGAGTTGGTAATTGCGTTCGTTGAGCGAGATGAATTTCTCCATCGCTTCAAGCGAGGTCAGGCCCATCGCGGCGCTGAATTCATTCATCTTGGCATTCATGCCAACATAACGGACGTCATCGAAACCGACGAACCCGAAGTTCATCATCATGCGCGCGACCCGGGCCAGTTCGTCGTTGTTGGTGACAATGGCGCCGCCTTCGAGGCTATTGACGAACTTTGTGGCGTGAAAGCTGAACACTTCCGCATCGCCAAAGCCGCCGATCATGCGTCCCTCCCGAGCGCAACCGAATGCGTGCGCGGCATCAAACAACAATTTCAAACCATGCGCCCGGGCCAGGTCTTCCAATTCACGAAAGGGACAGGGTTGGCCCCACAGGTGAACGGCGAGAATCCCGGTGGTGCGTTCGGAAATCAGTTGGCGGATGCTCGCCGGGTCAATCAGGTGGGTGACCGGATCCACGTCGGCAAAAACGGGTGTGATTCCCTGCCATTGGAGCGCATGGGCGGTGGCGACAAATGTGAACGCGGGAACGATGACCTCGCCCTTCAATCCCAGAGCCTTGATGGCAATCTGGAGCGCGCTTTCGCCATTGCACATGGCAACGCAGTGTTTGGTGTTTACAAAACCCGCCACCCGCTGCTCGAACTCACACAGGTACCGGCCGGCATTGGTCAGCCAGCGGCGGTCAAGAACATCGTTGAGGCGCTGCATCAACTTCTCGCGGTCGCCCAGATTGGGACGGCCCACGTGAAGTTTTTCGTCAAAGGCCGGCCTGCCACCGGCTACCACCAGGTCATGAAGTTTGGTTTTACGCATGATTTACCATTCAGCAGTTGGGCTGTGCTCCCTGCGCCGGCGGAAGCTCCTGCCAACGCAAGAGGGTGCCAGCCCAGGAATAACCGACTCCGAAGCCGACCAGGGCAAGGCTGTGGCCATCGCGCAGCCGTCCGGCGCTGTGGAGTTGCTTGATGGCAATGGAAATGGTGGAAGATATCGTGTTTCCGCAATCGGCCATGGATATGATGAATTTCTCCGGTGCCAACCCGAACTGCTCGCGCAGGTATTTTAGCATGTAACTGGGCGAAACGCCAAGGGTCAGGGAGTGGTTTGTGCCAACCAGAACATCATCTTCCCCTGGCTTTGAGACATGCTGGTTCATTTTACTGAAATGCGGCGAGTTAACTCGCTCATCAAAACATAGCCATCCCAAACAGTTGTGAAGGTCAAAGCCTGGCCTACGGGCACGATCCTTTCGATGCCGTTTGTGCATAACAATCGGCCCAGTTGTCTGGCTTCATCGTGTGAGAAACAAAGGTAACTGAGCGTTTGATCGCTGTTCTTAACCTGCACAGCAATGTCTTCTGGTGTGCGAACGAAGCACTCGAAAAAGAAGCCTCCGCCGCAAGGGGTTCGTGATGAGGAAACCTGGGCGCTTTGAATCCGCACCACGGTAGGGGCGGACGACCCGTGTCCGGAAACAAGCCTGGCGGTGCCGTCGAAGGTCAGCGATTGGAATGCAAAGACAAGTTTGTCGGTTGCGATTGCTGGTGGATCTTCGGATTGCCGCCGCTGGACTTCGGCGCCAAGCGCGACCCAGAAGCGATTACTGGCTTGGACGCAGGTGTCATCATCGCCGGAGAAGAATACAATGTGCGGCGAGGAGCAGGCCATCTGTCCGAACTGATATGCATCATTGTAAAAATGATGCGCCCCCTCATCCATGGCACGAGCGTCCAACTCCAAGTAACGACGCGCCGGCACAAGGGCGTAAGAGAACTTGTCGGCAAACACGATGTCTTTGGTTGTTGTTTTGGAAGGCAGGCTGCGGAGAGTATTAATAGTAACATCACCGCCCCATAACATCCGCACATCGGCGTTCGCCGAGAGATAAACACTGGCCGTCTCCGACCGTGGATACGTCAGAATGTGATTTCGTCTGGCGATTTCAAGCCACCTGGATTCCGTCACAACCTGCTGCAGAATCTCCATTAGCAGGCGCAGCTGGGGATTCATAATCTGCGAGATGCGCACAATATTAAGATTGCCTGCGAGAAGAGAGAGTGCCCAGGAATAGACGAAAATCGTGTCCACGTTGGAGGGGGCCACATGAAAGGCAACACCACGGGCCATCACAAGTTCGTCTCCTGCGACCGTCTTAAGAAAGTCATTCGCAACAGTCTGGATGTTGGACTTTCGAAGCCAGAAACCGAGCGCCATTAAATCGGGATATTGCCGGGCGTCAGTGTGATTAAAAATGCCCTGTGAGAGTGCCGATAGAAAGTCAATTGCCAATGGTAAAAAACTTGGCAGCGGAACTTGTTCAAAGAACTCTTTCGGGAGAATTTCCTCAATGGAGCCACACTCCCGTTGCCGGGGAATAAACTGGCGGATTCCCGCAGGGGTCGCAGTTTTCACCGTCATTTCTGAAGCGTGCGTATCGCTACAGCCGCGGAGTTCCGCTTGTGGAATCCGTCCATGCACGCGGAAATAAGTGCCCTGCCGTCCACACGGACAATCATCGGTTCCATGCACCTGTCCCCAATCTTCGGTAAGAAGCGAGTGTCCCGGGTAGCTTCGCGGCAGCACGCTGAGGGTTTGTACAAGTCCAGGCCGTCCCGCCGGCAACAGCGACCAGTCACGATGATCCCGGATGAAGATTTCGGCGGTATTGGGAGCGTGGAAGTAGCCATGCTCACATTCCATGTAAATGCCGCCAACCTGTTCCACCATCCCGTAAAAATTATGAACGCGGCGAATGCCACACTGGCGCTGCAACTCCTCCTTGAACTTCTCATGGCTGACTTTTTGATCCTGCAGCTTCTTCCAGCCGCCGCTATGGATCAAAACCGCCCGATTCAGGGAAAGTTGCTCGCCCACCCGTCTCAACTCGCCGTAGAAATACTGCCACACCATGAAAGTGAAGCCAAAGATCAGGATTTGCTCGTGGCCATGTCTTTTGACAAACTCCATCAATCCCGCCAAGTTGAGGTGCATCTGTTCGTCCAGCGCATAGAAATGATCTCTTCCGAAGTTGGAAAACCCAACCAACCCGGCCCCCCGCGCACTGAGTGAGGCGCGGTCACGCAGGATTGCAGCCGAATCAACGATGATCATTGGCAGTCGTTTTGGACCAATGAATGAGGTCACGATGGATGCCAGCGATTTAGTCTGGAGCATCGAGGTTTCCTTGTCCACTGCAATGCGCGCCACTTGTTGCGAAGTCGTGCCGCTCGACGTGAGAACCTTCAGCACTTCGCTGTCGGGAACGCTTTGGAGTTTAATCGTCTTGAACAAGCGCACCGGCAGGAAGGGAATCCGGTCGAGCGTCGTTATGGCCGGTGCATCAACATTTCCCAGCCCGTCCAGAATCATGCGATATGGCTCGCAATGGCTGCGATGCCGCGCTGTCAGGCGGCGCAACTCCTCAAGTAAAAGGGCGGATTTCGCAGGCGCGCCGAGCGAATATTGCGGTTCGGCCAGCAGACGCTCAATCAAGTCGTCATTATTCAAGCTCACATCAGATGGTTGTGTAGTTCTTCTTCCCCGAAGCTGTAACCGGCAGCGAATCAACTCGCGCCACGTGAACTGCGGAGTGGTGCAATTTGTAAAGTGAGATGACCTTCCCCCGGGCCGCTGCCACATCGGCATCGCTGCCCGATTCGATGATCATATGCAGATTTTCGTCCTGGCCGGCACAAGCCACGCGCTTGCAGAGAGCGGATTCGATCATCTTTTCGACCTCGTCCAAATTCAAACGCAAGCCAAAGACTTTAATGAAACGCTTAAGCCTTCCGGTGATGTAGTAAAAACCCTCTGCATCCCAATAACCGAGGTCGCCCGTATGCAGTGTGCCATTCAGTTCATCCTTTTTCGCCAAACAAGCCCGAGTCTCCGCATAGCCAAGCATCACATTAGGGCCGCTGTAAACAATCTCCCCCTCAACGTGTGGCTCGGCGACTTCCAGTCCGTTGCGCACGAGCCGGAGGCTTCCGCCCGGAATAGCGATGCCGATTGCCCCGGCTTTTTCCGTGAGTCGTTCCCACGGCACGTAAGAAATTCGCGCCGTTGCCTCCGTCTGCCCATACATCACGAAGAATCGGAATCTCTTGCGTTGGGCGATCTCACCGAAAAGCTTCGCTTTTTCAATCGCGAGTCGTCCCCCCGCCTGGGTCATTGTCCGCAGCGACGGAAGGTTCATTCGTTCAAAACGGAGCTGCTCCAGCATTCCATAGGAGAAAGGAACGCCCGCAAACGATGTACAGCGGTTATCTGTGAACAAGGACCAGAATTCCTTCGTGACTACGGACGCGTTCGTGCATGCCAAACTTGCGCCGGCAAGCAGATGACTGTTGAGAACCGAAAGCCCATATGAGTAGCTGAGCGGCAGACTGGTAATGGCTGTTTCATCGGCGTTGATCGCCAGGTATTGAACAATCGATTCCGCATTGGCCTGAATGTTTCGATACGAGAGACGGACAAGTTTCGGACTGCCCGTCGTGCCGGATGTCGAAAGTAACACGGCCGTTTCCGCAAGGATGGCCGTGGTGTTTGGTTTTTCGGCGAACGCGATCTCCAGGCCGTTCACGGGTGATTCAACAGTTACATAGCCGTCCGGGGCTTCCAATTTCCCGCCACAGCAAAGGACGATTTCCGGGGCGTAAATCTCGCAAATTCTACGCTTTAATGATGCGTCGGTTGAGGCGTTCGTCAGCATGACGGCGTGACCTGCGCGCAATGTTGCCAGATATGCCACAATGCTTGCCGCAGAGTTGTCACACATCAGTGCGACCAGCAGCTTCTGGCTTGAGCCCATCAACTTTTCCACCGCGGCGACCCTCTCAATTAGCTCGGCATACGAAATGAAGCGATCTTCCGCGGCGTCGTAAAGCCCGGCACGGCTTTTGGCAAACTTTTCGATCTCCCAAAACATTAGATAATCATTCCTCCGTCCACGCCCAGGACCTGGCCGGTGACATAAGCCGACAGATCGGAGGCAAAAAACAGAACCGCCTTGGCGACATCGTCCGGAGTTCCGATGCGCCCCATCTTGATGCTGCGCATCCGTTCCTCAAATTTATCTTTAGCAAGCTGCCGGGTCATGTCAGTATCAATAAAGCCCGGAGCAATCGCATTCACACGGATATTCATTGAGGCCAGCTCCTTGGCTGCCGACAGAGTCATGCCAATAACCGCTGCCTTGCTGCCACCGTAAACTACCTGGCCGGTATTACCAACCCGGCCGATGATCGAGCTGAGATTTACAATAGAACCGCTCTGATTGCGTCCCATAAGCCGGGATGCGTACTGCATGTTTAAAATCACCCCATCCACATTAGTGCGGAAAACTTTTGAGATGTTCTGCGGCGTGACCATCCCGATCAAATTGTCCTCCAGAACTCCGGCGTTGTTTACCAGAACGTCCAACCTCTTGTACTTCTTGAATATGGCGGCATAGCAACCTTTAACGGCATCCGGGGAACCGACGTCGAAGACATATCCATCGGAATCAACTCCGTATGTGGCCTTTAGTTCTTCGACTCGCTGCTTCAACAAATCCGAGTTCGTGACCCCATTCACCAAAACTGTAGCCCCCTGTTTGGCGAGCAGGCGAACGCACGCCCAACCAATTCCTCGCGTTGAACCGGTAACGAGGGCGACTTTACCCTGTAATGTCAAAAGTGATTCCATATTTAGGCAAAATCTCCTTGGCCTTTCGCACACTGCTTAGGTCAATCACATCAGCAGTTTCCATCATGATGTCGAATTCGCTCTCAAGCGCAGCCACAAGTGCCATGTGCGCCACCGAATCCCAGTCTTTGCCGTATGCCAGATCATCGGTCACCTTTGTGGCTTCGATGGCAAGCGCTGCCGCGAAAATTTTTTTTAGCCGTGTTAGATTATCTGTGTTCATTGTCAATTGCTGATGAAGGAAGATGAACGGGTCTTGCGGGAACACCAAAAACCGTTTGCCGGGCACTTACATTTCGTAGAACCACACTTCCTGCTCCGACAACCGCAAACGCTTCCACTGTGGCATCCGGCAAAACGGTGGCGTTGCTGCCCACGGAAACACCTTCATTGAGAACGGCTCCGCCGCCCAGGCTGACGTTGGGATTGATCTGGCAATAACTTTCAATTTTTACATCATGCCCAATCGCAACATGCAAATTAACAGTGACGCAGTTTCCCAGGACGGCGTCACATGAAACAACCACATAAGGGCACAAAATGATACCCACGCCCATTTTGACGTTCTCACCCATTACAACCGTTGGATGAATGACATTTACGAACTGTGCTCCGCGAGTCATCAACATCTGGCAATACTGCTTTTTTGTTTGCGGAACGCCGACGGCACAAACAAACACGTCATCGGACGTAGGGGTATAGTTCTCCGGCGCGTCCAGCACCGGTGTGTCATAGTTGTAGCCATCCAAAATCTGTTTTCGATTATCTAGAAATCCCCTGATGCGCCATTCAACACCATGCTCGCGTGCTTGTTTCGCCCACGCGTAAACTTCACGACCGAATTTCCCCGCGCCTATAATAATAAGGCCCTTCATTTTCACTAGTTTAGGGTCTCATAGCGAAGCGTCAATCGATTTCAAATCCCCCAAATTTTCGCCTAACCCGGTGAGAAAAAGATTGGGGTGCCCCCGGAGCCCCCGGCCAGGCCGTCATTTTTGGATGCGACCCCTCAAATTCCCGCGTCTTGAACGCCGAAAATCGCCCCAACTGGCTGAATTGCGTCGCCCTGGTCCGGCTCATGCTGGACCGCCCTGGCCAAATTTTAATGAGTTCTCAACCAGGCTCGCTCGCGAAAGGCGATCCGCCTATTCGATGACCAGGTAATTGCCGGGCACCACGTACGCACCCGGTTTGACAACCTCCGCGCCTCCGTTCTCTGGGGCCCCCGCTGGAAAGCCCGCCCATGTGTAAAGTACATCCTTCCGTTATTTACGGAGAGTTTGTCGCACGACGTACATTGGACGGACCCGGGTTTGTTCCAAGTTACGCCAAAGGTATTCACCCAAAATGCCAATCGTCAGCATCTGGACTCCGCCGATCATGAGAATCACGATCATCAACGACGTCCAGCCCACAAGAGCGGTGCCGTAAACAATGCGTTCGATCACCAACAAGACGGAAATGAAGCAGGCCAGCACACAGAATCCCGCGCCCGCCCAAGTCGCCAGTCGCAGCGGGAACGCGCTGTAAGCCACAAAGCCATCCAGAAAATAACCAATCTTGCGGGACAATTTCCACTGACTCTTGCCCTTGAGGCGTGGCCGCCTCACATACGGAATTTCAAAAGGCTTTATGCCCGGCCAAAGTACCTGGCCCTGCATGAAAACGTTTCGCTCGTTGATTGACAGCATCAGGTCAAGCAGTTGCCGGTCCATGAGAAAATAATCGAAGCCACCAATGGGCATTGTGGCGATGGCGAACTTGCGCATGGCGGCGTAGAACACCCACGAAGTCCATTTCCGAAACAAGCTCTCCGCGCGATCCGCCCGAACGGCCAGCACCAGCTTCTCGCCGCGCTGCCAGGCTTTCACCATTTCGAGAATCAATTCCGGCGGGTCCTGCAGGTCGGCGGAAATCGAGACAATCGTTAGGCCGCGCGCCGCCCGGAAGCCGGCGAACACAGCCGCCACCTGGCCGAAGTTGCGCCACAAATCCACGACGGTAACCGGCCTCCGGCTCTGCGACTGAATCTTCATCAGTTCGGCGTAGGAATTGTCCGTGGATCCATCGTTGACGAAAACGAACTCAGCCGCGAAGTCTGGCGGCAACGTGTCCAGCACTCCGCTCAAGTTTTGGTAAGTGTCAGCCAAATTCAATTCGTTCTGATAAACGGGGATGACGATGGACAATGCAGGCTGCATTTCAGCGGGAGCTTCACTGGTTTGCGGGGTGGCGTCCGTTTTCATGGGTTGCTCAAAACGTACATAGAATTGACAGAAATTTGCCTTTGACGCTCTGCGAGAAAGGAGCATTGGTTTTCGTCATGTTTCAAGTTATCAAGAGTATTCTGAAGCTGGTTGCTGTCAAGCGTACTGAATCAACTTCCCTCGTAATCGGTAATTCTGTCCAAGCCGGACCGCTTCGACCATCAGGTCACAGTCCACAATTACCTGGCACGAGGGCATTATCACCCAAGCCCATTATTTCACCGGCAATTTGAATCGGGCTGTGGCGGTGCGGCGAAGATTCTATGAACATTGCCCTTCGTTTCCCGCGCCGCAGGTCCGGCTCTACAGTTGGATGGAAGTTGCCGCCCCGCTGAAAACTGTCTATGAGCGCGCACTGAGCACTTCGTGATAAATTTCGAGGTGCCGTTGCGCCACAACTTCGGGATGATACCTCTGCCGCATGAGTGCGGCAGCGCCATCGGCCTTGGGGTGCCCCTGCTCAATCCAGCGGGCAATAGCATCCGTCAAACCGGCCCAGTCATTTCCCGCAAACAGTTCCGCCCCCGGCAC
>Ga0116111_1001834_pt1 | contig 13895 bp, 10 predicted proteins | sample June2015DPH_8_10_FD_89720 | JGI IMG/M metagenome (GOLD analysis project Ga0116111, IMG submission 89720) | Peatland microbial communities from SPRUCE experiment site at the Marcell Experimental Forest, Minnesota, USA - June2015DPH_8_100 | ecosystem: Environmental > Terrestrial > Soil > Wetlands... | reverse complement strand
GAGACAATTGAGTTTCTACGCCGAAGAGCTTTTGTTGGGGAGATGTTCGTTTATACATACAATAATCTACCATTGTATCCCATTTAATGCAATAGTTATTTCGGGAGTTACTTCTCAGGAATCACATTTCAAGAGCGTCCCTGTGGGTGCCCAAGTCTCTTTCGGGGGGAGGACAATCCCGGCCATGCAGGTACAGAGGACGCGCGGTATTGAATAGTTGACAGACGTGCCCCTCCCCGCACAGAGCACCTGTTCCGGTTTTCTCGAAAAACGAGACGACCCACGAGCAGCCGCGGATGCCCGGGAACCAGGGACCTGTCGGGCGGTTTCTTCCTGAAATCCTAGATTTTCCTCGCATGCCACGAGACTAAGGTCGATACCCGTGAATACTGTCTTTCTGCTGGAAAATAGTTGTTGCAATCTTGCGGCATTTTTCTAATAATGAAGGACAAGGGATAGCAGCGGAAAGGCCGACAGGGCGGGGATGATAATGTACAGAATGAAGCGATGTCCCGACCGTCCTCAAACTACGGACAGATCAGAGAACTGAGCCATGATATCAGCTATTATTTTTGACTTCGACGGAACCCTCGCCAAATTGACGCTCGATAAACAGCAGGCAAAAGACAACATCATAAAGATCGCGCAGAAGTACATCGATCCCAACGTGGCCAGACAAATGGAGCAAGTTTACGTGGTGGAGACAGTCTATGCAATAGAAAAGCATTGTGGATCTTCTGCCGAGAGATTCCGGCAGGAAGCCTTTCAGGCATTGTCGGAGCTGGAACTTGCAGGCTCGAAAGGCAAGGGCGTGTTTCCTTACACAAGGGGGGTTCTCACGGAGTTGCGTCATCGGGGCATGAAACTTGGGATTCTTTCACGGAGTTGTCGAGCAGCCTTGAGGCTCACCTTTCCAGACGTTGATGACTATGTGGATGCGGTAGTAACACGTGATGGAGAGAGATATGTAAAGCCCCACCCCGCTCACATGAAACATGTTCTCGCGTTACTTGATGTGTGCGCCTCCGACGCAGCATACGTGGGCGATGAGGCGAGCGACATACAAACTGGAAAAGTGACTGATATGAGAACTATCGGCGTATTGACCGGAAGCGAGACCAGAGAAAACCTTGACGCAGCGAAGGCTGACTATGTCATAGCGGACGTCAGGGAAATCTGTGCCCTCCTTTGAGTGCTCAATCTTCGCCCAAATGGGGAGGGGCGACAAGGCGCTCTTTGTAGGTGAAGTGAGCAAGGTCGTTTCCGCGGCCGGCCGGTCACCATTACAGCCTTATGGAGATCGTCTTCGACACCCCCGCATCCTCCATGGTAACGCCGTAAATCGTGTTGGAGGATTCCATAGTGAGCCTGTTATGAGTGATGAGGATGACCTGCGTTTTTCTGCTGATCGTTTTCACGATTTCAAGGAGTGAGACGAGGTTGGCGTCGTCAAGGGGTGCATCTATTTCGTCCATCAACGTGAAGGGAGATGCCTTTGTGTTCATGAGAGAAAGAAGAAAAGAGAGCGATATGAGGGCTTTTTCACCTCCCGAAAGCAGCTCCATGCGTATCACCTTTTTTCCCGGCGGCTGCACGTGGAGGTCTATGCCGTTTGTCTCGGAATTGAGCATCAGCATGCCCTGCCCCCCCTTGAAAAGCGTGTGGGTGAAAGCTCTGAACGATTCATTCACCCGTTCAAAGGTTTCGAGGAACAGCTCCCGCGAGACGGAATCTATCTTGGTGATGGTTTTTTTGAGGGATTCCATTGCCTGGGTGAGATCAGCCTGCTGTTTTTCAAGGAACTCGTGCCTTTCTTTCAGCTCAGCGCACTCCTTTTCGGCCCTGAAATTTACGTCGCCTATGGCCGCAAGCTCTTCGAGGATACTTTCCCGCTCGGTCTCATCCTTGATAACCGGCGCCGGCGCCTCCTCCAGCGTTTCCACGCCGTACTCCTCGCGTAGCTTTTTCCCTATGGCCTCCCTCTTTTCCTGGAGCACGAGCCTCTCCCGCTCGACACTTTCCTTCCTCGCCCTGATTTTATCGTTCTCCTCGGTGAGGGTCTGGAGTTCTTCCTGAAGCGCTGCCCTTTCCGCATGCGCGTCTCCGAGCTGCCTCTTCATTTCTTCATAGCGAGCGACTCTCCTCTCGCACTCTTCCTGGAGTATTCCATGGCTCTTTTCCAGTTCTTGCGCCTTGCCCGACGCATTTTGGAACTCCTCATCCACCTCTGCCGCCCTGTGCTGCTTTGCGTGCTTCTCCTCGCCGAGGGCTTCGACCGCCGCGTTCTTTCGGGTGTTCTCCTCCTCGTTTTTTTTGAGCTGGTTTCCCACCCTTTCAATGGCGATGGATGTCTGGTGGAATGCCGCGTCAGTGCGGCTGTAACTCTCCTTCGCCTGTTCAAGCCCTTTTTTCAGGTCGGCCAGGACGCTCTCAATCGTGCCTTTCTCGTCCTCCCATCTTTTCTTTTCCCTTGCTTCGTCAACCGAAACCGAGGCATCGTCCTCCCCGGCCGGCGCCTCGAACCCGGACGTCTTTTCTCTGAGTCTTTCCTGCATCGACCTGATCTCCGCCTCGTTCTGAATGATCTCCCGCTCCGCAGCGATCAGGCCGTGTGCTTTTGCGCTCTTTTTTTCCCTCGCAGCCTGCAGGCTCTTTTCGAGCGCTTGTTGGGCGAGGAGCAGCTCGCCCAGCTTCGATGCCTTTATCTTCAGTTGGTCCTCGATCTCGGCGAGCTCCGATTCGAGCTTCATCTTTTCCCGGAATTCCCTGATCGACAATGCGCCTCTGTCCTGTCTCTTGCGGATAAAGCCCCTTGAATCGACGAGGATATTGCCTGACAGGAACAGACCTTCCTCGCCGCCATGTATCCTTTGGAATGCCTCGGGCAGGTTTTCTACAGGGGTGAGCTTCACCTCCGCCTCTTCTCCGTGGAGTTCGAACATGCCTTTTTTTGAAAAGAAGACAAAGTTGCCGCCATATTCCCTGGCGATGATGGAGAGGTTGTACGGGTCTTGCTCTGTCAGCACATGGTACTCCATTTCCCTCGGGAAAAAGTTCTCCATGACGTGTTCGGTTTCCTTGGACGATTTGAGCATCGTAATCAGTTGCTTATAGGGGTTCGGCGGCGTCTTGCGACCCTCGCCGTAGCTCTTCATCTGCCGGACGATCTCCTCTTTCCCTTTTTTTACGCCCTTCAATCCCTCTGTGGCGCTCCGTAGCTGTCCGATTTCCCTCGAAACTCTCTCGCAGCGCTCGGTGAGGTCTTTTTCTTCCGCCTCCATGCGGGCGGATTCGTCGAGCTCCTGTTCCCTGCGCAGCCGTAAAGATGATACTTTTTCTTCGAGGAAGCGGAGTTTCTCTGAAAGCACCTTTTCTTCCTCGAGCCTTCTCTCCTGTCGGATCCGGCGCTCTTTCCGCATCCTTTCCTTTTCCGTGATGCTGTTCTTTATCTCGGTGAGCCGCGTCATCGCACCAAAGAGGTGGTTCCTCTGCTCCTCAACTGCGTTTTCCAGCATTTCCCGTTCCGACCTCTGTGCTTCCCTCTGTGCCTCCAGGCTTCTACCCTGTTCCTCGGCCCCGGCAAAAGCAGCCGCTTCCGCTTGCGCCGACCTGTTCAGGTTCTCGATTTCGGCGCTGTAGAGCCTGATCTTTCCGTCGAGGGCGTCACTCTCTTTTCGCAGGTCCACGGCCGTCCTCTGAAGCCGTTTTTTTTCCTCCTCGATGTAGTTGAGCTCCAGGAGTCTGCTCTCCATATCTTTTTCTTTGCTCCTGATATCGAGCTCCACCTGCCTGGCGACCGAGTCGATCAGGCTGATCTCCTCTTCTTTCGACCGCATCGTATCTTTGATACCCTGCTCGTCTGCTTTCTTGGCTTCCAATTCCCGGACGAGGTCCTCTTCTCTCTCTTTCAGCTTTGAGGCCCTTTTCTGAAGCTTGCCGTAGCCGTCTCTCAGCAGGGCGATGTCGAACTCCTTCAACCTTTCCTTCAGGCCGTGGTAGATCTGCAGCCTGGCCGATTCCTCCTGGGCTCGCTCGTAGTTTTTTATGACCTCCCTGTGGATGTCCTCGACCCGTTCCAGATTTGCCTTGACTTCTTCCATGCGGAAGTACGCGTCTCTTTTCTTCTCTTCGAACCTTGTGATGCCGCTCGTCTCCTCGACGGCGATCCTGCGCTCGTGGGGCTTCATCTGCGCAAAATACTCTATATTACCCTGTTCGACGATGGCGTAGGAATGGGGACCGACGCCGGTGCCGAGGAGAAAATCCTGCACGTCCTTGAGGCGCACTGCCTCCCCGTTGATAGAGTACTCGTTGGTCCCGTCCCGATAAATACGCCTCTTTATGGCGTACTCCTTCTCCTCGTTCATGAGTCCCATGGTGACTTCCGCCATGTTCACCTGTTTCTTGGCGCTGCTGCCGTGGAAGATGACATCGCCCATCTCCTTGACGCGCAGGGATTTCGTGCCCCTTTCCCCCAGCACCCAGGTGATGGCATCGACGATATTGCTCTTGCCGCAGCCGTTCGGGCCTACGATACAGGTAATGCCTTCATTAAACCGGAAGGTGGTTCGGTTGAAGAAGGATTTGAAGCCCAGAAGATCGAGTGTGGTCAGCTTCATGTGATCGAGGAGATGGCCCTCTTGACCCTCTTTTCCACAGTCTCTCTTCCGAGGATCTCGATGACTTCAAATATCCCGGGGGTTACGTCCCTGCCTGAGAGGGCTACCCTGACAGGCTGCACCACATCGGCGAGCTTCTTGCCGAGGTCTTTGGCGATGCCCTCGACAACGGCCCTCTGCGCTGCCTCGTCCAGACCCGGGAGGCCCAAAAGTTCCTGAAGGAAGCGTTCCAGAATAGGCTTGGCGGCCGGAGTCAGGTACTTATCCCTGGCCCTGGTCTCGTACCCGACATCTTCCTTAAAGAAAAATTCCGCCATCTGTGCCATTTCTTTAAGAGTTTTTGCGCGCTCCCTTAAGATGAGGACAATTTTCAGCAGCCTTGCCGTGTCCGGCGCCCCGCACCCCATCAGTTCTATAAAAGGGACGAGCCTTTCGGCGACCTCGCCGGGGGATATTGTCTTGATATAGTGGCTGTTGAGCCACAGGAGCTTCTCCATATCAAAAATCGCGGGCGATTTCCCCACGTGTGAAATGTCAAACTTCGCGATGAGGTCGGCGCTTGAAAAAATCTCCTCGTCGCCATGCGCCCATCCAAGCCTGGCAAGATAATTCATGAGCGCCTCCGCAAGAAAGCCTTCCTCACGGTATTCGAGAAGGGAAGCGGCCCCGTGTCTCTTGCTCAACCTGGCCCTGTCCTTGCCATGGATCAAGGGCACATGGCCGAACCGCGGCACATCGAAGCCAAGGGCCCGGTACATGAGGATCTGGCGGGGCGTGTTATTGATATGGTCGTCTCCCCGGATGACATGGGTGACACCCATAAGGGCGTCATCGACGACGACCGTGAAATTGTACGTGGGCGTACCGTCATTACGGAAAATGATAAGATCGTCCAGCTCTTCGGCCTGGAATGAGATCTTTCCCCTCACCATATCGTCGAAGGTGATGGTGCCGGAAAGAGGGGTTTTGAAGCGGACCACGTAGGACCTGCCCGGGTACTCCTCTCCGCACTCCCTGCACGTCCGGTCGTAGGACGGTTTACGCCCTTCCGCCAGGGCCCTTGCCCTCTTTCCCTCCAGATCCTCGGGAGTGCAGTAACATTTGTACGCGTATCCTTCGTCAAGAAGGCGGTAGGCGTTCTCTTTGTAAAGGTCTGTCCTCGTGCTCTGAAAATAGAGAGGACCGTCGCAGGTGATGCCGAGCCAGGCGAGGCCGTCGAGGATGTCTTTTGTGTACTCCTCCTTTGACCGCTCCCGGTCCGTATCCTCGATTCTCAATATGAACATGCCGCCATGATGGCGGGCGAAAAGCCAGTTGAAGAGGGCGGTGCGGGCGCCCCCGATGTGGAGGTTTCCGGTCGGACTTGGTGCAAATCGTGTTTTGACCATTGGGTGTCCCGTTCTTTCCGAGGTTTTAGTGATTATAAAGAATATTCATCTATTCATCAATCTATATTTTCAGCGCCTGATGTTGGCGCAATAGTTCCCCTGAACCGGTTAAAAAGCATGCGATCCCCCTTTTCCGGATGTGTCCTCACCGTGTGCGGAAGACTCGGGTGGACAGGAACCAACAGAAGCGTGATGACCTGGTCATTGAATTTGTTTGTGCAAGCTGGTATAATAAGGAGCACTACGGGACGAGTCATCGATTGGAGGTCAAATGCTAAAAATCGGAGAAGTGGCGGTGTATCCTGGTCACGGGGTAGGAAGAATAGAGTCCATAGAAGACAAAGTGATCTCTGGAACGAAACAGTCGTTTTACATCATGCGCATTCTTGATTCCGATATGACGATTATGATACCTGTGGACAGCGCACAGCATGCGGGCCTCCGCTATGTCATTGATTCCGAGCAGGTCTTGAAGGTCTACGAGATCCTGAAAGACAAGAGCTTTATCCACGATACATCTCCCTGGAACAGGCGGTACAAGGAGTACATGGAGCGGATCAAAAGCGGCTCCATCTTTGAGATCGCGATGGTGCTGAGGGAGCTTTACAACCTCAGGATGTGGAAAGAGCTCTCTTTTGGCGAAAGGAAGATGTTTGAAACTGCACGGAACCTGATAAAAAAGGAACTATCCATTGCGTTGAGCAAAGACGAGGAAGAGATAGTTACCGACATAGAGAGTATATTCACCCGTCCAAAAGGGTAAATTCGTTGACCATCATAGCGCAGCTTGTTCTGGTAACGGTAACAGCCGTTACCGGCTATTTTATCGTAAAAGAGATTTCTCCGAATCCGCTTTACGACCTGATCGGGGCAGTCTTAGGCCTGGTGTTCGGCTATCTTGTCAGCAAGCTCGAAGAGAAGCTGAAGGAAATACCCCTCAAGATCATCATCGGAACGCTGTTGGGCATTACCATAGGCTTGTTTGTCACGAACCTGTTCATCTCAAGGCTTCTGCTGACCCACGCAAAGGATGTTCCCATCACCCTGCCGATCTATATTCTGCTCTACTTCGTCATGGGATATCTGGGCTTCCGCATCGGTGAGAAAAAGAGCCAGACCCTCGATTTGTCAAAGGTGCCTCTCTTCGGGACGATGGAAGCGAGTGAGGGCAGCAAGATCCTCGATACGAGCGTGATCATCGACGGCAGGATCGCGGATGTGTGCGAAGCGGGCTTCATGGAAGGCACCTTCATCATTCCCCAGTTTGTCCTTTACGAAATCCAACACATCGCGGACCTTCAGGACCCGGTGAGGAAGACAAGGGGCAGGCGCGGTCTCGAAATGCTGCACAGGCTGCAGAAGCAGACTCAGATCAAGGTCAAGATTGTCGATGTCGATTTTCCCAAGCAGAAAGACGTGGACTCAAAGCTGATAGCCCTTGCAAAAAGCCTGCAGGGAAAAATAGTGACAAACGATTATAACCTCAATAAGGTCGCCGAACTCCAGGGGATCAGCGTGCTCAATATGAACGAGCTGGCCGCTGCGTTGAAGCCGGCGATCCTTCCGGGAGAGCAGCTCAACATCAGGATCGTCAAGGAAGGCAAGGAGTATGGGCAGGGCATAGGATATCTGGACGACGGTACGATGGTGGTTGTCGACGATTCAAAAAAGCTGATAGGGAAAACGGTAGATGTAGTGGTGACCAGCCTTCTGCAAACGACTTCCGGTCGGATGATTTTTGGCAAGCTCAAGGAGCAGGCGGAGAAAGGACTCTATTTTCCCGAAGACTACACCTACGAAGAGCATGTGAGGTAGTATGAGAACTTTGGCGATAGTCCTTGCCGGCGGTGCGGGTAAGCGCATGGGTTCTTCCACCAGCAAACAGTTCCTTCTCCTCGACAACAAACCCATCCTTGTGCACACACTGCAGGTCTTCCAGGAATGCAAACCTGTCGACGGCATCTACCTGGTGGTAAACCACCGGGATCTGCCCCTCATACAGGAGGAGATCCTCGAGACGTACCACTTCAGCAAGATCATGAAGCTTGTCATCGGCGGCCGGCTCAGACAGGATTCCGTGCGGAACGGGCTCGAGGCAATAGACGAGTCCTGCGACGTGGTCATCATTCATGATGCCGCCCGTCCGTTTGTATCGCCTGCCTTTGTGGAAAAATCGATATTTCTGATGGAAATGTTCGACGCCGTTGTCCCCGCAATTCCCGCAAGGGATACGATCAAGGTGATCTCGAAAGAAGGGTTTGTCCTGAAAACCCTGGAAAGGGATGCCCTCTGGCACATCCAGACGCCCCAGACTTTCAAGTATGACCTGATCGCGAAGGCCTACAGGGAAGGCATGGCGAAGAAGCTCTGCGGCTACGACGACTCCACCTTCATGGAGTATCTCGGCAAGAAGGTCAAGGTGGTTGAAGGCTCCCCCTACAACATCAAGATAACGACCCCTGAAGATCTGCTTATTGCGAGAGGCATCCTCGCACAGCTCAAAGGAAATCCATGAGGATCGGCCTTGGCTACGACGCGCATCCATTTGTCGCAGGCAGGCCCTTGTTCCTTGGCGGGCTGCGCATCGAGCATCCGCTGGGCCTGCTCGGCCACTCGGATGGAGATGTACTGCTCCATGCGATCAGCGACGCGATATTGGGCGCGGCCGGTGCGGACGATATAGGCGTCCATTTCCCGAATACGGATAAGGGCATAGAAGGTATAGAAAGCGCGAGGATCCTCGCCCGCTCTGTCGAGCTTGCGAGGGTGAGGGGTTACGAGATCGTCAACGTGGACGCGGTCATCGTGGCTGAGGCGCCCAGGATCCAACAGTACAGCGTGGAGATGAGGGCGAATATTGCCCGCATTATGGCGGTAGACGTCGCGAGGATAAGCATCAAGGGCAAGACGACCGAGGGTATGGGCTTTACCGGGAGGAAAGAGGGGATTGAGTCTTTCGCGGTCTGCCTTCTGGAATAGGGGCGCGGTAATTGGGGGCGCCACATGGTAAGGGTACGGTTTGCACCCAGTCCCACTGGAAACCTGCACGTGGGCAATGGAAGGACGGCTGTCCTTAACTATCTCTTTGCCCGGCGCAACAGGGGTCGCTTTATTCTGAGAATAGAGGATACCGACCTGGAGCGGTCGGAGACGCTCTTTGAAGACGCCATCGGGGACGATCTGGGCTGGCTTGGTGCGACGCCCGATGAGGGGCCGTACCGGCAGTCGGAGAGGCTTGATATTTACCGGGCTCATAGCCGGATGCTTCTTGATAAAGGTCTTGCCTACAAGTGCTTCTGCTCAAAAGAGGAGTTGGAAAAGGCCCGCGCCGATGCGCAACGCCTGAAGATACCGCCGAGGTACGGGCAGACCTGCCGGAACCTGACCGCAGAGGCCATAAGAGGGCTTGAGGCGCAGGGCCGGCCTTTTGTGCTCAGGTTCAAATCACTTGAGAGGAAGATCGCCTTCAGGGACATGATCCACGGAGAGGTGGAATTTCCTGCCGACCATGTGGACGATTTTATCATCATGAGAACGGACCGGGTGGCCTCTTACAACTTCGCCGCCGCGGTGGACGATCTTTTGATGGATGTCACCCACGTCGTCAGGGGGGGCGATCATCTCTCGAACACGCCGAAGCAGATTATGCTCTTTCTTGCCTTCGGGAAGGAGCCGCCCACATATGCCCACCACTCGCTGCTCACCGGCAGCGACAGGAAACCATTGAGCAAGAGGCACGGCGCCACGACAGTGGCGGAGTTCAGGGCTATGGGTATCCTTCCGGAGGCCATGGTGAACTACCTGGCCATTATAGGCCGGAAGACGGACAGCGAGCTTATGGGCCGTGAAAGCCTGATAGAGACATTTTCCCTCGGGTCTTTTTCATCGTCCGACGCGCTGTTCGATCTCGAGAAGCTGTTGTGGCTGAACAAAGGGCATATAAAGGCCATGGAGCCAGGCCTTCTCGCAGAACGGATGGGCTTGCCGGCAACGGATCGTGAAAAGGTGGCAATTTTGCGGGAAAACGCCAGGACGCTTCGGGAGATGCGCTCGATGCTGGCCATATTCGATAGTGCCGACGTCGAGGAGGAGGGGGTAAGCTTCCTTTCGTCCTTGAAGAACGTATCGCAGATACCGGAGCTCCTCCGAAGGATAGCCGAAGGGGACCACAACGATTTCGAGAGTCTCTTCAAAGAACTGGAGAAGGGGAGCACCCTTTCGAAGCGGGAGCTGTTCATGCTTCTCCGTATAGCGATCAGCGGCAGGAAGAGCGGCCCACCCCTGAAAGAACTCTACCGGTTGATCCCGAGAGATAGTATACTTGAGAGAATAGCATGGTTGGAACAAAGATTTTCTACGCCATTAAACGCCTGACGAAAATCAAGTCCGTCTTCCGGGGTTTCTCCCTCAGAACGCAGCTTCTCTTGATCCTCCTTTTCATCCTTCTCATATCCATAAGCTCTCTCTCCATCATCTCGGCAAGGAGCGAAGAGCTGATCATCGATAAGGTGACGGACGACCTCGATGACATTACGAAGGCGATCCAGATAAGCGTGGAGGAGCTGACGTACAGGGGTGACAGCACCCAGCGGCTCAAGAGCTATGTGGATATGCTCAACCGGAAAGGTGTAAAAGAAATATCGATCATCAGTGACGACGCCCAGGTGATAGCGAGCTCGAACCCGAAGAAGATAGGTACTACGGAAAACCCGAAGAAGATAGCGGGGCAGGATAAGGCCGGGCGGAAAAAAAATCTCATCATTACAGCCAAACTCGGAGAAGAGAGTGGAAAAGAGGGGCAGCGCCTCTACAACGTGGTCATGCCTGTCTCCATCAAGGGCCAGAATCTCGGCTACATCCACATCAGCATGATCCTTGATGATTACAAGTTCCTGCAGAGAAGGAATCACTTCAAAAGGATCCTGGGCACCCTTTTCGCGTTCGGCATAGGCATCGTCGCGTCGTTGATCCTTGCCGACCAGTATACCGACCCCATTAAGAAGATTGCGAACGCAAGCAGGAGGATCGCCGAGGGAAAGCTCGTCAGGATACCGAAAACCGAGAGAAGGGACGAGATAGGGGTGCTGGTGAACAGTTTTAACGAGATGGTCGAGAAGCTGGCCGAAAGGAAAGACCTCGAAGAAAAATTAAAAAAGACGGAGCAGCTTTCGATGATCGGCCAGCTCGCCTCGGGTATTGCCCATGAGATACGCAATCCCCTCAACTTCCTTTCCCTTTCCATCGGTCACATAAAAGAAAGGCTCGCGGAAGAGGGGATATCGGAAAGCGACGATATCAACAACCTCCTCGATAACCTTAAGAAAGAGCTCTATCGCGTCAACGAGCTGATACACAATTTTCTTTTCGTGGGAAAGCCGATCATCCTGAACAAGGGATGGGTAACCGCTGAAGCCCTTATGCAGGATGCCTTGTACATGGTGGCCGGCAAGGTAAGGGAAGGCATAGAGATTACCTGCGTGCGGCCTGAGGGAGATATGCAGATTTATTGCGACAGGGAGTACATGCGGATGTGTCTGATCAACCTTATCCTCAACTCCGCCCAGGCGATCGAGGACAAAGGGAATATTGTCGTAACCTTTGCGACCGGCGAAGGCGGGACGTCCATTTCGGTTGCCGACAACGGTAAGGGTGTGGAGGGAGAGAACATCGACAAGATATTCGAGCCATACTACTCAACCAAGAAGCTGGGCATCGGCCTTGGGCTCACCATAACAAAACGGTTGGTTGAAGAGCACGCAGGCACGATCTCGGCCGAGAGCATCGCAGAAGAGCAGACAGTGATCACAATAAAGGTGCCGACCAATGCAGTCTCATAAGGGAACTGTCCTCGTGGTCGAGGACGACGCGAACCAAAGGGGCATTATCACGACGATCCTCGCGAAAGACGGTTTTTACGTGGAGGATGCGGGGACAGGGAAAAAGGCGCTTGAGCTCGCCAAGAACGGCGCCTTCGAGGTAGTATTGACAGACCTTCGGCTGCCCGATATTGAAGGCACCGAGATACTGAAAGAGGTAAAGTCACAGAACCGTCCCTGTCACGTGATCGTGATGACCGCCTATGGCTCTATCCCCTCGGCTATAGAGGCGACGAAGCTGGGCGCATTCCACTACCTAGAAAAGCCTCTGGAAAAGGACCAGCTCCTGCTGGTCATGAATAACGCGATCAATCAGGTGAAGCTGCTCAAGGACAACCTGATGCTCAAGGACCAGCTTTTTGACAAGTTTCACCTCGACAATATTATCGGCGATCACGGCAGCATGCACGCCCTCTTTGCTATCGTGAGAAAAGTGGCGCCCACCAGCTCCACCGTGCTCATTTACGGGGAAAGCGGTACGGGAAAAGAGCTCTTCGCAAAGAGCATCCATTACAACAGTCCGCGAAAGAATCACCCCTTTTTTGCCATAAACTGCGCCGCGATTCCGGAAACTCTCCTCGAAAGTGAGCTTTTCGGCTACGAGAAGGGCGCGTTCACCGGCGCCCTCACCCGCCACACAGGTCTTTTTGAGCAGGCAAACGGCAGCAGCCTTTTCCTGGACGAGATCGGAGATCTCACCCTCGCCACGCAGGCGAAGATACTGAGGGCGATCCAGGAAAAAGAGATACGGCGGGTCGGAGGCAAGGAGACCTTAAAGCTGGATGTGCGCATCATCGCGGCCACGAATAAGAAGCTGGAAGCGGAGATAGCCCGGGGAACGTTCCGGGAAGACCTGTATTACCGCTTGAATGTGATCGCCTTTACTATCCCTCCTCTCAGAGACAAAAAGACCGATATCCCCGTCCTCGTCGAGCATTTCCTCAGGAAGCTGAACGAAACGCATGGTCAGATAAAAGCTGTTTCGAAAGAGGCGCTCCAGGTCATGCTCGATTATTCGTGGCCGGGAAACGTGAGACAGCTCGATTCCGTGCTCGAGCGCGCGTACATCATGGCCGAGGAAAAGACGATCGGCGTGGAGCATATGCCCGAGGAGATAAAGCAGGAAGGGATCGAGAACGCTTCCGAAACATTGCGGGCCATGGCTGACTTCCTGATCGATGCGAAGCTGACCGCTGCCGAATACCGCCTCTACCTGTACTTGACGAAGTGTGACGGCGAAGGGGGGGCGAGCGCCGGGCTGCCGGAACCGAAGGTCATCATGGAACGGCTCGGCATTAACAGGGATACGTTTTTTGTCGGCATCGCCAAGCTGAAAGAGGTGGGATTGTACGATTTTAAGGCGAGGCGGGGGCAGGCGAGGCGGCCGGTCCTTTAGACTTACACTGGACTAGGACGGCCGGGTTAATTTCGCGCCATGCACCTGTATCTCGGGGCCGCGCGTCCTCGACGTTTGCCACCCAGCCAGGGCAATATGGAGGCCGGGTGCCCAGCCTATGTACGCCTCCGGGCGGTGCGGGCGGCGACCCATCCGTGCTACAAGATCCAGGTTGGCTTGCCGGCACCCCCGAGCAACCACCCTTCGTAAGTGGCAGCCACCTGTCAGAGGGTGGTACTATCATCGAAATTTCCTCCGGCCGGGAAAAAGACCTTACGTATAGCACCTGCTAACACTAGAAACGGGTAAATAGGGTCCTGTTCAACATTACGGTGAGAAAGTGCACACCGCCACGTGCGGACCCGCATGCATGGCGGTGTGAGGAGGGACGGTTAAACGCCGTTCCTTACCCAATTACGCCAACCACGTAGACTTAGGCTCGTCTGCACATGCCGGGGCATAGTGCATCATAGCTTGAAGGAATTGAAGGCGTCAAGAGAATAAGTTCACTTTGAACCAACGTTATATATTCTCATGACCCCAAGCCACACCCCCAAGGGTAACAGAGAAAATCTTTTTATATCAGATTACCAAAAAAGAAACCTCCTGTTAAGAT
>Ga0116111_1001817_pt1 | contig 13995 bp, 9 predicted proteins | sample June2015DPH_8_10_FD_89720 | JGI IMG/M metagenome (GOLD analysis project Ga0116111, IMG submission 89720) | Peatland microbial communities from SPRUCE experiment site at the Marcell Experimental Forest, Minnesota, USA - June2015DPH_8_100 | ecosystem: Environmental > Terrestrial > Soil > Wetlands >... | reverse complement strand
TCGACTCGAGAAGCCTTTCCTGCGTCCAGCCGAACAGCGGGCTGTTTTCGTCAATCGGGTGCACCACGGTCCAATTCAACGGGAAGAAGCTGACGGATTCGCGCTCCAGCGACAAGCCCGTGAAGACGCGCTGAAGACGGCCCTCCACGCTTTCGAAACGGCTGAAAATCACAGTCGCATGCAGCTCGATCAGTTGATTTTCGCGTGCGTTGACGACGCGGAATTCGAAGCCCGTGATGCCACGATAGGGCGCGATGACCGCGTTCCGGGAAAACACGATGTCGGCGATCGGCCGAGAGAAGCGCGCGAAAACCATGCCGGTTGCCAGGGCAAAGCCAAGCAACCCGACCAGCGCTTCGAAAGCCACCACGAGGTTGGCCAATACTCCGACCGGAACGATATTGCCGTAACCAATGGTGGCGAAAGAGTGAACGCTGAAAAAAAAGTCACGCAGAAAGGCCGAAGTTTGGATGTTGCCTTGAAGAGCATCTCTACCGAGCAGGTAGTAAACGCCGGCAAAGACCAGGTTAATGCCGACGTAAAAGAGCAACACCATCGTGAAGAATGCCGGCCAGGACATGGTGAGCAGGCGATAATAACCGGAAACTCTCAGCAGCCATCGCTGGTTCGGCTTGACCACGTTGAATGATCCGTCGCGATTGAGCAGCCTGAGCTTCGGCTGATTCGAGACCACCGAGCCAAATCCCAGGTCGCTGCTCTCCTGCTGCGTGAGATATCGATTGCGCTGCTCTGCCACGGCGGCACCTCGTGAACCCCATCAGGGTCTAGACCGGCTTCGCGAAAGGTATGTCCCACAAAGCTGGATAGCACTGGGATACACCTATTCTGAAACCGCTCTACGAGGGTTGGATGATGCCAGGCCGCAAGATGAAGCATGCAACCCGCGGGCAAGCAGAGTTTCTGAAGCCGAGATCGGCAATGTAAAGCGCACGTCATGGCTGGTGGTTAGCGCTTGTTGATAACGAGAACCGTTAACGGTGGATCAGCAATGTAAAAGGCGCGCCGGGGCTGGGCGCGCCTTGCTATCGCCGGCGGAGCTTACGGCTTGGTGGCGAAGTCGAGCAGGTGGATGAAGGAGCGATAGACCTTGCCCGTCGCCCGCGTCATGCCGATTTCGCAAGTGCGGCTGCTCGAATAGTGTCCGTCGTAGTTGCCTTCCAGCACCTCGGCGGCTTCCGGCTTAGTCGCCGACTCCGTCAATTCCGGAAACAGGAACCCGCGGTCGCCGGCAAAGGCGCAGCAGCCGGCGCTTTGCGGCACCGTGACCCGGTCGCTACAAGCCCCGGCAACGCTCACCAGCTTATTCGTCAGTCCCATCTTGGTTACCGAGCACACCGGATGCAGCACCACCGAATGTACTTTGCGGGCCACCGTCAGTCGCGGCAGCAGCCGATCGTTGGCGAACTCGATGCTGTCGATGATCCGCAGCTTGTCGAACCGCGCCTGGTTTTCCGCCGTCAGATGCGGCCTTGCCGTCAGCAGTCCGTGGCTGCACGGGCTGGTGTCAACCACCACCGGAATCGCGCCCTCGCCCGTCCACTTCCAGAAGCGCTCGATGGCATTGTTGACCGCCACATGGTGTGCCGGGTCGAAGCCTTTCGACGAGAACGGCACGCCGCAGCAAACTCCCACCGCGTCTTGCGGAACGTACAGCTTTACGCCCGCCCGTTCCGCCACATTGAGCAGCGCGCCCATCAGCGTAACGTCATCCGGTTCGCCCGGCAGGGCGCCCATCACCCGCGAGACGCAGGTGGGGAAGTACACCGCCGCCGCTCCAGCAGCCGTCGTCACCGGCAGCTCGCCCTTGCGCGGCCGTGGCATTTCCTTGCTCCACAGTGGCAGAACCTGGCCGGTCACGCCGCGCAGCCCGCGCGTCAGGCTGGCCATCGTCGTATGCCCGAACAGCGATGCAGCCAGATGCCCTAGCGACAGCCCGAGCCGCGCCAGCCGCTCGGTGGCGGCAAAGTTACGCGCCGCGCTTACCGCGCGCTTATGCTCCTGCTCGCTGTGCCGGATCTTGCGAAAATACTTCGTCAGCTTCGATGTATCGATGCCCATCGGACAGTTTGTCGCGCAAAGTCCGTCGACCGCGCAGGTGTCCAGCGCCATGTATGGGAAGTCAGCATCCAGGGCGGCGTAGCCCGCCAGATCGCCGGCTTCCTTCAGACGTTGCATCTCGCGCCGAACCACGATGCGTTGCCGCGCCGTCAGACTCAGATCCCGACTCGGGCATTTCGGCTCGCAGAAGCCGCATTCGATGCACTTGTCGACCTCCGGTTCGATGACAGGCGTACGCTTCAGATTGGCGATATAGGAATGCCGGTCCGGATTGATAATGACGCCGGGATTCAGCAGGCCGCGCGGATCCACCGCCTGCTTCAGCTGCTGCATGATCGCGTAGCCTTCATCACCCCACTCCATGCGTACGAATGGAGTCATGTTCCGCCCCGTCCCATGCTCCGCCTTCAGCGCCCCATCGTACTTTTGCACCGTCATTGCCACCACGTCTTCCAGCAGACCCGAGTATTTCTCCACTTGCCACTGCTCGTTGAAGCCCTGCGGCATCATGAAGTGCAGGTTTCCATCTTTGGCGTGGCTGTAAAGAATGACGTCGTCGTAGTGGTGCTTCTTGAACATTGCCGTCAGATCCATCGCCGCCTCGGCGAGGCGATCGACCGGGTACGCCAAGTCCTCGGTGATCATCGTTGTGCCGGTTGCTCGCGCTATGCTCACAGTGGGAAAGAGACCGGCGCGAATCTTCCAGAACTGCGCCTGTTCGGCCGGATCATGAGTGAACGATGGGGGAGCCACGAGGGTGAGATTGGCGACCGCCTCTTGCAACTTTACCTCCAGCAATGGACGGTCCTGCTCGTCGGCCACCTGGAATTCCACCAGAATGCCCGCGGCATCGTCGGCCAAGCCCTTGATCACGGGGGGGATGCTGGGAAGGTCCTGAATGGCGCGCAGAGAAGCCCGATCCATCATTTCCAGGGCAGCCGCACCGGCTTCGCGCAAGGGCACGATCGCGGCGGCAGCGGCATGGAGGTTTGGAAACAGCAGCAATCCCGTGTACTTCACGCGCAGATCCGGCACCGTGCGCAACACCGCCTCCGCGATGAAAGCCAGCGTTCCCTCCGAGCCAATCAGCACATTGCGGAAAATATCAACCGGCCGCTCGAAATCCACAAACGCATTCAACCCATAGCCGGTCGTGTTCTTCATCTTGTATTTGGCGCGAACCCGCGCGGCCAGAGCCGGATTGCCTTCAATGCGCTGCTTCAACTCCAGCAGCGTGCGCGCCAGCTCCGGCTCCTTCAGCCGGAACTGCTCGTCGGCATCGGGAGCCGCCGTGTCGATCACCGTTCCCGTGGGCAACACGAACGTCAGCGATTCGAGCGTGTGATAAGCGTTCTGCACAACGCCGCAGGACATGCCGCTGGAGTTGTTCGACAGAATGCCGCCGATCGAGGCAATCGCCACCGAGGCCGGATCAGGACCGATCTTCTTGCCATATGGGTACAATGCGGCATTGGCCTGCCCGCCGAGCACGCCCGGTTGCAGGCGGATCTTCTTGCCGCCTTCCTCCACCTTGAAGCCGCGCCAATGGCGAGCCACATCCACCAGCATGCCATCGCTCACCGTTTGTCCGGAAAGGCTGGTGCCGCCCCCCCGGAACGTGAGCGGAATGCCGTGCTCCTGGCTGAACCGAAACAACGCCTGAATCTCTTCCACCCCTTGCGGCTGAACCACAGCCTCCGGAATTAGCCGGTAAAAGCTGGCATCGGAGGCAAAGGCGACAACGTCGATCGGCCGGTTCAGAATCCGGGCAGGATCGATCGTGGCCGACAGCTTTTGCTTCAGTTCAGCCGAACTGAGGCCACTACGCGATGTCTTGGCGGAGCTAGCAGCGGTTGCCATGGATACTCCTAAGTAATCTTCAAACAGAACTTTCAAGCAAGTTCCCGGTACATCGCCGGAAAACAGAATGGAACGGAACTGCAAAAATCGACCGTCCGCTTGCGGAACTAAATCATTTAGCCAGCCAAGGATTGTCTGTCGGGCGCGTACAAGGCGTAAGTGATATCACTCACAATTTCGGGTGACCCATGACACTCCGGCAGAGAGCAAAACGCAAAAAGAAAAGGTGCGGTGAGGCCTCGACCAGCGCCTGTTGCGCCCGCCGCGAGCCTTTAGCCCCGCACCTGCTAAACGTTGCCGCCCAGGATTACGTCAGCAGCAACCCATCTTTACGGTCTCTTTGCCCATATCCGCCGGCGGTCCGAAGGCCTCCTGCGGAATTGGCTCGCCACTGAGCGTCTTGATCCAGCGGCGCACCGCTTCAAACGAGACCACCAGGACACCGATGATGGAGCAAACCATCAACACCGAATCCATGTAGCCGACAAACTCCTTGCCGGGGACGTGGGTCAGCGGCCAGAAGATCCGCGGAATCGAAAGGGCTCCAGCGGAAACCGTTGTGATTCCGACAAAAATCATCGGCACCAGGCTGATCCAGGCATACTTCGCTCTGCCCATATTGATCAGGAAAGTGGTGGTGACAGCCAACGCGATCGTCGCCAGCAACTGGTTGGCAGTGCCAAACAGCGGCCAGATGGTGGAAATGCTGCCCGTCCAGATGAGGAAACCCCATGCGTATACGACCAGGAAGGTACCGATCAGGTTGCCGGGCAACCATGTGTGGTTGCCGAAAGGCTTGTAGACGCGGCCCAGCAGTTCATGCATAACGTAGCGGGCAACGCGTGTACCGGTGTCGATCGTGGTGAGGATGAACAACGCCTCGAACATGATCGCGTAGTGGTACCAGTAGCTCACCAGTTTGTCCATGCCCGGAATGCTGCGGAAAATCTGGGCCATGCCAACGGCAAGAGAGACCGCTCCACCGGTGCGTCCGGCCAGCTTCTCGCCGATTTCCCGCGAGAACATATCCAGATTGACGGTGTGCAAGCCCAGCTTGGCGAAGACCGCAGCCGGGGTGTTGATGGCAAAGTAGTCGCCGGGGAACATCGAGCAGGCGGCGATCAGGGCCATGACGCCTACCAGCGACTCGCAGATCATCGCGCCGTATCCGATAAAGCGCGCATCGGTTTCCTTATCGAGCATCTTCGGCGTGGTGCCGGAAGAGACCAGCGAATGGAAACCCGAAATCGCGCCACAAGCGATGGTGACGAACAGGAACGGGAACAGCTTGCCCGCAATGATGGGTCCGCCGCCGTGAATGTACTGCGTGACGGCCGGGAACTGAATGTTCGGGTGGGCAACCATAATGCCGATAATCAGCGCGGCAATCGTGCCCAGCTTCAGATAGGTCGAGAGATAGTCGCGTGGTTCCAGCACCATCCAGACCGGCAGAATCGAGGCGATAAAGCCGTAAGTCGCCATCAGCAAACAGATCTGATGCGGCGTGAAGGTGAGAAAGTGTGCGAACGAAGATGCGGCAAACCAATGCCCACCGCCAACCGAAGCCAACAAGGCGACGACACCGAACGCGCTGGGCAGAGCTACCCGGATCTGTCCCGGTGTGCTCTTGAACATGTAGAAGCCCATGGCGAAGGCGATGGGGATCGTCATTCCGATGGTAAACACGCCCCAGGGACTCTCAGCGAGCGCGTTGACCACGACGATACCCAGTCCAGCCAAGGCTATGACCAGGATCAGCAGCACGGCAATCATGGTTACCAGACCCGCAAACGTGCTGATTTCCGTGCGGGCGATCTCCGCCAGGGAGTGCCCTTTATGGCGAATCGACGCAACCAGAATCGTGAAATCCTGCACGCAACCGGCGAGCACGGCGCCGACCAGCAGCCAGATTAGTCCTGGCGCAAAACCGAACTGGGCGGCAAGCGTCGGTCCCACCAGCGGACCGGCGCCGGCAATGGCCGCGAAATGATGCCCGAACAACACCCATTTCGGTGAAGGCACATAGTTGTGGTGGTCTTCATACAAATGTGCAGGCGTTGTTCTGCGATCGTCCAGGGTCATTACCTTGGCCGCGAGAAACGCGCTGTAGAAGCGGTACGCCAGGGCGTAAAAACATAACACCCCGATCATCAGCGGCAACGTATTCATGCCAGCGACTCCTTTGCTGCGAATATCTGTGGGCTTTGCGCCCGCCAGTGACTATGCAATTGAAACGTGCAAACACACATCGATCAAGAAAACGATCACTCCCGGTGGAGATCGCTGCTTTCAGCATGGAGCCAGGAAGAACAGACGCCGTGCCGAGGCCAGCATTGAAGGTACCCCCCGAGTGTAAACGTTTTTTGATTGCGCACTAAGTCAAGCATTTTGCCACAACTACACGGTAATGGCCCGGAAAAAAAGGCTGCCCGCCAGAACTGTTGCCGGGACCTAAGCGGCTGCCAAGAGACGCTCCTGCCGTCGAAGCGAAGCCAGCAGAACGGAATTCCGGGAACTCGCCCAGGAGTGCAAGGAATCGGCTAGGAGGTAAGCCTTAGCAGGCTGCTGAAAAACAGGTCTGCTCTGGCGCGAGCATTCCACAAGTGTGCTGTAACTCTGTGGCTTACACATTTCGTCGCGCCTCGCTTTGTCCGCCCCAACACGCGCAACCACGGCGCGCGTCGGGGACCCCGGCTTCGGCGCGTTTTTCAGCAGCTTGCTAGGCGCCAAGGTATGACTTAATGAGATCGTCCTTGGCCGCCAGCTCTGCCGCCGTCCCGTAGAGCCGGATTTCGCCGGTCATCATGATGTAGGCAAAATCGCAGGCCGAAAGTGCCAGGGTGGCGTTTTGCTCGACCAGGATCATGGTTACGCCCTGTTTTTTGATCTTGGCGATGATTTCATAAATCTGGTCGACGATCACTGGCGCCAACCCCATGGAAGGTTCGTCCAGCAGCAGAACCTTCGGACTGGCCATCAGGCCGCGGGCGATGGCTAGCATCTGCTGCTCTCCACCGGACAGGGTTCCTGCCTGTTGTTCGATCCTCTCCTTCAATCTGGGAAAGAGCGCGAAACATTTTTCGTAATCCGTTTCGATGCCCTTTTTATCTCGCCGGAGGTATGCGCCCATGCGCAGATTCTCGCGCACGGAAAGAGTGCCGAAAATCCTGCGGCCCTCGGGAACGTGTATCACTCCGGCGGCGACAATTTTTTCCGGGCTCAAGCCGGCAATCTCGCGTCCGGCCAGCATGGTGCTGCTGCCCGGCAGCGGTCGCACCAAGCCCGAAAGACTCTTGAGCAGGGTGGACTTGCCGGCGCCATTGGAGCCGAGTACGGCGACTACCGTGCTCTCCGGCACGGTCAGGGAGACGCCTTTCAGGACCTCCGCCTTGGTGTATTTGACGTGTAAATTCTTGATCTCAAGCATTGGCCGCGACTCGCTTGCCCAGATAGGCCTCGACGACCCGCCGATTCGATTGCACGTCCAGGAAACTGCCTTCGGCGATCTTTTCACCGGAATCAAGCACGGTAATGATATCGGCAATCTCCTTGACGAATTCCATGTTGTGTTCAATCAGGGCCACGGTGACGCCCAGTGCGCTGATCCTTTTGATGGTCTGGGCGAGCGCCTGCGCCTCCGCCGTGTTCATGCCTGCGGCCGGTTCGTCCAGCAACAACAGCTTCGGTTCGCTGGCCAGGGCGCGTGCGATTTCGATGATCCGCTGCTTGCCGTAGGGCAGGCTTTGCATGTTTGCGGAGAGCAGATTGCCGATCTCAAAGAACTCGGCGAGTTCGGTCACCTTGGAGTCGATTTTCTTGCTTTCAACCGGTTCCCGTCCGAGGTGCGAGATCGCTTCAAACAGTCCGTAATGCGTGCGGCAGTGCAGGCCGAGCGCAATGTTTTCCCACACGCTCATTCCGCGGAAGGGCCGGATGTTTTGAAAAGTGCGCGCGATGCCTTTGGCGGTGATGCGGTAGGGAGGCAGGCCGGTAATCTTTTCTCCCAGGAAAAAAACGTCGCCGCCTTCGGGCGTATACACACCCGAAAGGACGTTGATCAACGTGGATTTTCCCGAGCCGTTGGGACCGATGATGACATGCCGCGAGTTTTCCAGGATGCTGACATCCACCTGGTTCAGCGCCAGCACTCCGCCAAAGCGCTTGCTGATGGCTTTCACTTCCAGCGTAACCTTTGCCAACTTCAAGCTCCCATTTCTTTGTCGCTGTCGCTGCTGGCCGCCTTATGCTCGCGCCAGGCGGCAAAGAGCACCAGTACCATCAGGATGAAACTGAAAAAAAGCATGTAGTAGTCTTTCAGGCTGCGAAGAAGCTCGGGCAAAAGCGTCAACAGCACGCCCACGAGGGGAGAGACGACTGCGCTGAAGCCTCCCAGAACGCTCATGCAAAGATAGGACGCCGACTCGTTAAACGTGTACAGGTCAGGTCCGATATAACCGGTCAGGAACGCATAGAGCGCGCCGGCAAAACCAGCCAGGAAAGCCGAAAGCGCGAACGACATGATCTTGTAGTACTTCACGTTGACGCCCATCACTTCGGCCGTCAGTTCATCGTCGCGTATGGCGATCAGGGCGCGTCCAACTCTGGATTTTCGCAGCCGGATGGCCCCATACATCGCCAGTGCCAGCAGTACGATGATGAAGTAGTAGAAAAACAGAGGCCGCGCCAAGTCCAGACCGGCAAGTTTCAACGACGGAATGCGTGAGATGCCGAAGGGTCCGCCGGTGAGATGCTCGAGGTTGATCACCAGAATCCTGATGATCTCGGCGAAGCCGATGGTGATGATCACCAGGAACGGGCCCCTGAGGTTGAACGCCGGAATGCCGACCAAAACGCCAAAGGCCGCGGCCACGGTTGGAGCGATAAGAAGCATGAACCACGGTGACAATCCCAGCCTGGTGGTTACAATCGCGGCCACATAAGAGCCGATCGAGTAGAAGGCGACCTGTCCGAGTGAAACAAGTCCGGTGAAGCCGGCCAGCACCACCAGTCCCAACACGATAAACGCAACCACGGCGCCCATGTCGGTGACCAGAATGAGGTAGTCGCTATTGAGAATCAGCGGCAGCACCATGGCAAAGACGGCGCCCAGCAACGCGAGCTGCTTGGGGCCCAGCAAGCGGCGCCAATTTCGCGTCGGACGGGATGAACCTGGAGCCGGTATTCTCATGGGCTACACCTTCTCCGAGATCTTCAGGCTGAACAATCCCTTGGGTTTGAATAGCAGGAAGGCGATCAGAATGCCGAAGGCGATGGCGTCCTTGTAGCTCGACGAAAGATAAATACCGGCCAGTGTCTCGACAATGCCGAGCAGGATGCCGCCGACCACCGCGCCCAGCGGGTTGCCAAAACCGCCGATGATGGTGGCGGCAAAAGCTTTCAGGCCGAGCGAATCACCCATCTCCGGAATCAGGAACAGGATTGGCGTCGCCAGGATGCCGGCCACGGCAGTGATCATCAGGCTGATGACGAACGAGAGGCTGATGATGAAGTTGCTCTTCACGCCCATCAATTGCGCCACTTCCCGGCTTTCGGCCGCCGCTCGCATGGCTACGCCGAGCAGCGACTTCTGCGAAAGGATGTAGAGCCCGACAATCAGCAGCAGCGAAAGGCCCACCGTCCAGAACGTGTGCGGCATGATGTGAGCATGAAAGAAGTTTAACGGGGTCTCGCCAAAGACATTCCCGAGCGACAGCGGCTTGGTGCCCCAGATAGCGCGGATCAGATTCTTGAGGAATACCGACAGGGCGATGGTAACGATGAGCATCAGCAATGGATTACAGTTGAAGCGCCGCAGCGGATGGAACAAAGCCTTGTCCACGATAAAACCGACCGCGCCCAGGCACAAGATCGTAAGCACGGCCGCGAGTACAAACGGCATGTGCATCATTATGTAGAAGAAATACAGGAAGTAGCTGGTAAGGGCTACGAAGTCGCCTTGGGCTAGGTTGAAAAAGCCTGCCGTGTTCCACAGCAAAACGATCGCTAAGGCAGGAAGCGCATAAAGCAGCCCGATGGCGGTCCCTCCGGCCACGACCTGCAGGAATAATTCCATTACAGAACCCTCTTCGATCTCGTCGCAGGCAAAGGAGGTCCTGTCCGGGACCTCCTTTCGTGTTGCCGACGGCCAAAGCATTTCCAGAGTTGGTGTAGCCGGCTCGTGACCGAGACGTCATCCCGACCGAAGCGAAGCGGAGCGGAGGGATCTTGTGTTTTCCGCGGCAAAACAAACAAAAGATTCCTCGACTCGCGCCGTAAGGCGTCGCTCCCTCGGAATGACGTTGGTCCTTCGGGATACAGCATCTCTGAAGCGGCCCTAATCGCTATCGGCCAGGTTGTCGGCGTCGGCAATCCACACCCACTTGCCGCCGGTGTACTTGGCCAACGAGGCGCGGTGAATGAGATTGCCCCACTTGTCGGCGGTGTAATCGCCCTGCACGCCCTTGAAGCCCTTCAGAGTGCGAAGCTCGGCGGCAATCTTTTCGTTGTCCGGGCCGGTCTTGGCAATCACCTGTCCAAGGATCTTCACCGCATCGTAATACGGCGCCGCGTGATCTTCGGGCTCGACCCCGAACTTCTGCTTGTACTTGGTCACGAATCCCTGAACCTCGGGGGCTGGGTTGGAGACGATGAAAGCAGAGGAGGCAATGACGCCTTCCATCTTTTCGGGGCCTACCAGCTTAGCGAAGTCAGGGGTAATGAACGCGTCGCCGCCGAAAACGGGAAGCTTGATGCCCATTTCACGCATTTGGCGGAGCGATTTCGCGCCTTCCACCTGGATCGAGTAGTCGATTACGACATCGGCGCCCGAATTCTTTATGCGCAGCAACTGCGCGGTATAGTCATTGTCGCCGACGTTATAGGTTTCATAGGCCGCGGGCTCGAGCTTATATTTCGCCAACGCTGCCTTGGCGCCCTGGCCGCCGCTCACACCGTAGTCGCTGTTGGTGTAGAGAATGGCCATCTTTCGATATCCCTGTTTGTAGGCGTAATCGACCAGAGCCTGCCCGATGAACGGACCCGTGGCAACCACGCGGAAGATGAAGTCATTGCCGTCGTGCGTGATCTTGCGGCTCTTGCTGCTGGTGATCTGCGGAATCTTATTCTGCTTGGCGAGCGGCGCGACCGCCAGCGTATTGCCCGACCAGTCGGGGCCGAGCACGACGATCGGCTTGGTTTCATTCAGCAGCTTCTGCATCGCATTGAGGGCGACGTTCGGCTTGCTGGCATCGTCGAGCGGGAATAGTTCGATCTTCTTGCCGTTGATTCCGCCAGCGGCATTGATTTCGTCGGCGGCGAGCTGAGCGCCGTCGCGCTGGAAATTGCCGTACATCGCGGCATCGCCTGTAAACGAGGTCACAATCTGGCCGATCTTAATGGTCTTGTCCTCTTGCTTGGACTGACAGGCGACCCCAATTAACGCCAGGATGACTACGAAAACCAGTACATACTTCAGGTTCTTCATGTAAGTCGTCTCCTTCTTAATTGCTTGCCGGCCGGTGATGGGGCCCCCGGCAAGCCCGCATTTGGCTTGCTGGGGTGTCGAGCACCGCGGCCGTTGAGTTTCATCCAGAGGTTACTTGCCGACGGTAATGAAGCCGGCGGTTGCGTCCACTTCCACCCAGTCTCCGGTCTTGATCTCGGTGATCGGATCGATCTCAAGGCCATCGATGATGGGTAATTTCGTGTTGTAAAACTTGTCGGCGAGGATTCCGCCCGCGGCGAGAATGCCTTCCGTGTGATGGTTGATAATCGCCGCCGGAGCATTGCCGCAGCGCGCCAACTCCAGGATAATCGCCGCCCCTACGGTCGACCCTCGCCCTTCGGGAAAGACGAAGACCTTGCCCTTGATGCTCTGGCCGTAGAGTTCGTGCCGCTGATCGATAATGATGCCGGTGGCTGGATCGACTCCGCCCCAGAAGCCGAACATCTGCCCGGTCACCAGCGCCGGCCCGGCATTCTTGCCATCGGTTACGCCCTTACCTTTGAATGTCTTCACGCTCGCCCTCCCTCGGGGTCCCCAGGAAGCCTGCTTTTGGCTTGCTGGGGTGCAACCACCCGGCCATTCACGGCGGCTTCCACGCATTCGGCGGCACTGCCGAAGATAACGTCGGTTTTGCATTGCACGGGGGCGTAGTAGGAGCACTTCCCTGAATCGGTCATCAGTGTCTTGAACCCCCAGGTTTCCACCGGAGAAATCAGCATGCAGGTTTCGGTCGCGATCTTGCCGCCGAGTCCCAACAGCTCCGCCATGATTCCCATGCGATCGGCCAGATCCCTGACCTGCTTGGTGGTGTAGATCCAGAGCTCGGTGTTGGCGGCGACCTTGCGGCCGGCCAGCAACTTTATAACGTTCTGGATTTCGGCAATGCTGTAGTGCGGACAGCCCAGCGCCACCAGGTCGATCTTGGCGCTTTTCACCGTGCACATCTCGGCGCGGGTCGTCTTGAGAGTCTCCTCGGTTACGGTTACCGTGCGTTCGAGATGGTTCGGACCAAATGCCTCCGCCCTGGTCCTTGCCTCGGGCGTGATCCCCACCAGATGAACCATCGCCAGCGGGCCGGTAGCCGCGGCGGCTGCCAGCATCGATTTCAGTTCGTCCATCTTGGGACTGCCCACGAGACCCTCAACCACGCCAATCTCGCTGCCCAGCGTCTTGCCCAGGAAATAGCCGAGGACCGGATATTCCCAGGTTTGGAGCATCCGGCCGCCGATCTCCATCTTGACCAGCGCTTTGCCGTAGCGATTTTCCTGGAGGTGCAAGCCGTACTCCGGCGTGCGACCGGTGATGCCGATGCAGACGTCCAGCACGGCGGTTTCGCGGTTGGAGCGCGCACCCAGAACCGAGTTGATGAAGGCGACCGCCGAGGACTCGGTCCAGCCGACATGCTCGCCGAAGCGCGGCGCCGACCCGGTAAAGTGCGGCAGGCAGGTCCAGCTCATGATGGCGCCCATCTGCTCGTAGGCCTTGGCGACCCGCAACTGCTTTTCCGCATAGGCATCGGGTGTTTTGAATTCGCGCCACTTCTGCGTATCCATGCCGCTCGGATCGAGCGTAGTCGGCACCCTGAACCTGGCGCCCATGGCGGCGAACTTCTCGCAGACTTCGACGCCGGCGTCAAAAATGCTCTTGTACATCGCCAGCACGATGTGGGCGCTGGCCACGAGAACAAGCCTTTTGGCGCCGAACTTCTCGCCTACCTTAACCAGAATCTCCATCGCGAGCTTGGCGGCTTCACCTTCGTCGCCTCTCAGCATCGCCTCTTCTTCTTGGGTCAAAATCATCATCATCTCCTTGTTGCTTGCCGCCCGAGCACCGGCTCCCCGGCCAAAGGCGGCGATTGCCGTGGCATAAGTCCCTGAAAGGCTAGAGCAGTTCCTCAGTCGGTGTATCCCGATGTTCCAAGGAGGCGTCATCCCGGCCGAAGCGAAGCGGAGTGGAGAGATCTTGTGTTTTTATAGCAAAAGCAACACACAAGGTTCCTCGACTCGCGACACAAGGCGTCGCTCGCTCGGAACGACGTTCATCTCTTGGGATACAGCATCTCTCCAACTGCACTAAGGGATCACCTTCGCCCCGCTCGTAGTCTTCCGGCCTTCGCTGCGGAAGTGGAAATCTTCTGGCGCAAACGGAGGATTCTTATGGCGGCGGACTGCAAATACCTGTCAAGTTATAGACCAAAAGGTCCGAGCAGCTTATTTCCCAAGGCGACGGTTCGTCCAGTTCACCGCTCACAACCTCTTGTGACGAGATTCGCGCCGCAGCCCTGAAAACCAGCGCGGTGCCCCATATCTGCCGCAGTTAGCAGATGTGGGACTTTGATGGCCTGCCGTCCTGTCCAGCGGGCGCGGTCAGCGTCTGAACTGGCGGCGGAGGGCGAGCAGGAATAGCGCAATCAGCGTCGAAGTGAGCAGAAGCTGCAGCAAGGCCAAGGCGCGGCCCCACGGATAGAGCGGTTCATATCCCAGTTCTTTCTGGAGGCTGGCCACCGAGAGAGTGGTCATCCCACTGTGCAAGAAGAATGCCACGCCACCAAT
>Ga0116111_1001811_pt1 | contig 14038 bp, 11 predicted proteins | sample June2015DPH_8_10_FD_89720 | JGI IMG/M metagenome (GOLD analysis project Ga0116111, IMG submission 89720) | Peatland microbial communities from SPRUCE experiment site at the Marcell Experimental Forest, Minnesota, USA - June2015DPH_8_100 | ecosystem: Environmental > Terrestrial > Soil > Wetlands... | reverse complement strand
TGACGGGCAAGGATTCTGGCTGGCGCAGAAGCGGTTGTCCAAGGGACGTTTCGTGTGGTGGCCGAGTGGCAAGCAACCCACGCGCGTGCTGGAAGCTCATCAGGCGCAGTTGCTGCTGGCCGCGGGGAACCCGGATGCGGTGGCCGCGCCGGTATGGCGGCGGGTGAACGCGTAGTTATCTTGCCTTGCGTTTTTCACTTGCGTTCCATTTTGTACTCTGCCACACTGCAGATGTGTCTGCTCCGTGCCGATATCGTGGTCGAGAGATTCGCGCCGAAGACGTCGTCTTCATCCAACAGCACATTGCGGAACATCCCGGAGTCAGTCGCCGGAGGCTCTCGCAGAAGCTATGCGAAGCTTGGCAGTGGAAGCAGGCCAACGGCGCGCTGTGCGACATGGTGTGCCGCGGTCTTCTCTTAAGGTTGCATCGGGCGGGCGAGATCGAGTTGCCGCCGGTTCGCTACACGCCGCCGAATCCTCTGGCGAAACGCCAACCGCCGACGCCGCGGTTGATCGACAGTACTCCGATCCGCGTTGCGCTCCGTCAGCTCCAGCCCATCGAGATTCAGCAAGTGCGGCGCACGCCCGAGGAGGCGTGGTTCAACAGCTTGATGGAACAGTATCACTATCTCGGGTACGAGCAGCCGGTGGGCGAGCACCTCAAGTATGTGGTGTGGGCGCAGGGGCGGCCGATCGCGTGCCTGGCGTGGAGTTCGGCGCCGCGTCACTTGGGCAGCCGGGATCGCTTTATTGGCTGGAGTGCGGAAGCGCGGCGATGGAACCTTCGCTTCCTGGCCTACAACACGCGCTTTCTGATTCTGCCCTGGGTGGAGGTGCCGCATCTGGCTTCGCATTTGCTCGGTCGCATGGCGAAGCGGTTGTCGGAGGATTGGGAACGCCTCTACCAACACCCCATCTATTTTCTGGAAACCTTCGTGGACCCGGAGCGGTTCCGCGGCACCTGTTACCGCGCTGCCAACTGGATTCTCTTAGGACTGACGACGGGGCGGGGCAAAGACGATCAGACGAATCGAGTCAACCGCTCGATCAAACAGGTGCTGGGATATCCGCTAACTCCGCGCTTTCGCGAGTTACTGCAGGAGACTTAGATGCAGCCGGCAGCGCCGCCTCTCGATGTTACTCCGGAAGAGTTGGAGACGTTGCTGGAGGGCGTGCGCGAAGCACTGGGCGAGGCCGGATATCAGAAACTGAAAGCCGCGATCCGCACGCTGAGCTATGTAACCGAGCTCTTGGAGAATCGCGAAGCGACCCTGCAGAGCCTGCGCCGATTGTTGTGCCGGGCGCGCAGCGAGAAGACCGAGGCGGTGCTGGAACAGGCCGGCATTCTGAGCCGTCCGACCCAGGGGAAACCGGAGGCAAAAGAGACTGCGAAAAAGCCGGAGATCGGCCACGGTCGTAATGGTGCCCAAGCGTATCGCGGAGCAGGCCGCATCGCGGTCCCCCATTCGTCGTTGCACCAAGGGGATCGATGCCCGGAGTGTCAGCGCGGCAAAGTCTATCCGCTGAAGGAGCCGGGACGACTGGTGCGGATGCGAGGTCAGGCGCCGCTCGCAGCCACCGTGTACGAGTTGGAGAAGCTACGCTGCAATCTATGCGGAGAAGTGTTCACCGCCAACCCACCAGACGGCGTGGGCGAAGAGAAGTATGACGCGACGGCGGCCAGCATGATCGCGCTGCTCCGCTACGGCAGCGGGTTTCCCTGGAATCGCCTCGCCGACATGGAAGCGAGTTTGGGCATTCCGCTGCCGGTTGCGACGCAATGCGAGATCGTCACAGAGGCGGCCGCCAGGCTCCAACCCGCGATGGAGGAGTTGATTGGCCAAGCGGCGCAAGGCGAAGTGCTGCACAACGACGACACCTCCATGCCCGTGCTGGCCCTGCGGCGGAAGCAAGCGATGGACATGGAAGAGGAGGAGGGCGAAACGCCCGAGCGCACGGGCGTGTTCACCAGCGGGATTGTCTCGACCGCGCAGCAGCAAACCATCGCCTTGTTCTTCACTGGACACCAGCACGCGGGCGAGAACCTTGCCGACGTGCTCCAGCGGCGGGCTGTGGAACTGGCTCCGCCCCTGCAGATGTGCGATGCGCTGTCGCGCAACCTGCCCAAGCTGCCGGAGAAGTTGCAAGTCATCGTGGGCCATTGTCTGGCCCATGCTCGCCGGCGCTTTGTGGAGGTGACACCCAACTTCCCCGAGCCGTGCCGGCACGTGCTGGAACAACTGGGCGAGATCTACGGCAACGATGCCGTAGCACGGGAACAAGCCATGACGCCGGAAGAACGGTTGCGCTTCCACCAGCGGCAGAGCGGCCCGGTGATGGACCAACTGCATATCTGGCTCACCGCGCAGTTTGCGGAGAAGAAAGTCGAACCGAACTCCGGTCTGGGAGTGGCGATGCGGTATCTGCTCAAGCACTGGGAGCGGCTCACGCTGTTTCTGCGGCAGCCGGGAGCGCCGCTGGATAATAACATTTGCGAAAGAGCCTTGAAGAAAGCCATCCTGCACCGCAAGAACTCGCTATTTTACAAGACCGAGAACGGAGCGCACGTCGGCGATCTGTTCATGAGCCTGATTCACACCTGCGAACTCTCGGACGCCAACCCCTTCGACTACCTAACCCAGTTGCAGCTCCACGCCGGAGAGCTGGCCCGCAATCCGTCGCAGTGGATGCCGTGGAACTACCCAGCCACGCTGGAAGCAGGCGGCGTCCGTCTCGACTCCAGTTAGAGTAAAATGATCCCGCTCTGGCCGGAATCTCTGGATTCTGGCCAGGCGGGAAGGTCCTTGGAAAATGCCCGCCGAACGGGCCTCTCTGCTCACCGAATCGCGCCGGGTTTTTGGCCAGGGGGCTGGCCGGAGGGAAACTCCGTTTTGCGTCGGCCTGTACGCGCGCGTGTCCACCCACGACCAGCAGACGCTGCCGATGCAAAATCGTGCCCTGCGCGAGTACGCTGCCCGGCAAAGTTGGACCGTCGCGCTGCAGGTAAAAGAGGTGGGCTCCGGCGCGGCACAACGCGAAGCTCGCGAGAAACTGCTGGCAGCCGCGCGCCGCCGGGAGATCGACGCCGTGCTGGTGTGGCGGCTGGATCGCTGGGGCCGCTCGGTCACCGACCTGCTCAGCGCGTTGCAGGAACTGGAGCATCTGGGCGTCGGTTTCGTCTCGCTGACCGAAGCGCTGGACCTGACCACGCCCGCCGGTCGGGCCATGGCCGGACTGCTAGCCGTGTTTGCCGAGTTTGAGCGCGAGATCTTGCGTGAGCGGGTGCGCGCTGGTTTGGCTCATGCCCGGCAGAATGACAAACGCCTGGGCCGGCCCATCACCGCCGCGTTGCATGCCGGTCAGGTCCGCCAACTACGCCGCTCCGGATTCAGCAAATCGGCCATCTCCCGCCGCCTGCACATCGGCCGCACCTCGGTGCGTCGTATACTGCAGAAATAATGGTCATTGACATCCACACTCACTTCTTCCCCGATGCGTGGCCCGATCTTGCCGACCGCTACGGTACGCCCGACTGGCCCCGAATCAGGCACCTGGAGGGCGGCGAAGCCGATATTCTGCTCGGCGACCGCTTTTTCCGCCGAATCAATTCGGCCTGCTGGGATGTGGAACGGCGCATCCAGGATCTGGACCGCGACGGCATCGATCTGCAAATCATTTCTCCAATGTCGGTGCTGTCCTCCTATGCGCGCCCGGTGGAACACGCGCTGGACATGGCCCGGTTGTTTAATGACGCCGCACTGGAGCTCTGCAGCCGCAGCGACGGACGCATGAAATCGCTGTGCCAGGTGCCGCTGCAGGATATTGACGCCGCCTGTGGGGAGATCAGCCGCTGCATGCAGGCCGGCCACCTTGGCGTCGAGATTGGGGATCACATCGCCCTGAAAAACCTCGACGAACCCGGCATGATTACTTTCCTGCACCATTGCACCGATGTGGGCGCTGCTGTGCTTGTGCATCCGTGGGACATGATGGCCGGCGACTGCATGACCGAAGACATGATGCCCTGGACGGTTGGCATGCCGGCGGAAACGCATCTGCTTGTGGCCATGATCGAGGGCGGCGCGTTCGATCGCCTCCCGCACAGCCTGCGGATTTGCTTTGCCCACGGTGGCGGAAGCCTTCCCTTTCTTTTAGGAAGGATGCAAAATGCCTGGGAGCATCTTCCGGTCGCACGGAGGAAGTCGGAGCTTCCGCCGAAGCAATACGTGGACCGGTTTTTCGTTGACTCAGCGGTGTTCGAGGACCGCACCCTGCAATTCCTGGTGAGCATCATGGGGCCCGATCAGGTGGTGCTTGGCTCGGATTATCCGTTTCCGCTGGGAGAGGAACGGCCCGGGACTTTGGTGCGAAATGCCGGTTTGCCGCTGGAGGTGAAGGCCAGAGTTCTTGACGGCAACGCCAGGAAATTTCTCGGGCTTGACCACGCGGAGCATCCATCGGCGGTGAAATCCGCCCCATTGTTGACCTACGGCCGTTACCTCCACGTGCCCGAACTGCTGCATTTGCAGTATCCGCCGTCCTCGCCGCCGCATCATGACGAACTGTTGTTCATCATCGTGCACCAGGTCTATGAGCTTTGGTTCAAAGAGCTGTTACACGATCTGGACGAAGTGGCCGCCTGCCTGAAAGCCTCCACCGCTGCACCCGGTTCCTCGCCCCACCGCCCTTCGTGCGGCGGGGGCGGCGGCTCTGAAAAGAATGGTCCAGATGGCGAACATCCGGCAGGCTCGGAAGAAGTCTATGAGGCTGCGCGGATACTTCGGCGCTGCACTGAGATCATGCGGCTGCTGGTCGATCAGTTCACCATTCTGGAGACTATGCTGCCCACGCACTTCCTCGCTTTTCGCGGCAAGCTGGATGCGGCCAGCGGATTCCAGTCGGAACAGTTTCGCGAAATCGAGTTCCTTTGCGGCCAGAAAGACGAGAAGCTACTGCACCACCATGCTCCCGATCTGGAGGCCTATGCGAAGCTGATGCGGCGTCTGCGCGAACCTTCATTGCACGACGTATTCTTCGAGGCGCTGCGGACCATCTGTGGGCCGCCTGGCACGAGCGGAAGCAACGAAGGAGATGGGCACGAGGCGCGTGTTCAGGCCATTTGCCATCTGTACCAATCCGAGCGCCAGCATCGCGATTGGATCGACGTAAGCGAGCGGCTGGTCGAATTCGATGAGCTGTTTATGGGCTGGCGGTTACGCCATATACAACTGGTGGAGCGGATGATCGGGACGGGTACGGGCACCGGCGGCTTCGGCTCCCTGTATCTGCGGCAGACTCTCGATAAGAAGTTCTTTCCTGAGCTATGGGAAGCGCGCACGATCCTGCAGGCGGAATGAAGACTCCCACAATCACAATCGCCGGCGCTGGACTGGTGGGGCCGTTGCTTGCCATCTCGCTTAGGCAGCGGGGGTTTCCGGTGGTCCTCTACGAACGGCGCGCGGACATGCGCCGCGTCCAAGTCAGCGACGGGCGCTCGATCAATCTGGCCGTTTCCGCGCGCGGCATCTATGCGCTGCAGCAAGCCGGCGTGTGGAGCGAGTTGCGCGACATTGCAATTCCCATGCGCGGCCGCCTGATGCATTTGCTCACCGGCGAATTGATCTTTCAACCTTACGGGCAAGAGGAATCCGAGGTTATCAATTCCGTTTCTCGCGCGGCCTTGAATATCGCGCTACTTGATGCCGCCGAAGCCGCGGGGGTCGCAATTCACTTCCAGCAACGCTGCCTCGGATGCGCTCGCGCCGACGATGGCATTGTTGTGCGTTTGCGTGACGAACAATCGGGCAAGGAAACAGCGATTGCCGCCGAAGTCGTAATCGGCGCTGATGGTTCGTCTTCGGCGGTTCGCGGGGAAATGTCCAGGTCGCCTGAGTTCAGGCTCTCGCAGGAGATGCTGGATTACGGCTACAAAGAGTTGACAATTCCCGCCGGGCAAGGCGGCAGCCACGCAATGGAAACGCGCGCGCTTCACATCTGGCCGCGCGGATCGTACATGCTAATCGCATTGCCGAATGTGGACGGGACGTATGGCTGCATTCTGTTCCTGCCGTTCGAGAGTGAACGTGGATTTGCGGCCCTTGATTCCAAGTCGAGGGTGGTGGAATTTTTCCGCGCCAACTTTCCCGACGCGCTCGCCTTAATGCCGAATCTGGCGGAGAACTACTTTGCCCATCCCACGGGCGCCATGGTTACCGTCCGCTGCTTTCCGTGGCATCAGGAAGGAAACATATTGCTCCTTGGCGACGCCGCGCACGCGATTGTCCCGTTTTTCGGGCAGGGAGTTAACTGCGGGTTCGAGGATTGCACTTGCTTCCTGGAATTACTGGATGCCGCGCGGACGAGCGGCGCAGAGTCGATCGACTGGCAGAAGCTGTTCACTGACTTCGAGAGCTCGCGCAAGCCCAATACCGAAGCCATCGCAGACCTGGCGTTAGAGAACTTTGTCGAAATGCGGGACCGCGTGGCTGATCCGCATTTCCTTTTCAAGAAGAAAGTGGACCTGGCATTGGAAGCCAGATTTCCCGGCCTATACACGCCCAAGTATGCCATGGTTACATTCCATCGCATTCCGTATGCGGTCGCACAACAACGCGGGCGAATTCAGGATCGTCTGCTGGACGAGCTCTGCGCCGGCATTGATCGCTTGGAAGATATCGATTGGAGCAGAGCGGCTTTGCTCGTGCATCGTGACCTGACGCAGCTGGAGAAGTGATAATGCAGGTTGCGGAGTGCATTCGCCCTGCGGTCGGGCTCGAGTCGTGCGGATCGCGATGAGACTGCGGATCAATTGCCCACTGTGAGTGGCGAGAAAAGGGCCATACTCCATACTCCACACCCATGGCGGCATCATGCAGCTTCGTTTTGGATCATGTGTAAGACGCAATCCAGCACCGTGGCCCATGCTGCCGACTCCGGATCGACTAAATCCATGTGCTCCGCGCCGGCAATTTCCACTAGCCGGAGGTTTTCCCGGTCCGCCGCCTGCCGTTCGAGAAAGCGCCGGCTCAGCGAAACGGGTACCGTTTCATCGAGCGCTCCGTGCACCAGGATAGCTGGCGTCTTCAATGCATGGCGCGAAGGGCAAGCTGCCTCATAAACACAGCGGGCGCTTGCTCCTGACCGCCTCCGAGAAATCCGGAGACAGCGTCATTGCTCAGGTGGAGTTTATAAGCCAGATCGAGGCAAGATACCGGCGCCAGGGCGACCACCCCACGCATCGCGTATTTCTCGCCAGCGAGGCGCAGAGCGAGATGACCTCCGGCGGAGTGTCCCAACAAGACCACACGGGCGGACTTGTCGAAGTGCGCGCAGGCAGCCGTGAAGCCGTCGATGACATCCTCGAATGTACTCGGCCATCCACCGCCTGGGTCGCCGACGCGTCGATATTCCAGGCTCGCGACTGCCAGGCCGGCCCGCGCCAGCGCGGCGCAGGCGTGGCTCGCATGCGTCAAGTCATATTGCGCGCGCCAAAATCCACCATGGATCATCACGATCGCACCGCGGACGTCTTTTCCTTCTTCTCGCGACTGCCACAAGTCAAGAAACTGATTCGGTTCGGTGCCGTAAGCGATTCGCTCGTCGGCAGAAACTGGAGGCAGAGAGAGAAGGTCGCGTCCCATAGCTTTCAATTAACCCGGAGTTCTTCGCCGAAAAACTTATCCCACCATCACTGATCCGCCGTTCACGTTCATGATTTCGCCGGTCATGAACCCCGCATGGGGAGTGCATAGAAAAAGCACCGGCGCCGCTATTTCTTCGGGCGTACCTACGCGGCGTAAAGGAACGGTTCGCAAAATGCCTTCTCGTAAGGCAGGATCGGTAAGGTAGGGCGCGGCCATGTCGGTATTCACCCAGCCGGGTGCAACGCAGTTCACGTAAATGCCAAATGGAGCCAACTCGGCCGCGAGGCTCTTGGTCAGGCTGATGATGGCGCCCTTCGAAGCCCCGTAGTCGCAGAGACGGGCTTCGCCGCGCTGACCGGAGGCGGAGCTGATGAGAACGATGTGGCCTGGACCTTGCTGCGCCTTCATCTGCGCGACTGCGCCGCGCACCAGGGCAAAAGCACTATCCAGGTTCACAGCCAGGGTGTGTCGCCACCGCGCATCGGTCATTTGGTCGACGGGCACCTCATCCGGCGCAATGCCATGATTTACCACCAGAGCGTCGAGCCTTCCATAATGCTCTACGGCTGCAGCGACGAGGGCCTGCGCCGACTCGGATTGATCCAGTTCAGACGCAATCGCAAAGCAATTGTGCGGGCCGCACTCGCGCACCAGAGCTTCAGCCTGGCTGCGCGCCTGGCGATAACTGAAGGCCACACGCGCGCCCGCCTCGGCAAATAACCGGACACAAGCCGCGCCAATTCCGCGCGAACCGCCGGTGATGAGAACGACTCCATTCGCAAAGGACAATGTGACGGCCACAGTTCTTGTTCTCCTCCGAGGAAGGTAATGGAACACATTGACTTAAGGCCGAAAAATTCAGAACCCTAACGCGTGATCTCGCAATTCAAATACGTTTGCCCTTGAATCTACCATTGCACATCATTGCCGAGCCATCACATTAGCAAAGTTGATGGCTAGTTGCGCAGAAACGAGACTGCTCAAAAGGAAATGGGCGGCGGGGCTAGGCCGAAACGCTGAAACGGCTTTGCAGCAGACTGAGTGTCGCCAGCCGCAAGACAATCGGCGATGCCTCTCCGGCGCGCACATCATCGGCATCTGTCAACGAATCGAGGTAGGCGCAAGTTTTGGCCCGATCGAAAAAGGGTTGATCAGAAAAGCTGCGCGAGCGGATGATGTCCTCGCAGCGTTCCTGCAATGGATCTCTCTTTGCGTTCTTCGTCGCCTTGCGAAGGGGTGGCGCGATGAAAGGGAACTTCTGACGCGCGTAGAGTTCTGGTGTGATCACGTCCCGTGTGGCCTCGCGCAGTACGTACTTTTCTGTGCTTTCGCGAATCTTGTAGTGAACGGGGAGGCTGGCCGCATATTCGCTGACATGGTGATCGAGGAACGGCACACGCCCCTCGACCGAATGTGCCATCTCCACGCGATCGACCAACACGGTCAGAATGTAATTGATCAGCATCGTTCTTTGCCACATGTAGAGCGATGTGTTCACCGGATCGCGCCCGCGGATGCGGCCGTCGATGTCCAGTTCCGAAAGAACGGCATGATACGGCAGATCCAGCGTATCGATGCCGGGTGCGTCGGGCCGCATGAGCTCTAACATCACGCGGTAATGCACGGCGAAGCTTTCTATCCAGGAGGGGCAAAAGCCGATCCCGTCGCGAATGATGCGTGCTCCAGCCGCAGGCACGCCCCGCGGCAACATCAAGGGCGCGGAAAGCGGATTGGCCGCGATCAATGCAGCTAAAGCCGCCTGACGATCGGCGTCCGTCGCATATTGCCGGGAGTAAAGCATCAGATCCCGCCGCTCGAACATATAGCCCGCGAGCATCTCGTCCGAGCCTTCTCCCGTGAATACGACCTTGATGCCTGCGTCGCGCACAGCGCGCGATAGGAGAAATTTGGCTACGACATTGGCGTTGAATATCGCTCTTTCGCAGTGCCAGACCGTATCCTCGAGTGCATCGGCCATCACCTGCGGCGTTACGGGAACCGGAACATAGTTCGATCCGGTGAAGGCGGCAGTGCGTTGCGCCAGGGGGGATTCGTCGAACGCGCCTTCAAATGCGATGGTGAACGCGCGCATCGGCCGGTCGAGCCGGGCCTGCGCGAGACCCAGAACGGCAGATGAATCGAGGCCGCCGCTCAGGTAACACGCCACTTCGACGTCTGCGGTAAGACGTTCGGCGACCGCATCGTCGAGCACAGCGCGGAAGCCCTTGATGATCTCGGCCTCGCTGCGTTCCTCGCGCGCAAGCGCAGCACTCGTCGGATAGACCATTTCCCAATAACGCTGAACGCGCACCTGACCGTTCTTTGCGATGACAAGACAACCTGGCGGGACTTGCTGGATGTTTGCGAACAGCGATGCGTTGGTGCGCATACCCGAAAGTTCGCTCAGAATGCCGGCCGTATCCCAGCGCGCGGGAACGCCCAGCGCCAGCAGTGCCTTGCATTCCGACGCAAACAGCACCTCGCCATTCATGACCGTATAGAAGAGCGGCTTGATGCCGAAGCGGTCGCGCGCCGCTATGAGCTCACCGCTGCGCCGGTCTGAAAGCACCAGCGCGAATTCACCCCGCAGCTGATTGACGAAATCCAGTCCGTATTCGTCGTAGAGATGAAGAGCGATTTCGCTGTCGGAATCCGTGGCGAAGCGATAACCCATCTCGCGGAGCCGAGTGCGAATGGCTTTGTATCCGTAAAACTCGCCATTGACTACGAGATTGAGATCGCCGCGCGCGTGGCCGAGCGGTTGAGTGCCATTCTCCAGACCGATGATGCTTAACCGGACATGGCCCATAGCCGTCAGCCGGTCCTGGGAGTACCAGATGGAGCGACCGTCCGGCCCGCGATGGGCGATGGATTGCAACGCCTCGCTTAGTCTGTCTTCCGTCAGCCACGGCCGTTTGAGCTGTGCTGCCACCACTCCACACATGGAAACTCCACCGTCAACTCACGTAATCAACTGCCGCTTAGGGGCCTGCAGCTGAGATAAACCGCTCCCCCAAGGATCAGCGCACCGCCGGCGAGAGCCGTCTTCCCCAGGATCTCATGCAGAACCGAGACGCCGAGGATCGTTCCGACCAGCGGTTCCAGGTTAATGAAGATTCCTGCCTGCGATTCGGGAACCCTCTTCAGTCCCCAGTTCCACAGCACGGCTGTGGTCGCCGTTGCCAATAGCCCTTGCGCGGCCACCGCAAGCCAGGCACGGGAGGAGTAATGCACGGAAGGAAGACCTGATGCCGTCATGACCACCGCAGCCAGCATCATCGTGCCAATCCAATACACGAAGGCAGTGACCATCAGGGGAGAATGCCGCTGCATCAGACGCTTAGAAATAAGAATCCAGCCGATGGCTGCAAACAGGGAAAGCACAACCAGCAAATCGCCTCGAAGGGTCGGGCCTGCCGCGCCAGAGTCGCTCCCGCCGGAGAGCGCAATCATCCCGGCACCGACGGTCGAGCCGAGAACTGCAACCCAGCCGCCTAAGTGCAACTGCTCTCCGGTGAACAGCACTGCCGCAATGGAGCGCATTCCGCTGACGATTCCGCGACTTCTTGAGTACAACTCCACTCCGGCGAACAACACCGCCGAAATGGCGAGCAGCGTTGGCAGGGTACCGACCATCAGAGCAGCGTGCGAAACCGTCGTGAGGGAGAGCCCTTTGAACTGAAGGAGGAATACGACGGGCACCCCGAGCGCCGCGGCGGCGAGAACGGAGACCCATTCCGCCCGGGCAAAGCGAGGACGGTCAAAGAACAGGAAAGGCAGCAAGCCGGCGCACGCGAAAAGCATACTGAACAAAACCATGGTTGAGACGGGCATCTCGCGAAGTGCGATCTTGCCGAAGAAAAACCCCGTACCCCACAGGCACCCCGCCGTTGCCAGCGCGAAAATGGGAATAACACGACCGTGCCGCTCAGACATTGCTTCCAATAATACCTAAAAAAGGGAGCCGGCGTTGAGGACTTGTTGGTCTCCGTAAGAAGCTTGCGCTGGTACTAACGATTCTTTGCGGGCTGGTGGCTGGCACAATGCCAGTGGCGGTGGCGAATCAGTCTTGCCGGAAACTCACTGTGCAGGTGTGCAGGTCTGCCGAAAGGACACATACTTCAACATTTTTTGCTTACGTATCCAGACTTGCACCACAGGCTGCTAGCCGTTTTAAGCTGAGGATGCGGGTTAGCTCTCCGAGAGCAGCGACTCCGCCGTCGTAAGGCACGTCCACCACATCGCCCTTCCCAGTGTGGACTTGGAGCCGCTTCGCTGGGACGTTAACCGTTTGCTCGAATAGCCAACCATAGAGTTGCAGTTGCAGAGCGATTTCGACGTGGTGTTCCTCATCCACCTTCCGCGACAGCTTCGAATCGCGAATCAGATACCCATCCCCATCCCAGATCAAAAAATCAGGACGACCAATCACTTTGACGGCAATTCCGTTTAGGACGGTGTCTTTAGCAAGTTCTCCTTGATAAATAACAGGAACCCGCTTCCGAATTGCTTCGGTCGTCCGCTGAACCCGCTCCTCTGCCGCAACAAGACTCAGGTTTTCGTAAGCTCCGAGCGTGGCGAGATGTTCCTGCTCGTGCCGCTGACCGAGGGTCTGGAGAATCTGTTCAAATGCAGACGGTTCAGCTTCTGGAATCTTATGCTCGCGTAAATAGACGCGGAGGCCACAAGGCGTGGGACGGTAAAGGCTGATGATATCGGAAGCGGTGAGTCGCATGGCGAGACCCTCCTAATGATGGTACAGGTGCCCGATCTTACGATTTCGCAAGGATTCCGCTCAAGGATGTCAGACACATAGTGTTGTGACCTGATGCGCAACGCCGGAAATCCCTATACCGCCGAAAGGCACTACAGCCACCCTGTAGGGGGCGGACAATGATGGTAAAAGCTCCTCCTGTTACACTATTTGGGATTGGAGGCTTTCAAATGGATTTCACCCAAATAGTTGCTCAGCTTAAAGCAGATCACTCCCGACTCGACAATGCTATCGCAGCCCTTGAAGGATTGAACCCATCGCGCAAAAAGCGCCGTGGCCGTCCACCGAAATCACAGTCGAAGCAACCCGCGCCACATAAACGAAAAATGAACGCGGCAGCAAGAGCTAGAATTGGCGCTGCAAAAAAGGCATGGTGGGCGAAACAGAAAGGCCATCGTGCGCCAAAAAAGGCCGCATCGTCAGCAAAAAAATCTAGACGCCGCAGAATGAGGCCAGCAATGAAGAAGAAGTTGTCAAGGCTGATGAAAGCGCGATGGGCGGCGAGGAAGAGGGCTGGCAAGAAAGATTTATAGAGCAATTATTTATTGGACTCGATCAAGGCGAAGCGAGTACGGTGAATTGTTGCCGATCAATCGAGAAGGAGATGGGTCGTGCAAGTGCCCTACGAATTTGATTTGGAACGGTTGACCAAATGGTCGAGCTGCTTCTCTCTAGACAACCCGTTCCCAATTCGACAGATTGGCAATATTCGTAAATTGCACTCATCCCGGAATTAGATCGATGGCGATGTTTAAGGCGTATTTCGATGCATCAGGAAATGCGCTGAACCAGCCGTTTATTGTCGTGGCAGGATATATCGCCAACCTGTTTCAGTGGAGAGAGTTCGAGAACCAATGGACGGCTATCCATAAGCGGTATTCTGTTGATCTCCCGTTTCACATGGCAGAGTTTATGGCCGCCTTGAAGCGACCCGAATACAAGCATCAAACAAACGCCCGCGCAGATTATGTCGAGATCGCAAAGAATCCAGACATTGCGAAAGGGTTCCTTGGGCAGTTGTCTATCCTGCAATCCCTGATGACTAATTGCGGGGTGTCATGCATAGTCACAATGGATGTTTATAACGAAGTTAGTACGCTTTTGGATTTAAGAAAAGTCGTTCCCCCCTATGCGCTTGCGGCACGCATGTGCATCGAAAGAATTCATCAATGGGAACAACAGTTCGCCGCCGTCCAGCCGGTAGAGTGCATCTTCGAGGCAGGAGATTTTGAGCAGGGAAAGTTTACCGACCTGATGATAGACGAGGGAATGGATGCTCCAATTTACAAAAATAAGTGCGACTTTGCCGGACTCCAAGCTGCCGATCATTACGCATGGGAGCAATCGCACTTTCTTAAGGAATACGGATATGGCAATGCCAGCAGGCCCGGACCGATAATAGAAATGATGCTTCACACGATTCCCAAACTGCATGTTGAGCCGACTACCGCAACCCTGATTAGACTTTGCCAGATGAAGGGGATTGACCCAAAGACCGGAGGTAATTGTTTACCGCGCAACAACACGAATTCCTGATATTGCTGAAAGGTGCGCGCGCGAGTTTTCCGGTGGGACTGAGGGTTGAGGCGGAGAACGATGAGGTGCGGTGAAGTTCAGGGCG
>Ga0116111_1001801_pt1 | contig 14096 bp, 22 predicted proteins | sample June2015DPH_8_10_FD_89720 | JGI IMG/M metagenome (GOLD analysis project Ga0116111, IMG submission 89720) | Peatland microbial communities from SPRUCE experiment site at the Marcell Experimental Forest, Minnesota, USA - June2015DPH_8_100 | ecosystem: Environmental > Terrestrial > Soil > Wetlands... | reverse complement strand
GCTTCAAGAGTGATCTTTTCCTTGACCGCCGCCTCGTGCTTTCTGAGTGATTCTTTGGCAGCGTTTATGTCTCCTATCGCCTCGATCTTCGTGTCAAGCGCCTGAATCTTTTGGTCCGCATCGGCGTACTCTTTTTCCAGATCGGCAATGAGCGTTGCAATCTTACCAGCGTCAATATCCTGGTCGCAGGTTGGGCAGGTTGCGCCTTTCTCAGAGATGTCTTTCAGGCGGCTGATTTGCTCGTTTACAGCTATCATGCCGCCATGCATACCGGAGTGCTGAGACTTGAGTTTCGCTAGTTCATCTGCCTTCGCCGCAGTCGCAGTAAATCGCTTTATATCCTCCGCGCTGAGGATTTCAGACTCTAGCTGCTCTAGTCTCGCCTTTCCCTTTCCTAGCTCCGCTCTCAGACCCTCGATCTTGGTCTGTAATTTGCCGCGCTTGACCTCGATATTGTTGGCCGTCGCTACCGCTGTATCCCGCTCCAATTGCAGGTTGTGGCGCTTCGCTTTAATCTCAGTCAACTTGGTTTGGAGTGATTCTGAGTCCACTCCTTTCGGCATAGGTAAAGCGTCAGGAATAGTGAACTCCTTGCATTGACGGTTGACAATCTCCCGCTGTTTATATGTTGCCTTATACGCAGCCGTAATAACGTCGAACGGTTCACCGTCAAAGTTTATCGGCGTATCCAGAAAGCCATTGGTCGCTTCGATCTTGTCCCTTGGAAAGTCGTAGTGTGGCGGAAGAACCAGTTTGGCAAGTAGGTCTGTCTGCGCCTTTTCTTCAAGACGGTGGAAGTGGTCTGTGTTTGTGGCAATCAAGATCGCTGGTTTCCTGTCGGCAAGGAAGTTCTTGAAACCATTAACGATCTTGTTGTTATCTGGGTCGTCTAGGCACTCCACGTTCACAGTGCGCCCGCTAGAATTGGTATTCAGGGTTACAATGTTTCGCAGCAGATGAGTTCCTTGAATGTCGGCAGTCACAACCGCCTTAGTGCTTCCATCTTTTATCTTTGAGTAGAAACCTTTCCCGTCACTCGGCAAACCCATAGTGGTATTGGTGAGGTTGACTGAGATAGCCTGTCCTATCGAGGATTTCCCAGAGGCGTTAGCGCCACGGACTATCACGAACTTGGACTCTTGAAAATTGAGTGTGGTATCTGCGTGGTTTCTGAATGACTGCAAGCGTAGCGATTTAAGCCTCATTTTCTTCTTCCTTCTCCCATCCGCAAGTGTTACAGGTTAAAACCACGTCCATGCACGATCCGCACGGCGCACTCTTAAAGCATGTGCAGTTCTCCGATGGAGGATAGATCATCCTTCCTTCGCATCCCCACATAGGACAGGGATCGCCTTCGTCTACCTCAGAACTCGCTGTCATCGCCCCATCCCTCTCCTTCGTCGGTTTCCTCTTCCGCTAATTCGTCTGGAATCTCATCAACCTCTTTTGCTTGGAACTTTACCTTTGGCAACTTGTCTGCGGCATCGGTTATCACCTGATGCGCTAACACTCGCTTTTTTGCCTTGAGCGGGGTATCCATTTTACTGGAAGATATGACAAGTTTATTCAACCACTCCCTGTCCTCCATGGGAACAAGTGTTGGATCGAGAAGTAGACTAACTATTGGCATAATTGGATCGCCATGCGGGTCTGTAGCAATTCCGTCTGCCGTCGCTTGGAAAAGTGGATATACCTTACTCTCACTCTCCCATCCTTTGAATTGGTATGGCTTCCCGTTAAAGTCTGTGACGGTGATTGGCTTACCAGTCTCCTGCACTCTGGCTTTCATCGCCGCATTGTTTTTCTTGCTGAAAATTGGATACCACAATGCAAACTTAGCTCTATCTTCCCACGATAGCTGCATGTTCTCATTAAATTCGCTTATGGGGCAGCTTTTATCTGAAAGTAGGGGGCAATAATTGCAATGGGGGCCGCTGTATACTTCAATATCCTGTCCGCTGTCATACATCTGGTGAATCATTTCTTGCCGCGAACGAGCAGCCTTTACCGCCTCAATTAAATCTGGAACGTCTTTGCGTGTGTAGGAAATTGAACGCACCAACCCCTTATATCTAACGAAAATAAGACGAAACTCAACTTCCTGTACCCAGTCGAAGTGCTGCATCACAAATAGTGCGTAGGTTTTTCCTTGAAGTGTCTTGTCTGGATCATAGGGAAAGAAATGGCTTTTGAGATCGTCTATCCGCGCTTTCTGTTCTTCGCGGAACATATAAAGAGCGTCAAGGATACCGCTGTAGCACGGTGGTAATCCGCTATCGCCTGAGATGCCTTCAATGGCTCCTACCACGTCTGTAGGCTGGAAATTCTTATCCAAGGACATTGGAACTTCCGTAGCCAATAAATGAGCAAAATCACAACTATAGCTTTCGCGCATACCAACTAGAATCTTAGCCGCTGCTGGTCCTGCACCTTTCGATAACCTGTCGAACGCATCGAGGTCCATAGACACGCCTTTATGGGCGCACCACGCGGCGTATGCAGCACCCGTCTTGTGGACTTGATTACCCCTCGCGCTCTCCATTCCGCCCGGCTGTTTCCTGCGCTGGATTACGGAGGTCACATAGAATTTTGGACATGATGTCAAGGACTCCGTGCTTTGGTGCCACGGTGGTATCGGACTCTTCTGAATCTGGACCAAATCGGTCGATTTTCTCTTAGGCATTCAGTCCTTTCTGTACTACTTTTTCCAATCTAAAACCACGTCATCCTTTTCAAGAGGTTGCGTCATTCGCCAAGAGTTGTCATTGGTGATGATCCTCTTCCAGCCGTTGCATTCCATGTTAGAGATAAGAATTCTGTCTTTGTCTGTGGCGCGTTTCTTGACTTGAGCGAGTGTTTCCACCTTGCCGCCAAGATAATACATTCCGCTAGTCTTGACTACTTTGGAATCAAGTTCATCATCTTTGCGCTCGCGTGTTGAAAATCTGAATCCGTAAGGAGTGGCCCCATATCTTTCCTTGATTCCTTTCACCATCATCTTAGCCTTCTCGACATCCCACGAGTCAATCGGCTTTTCACTTGCCTCTGAAAAGAATGTACCAGGGCTGTAAAACGTCACAAAATGTTTTTTCACGCAACCCTCCTGATCTTCTTTATCTCACCCCATGAAATCGTAGCCAGTCTCCGGTCCTTGTGCGCGTTGGCAAACTCATTCAGGCGTTCCGCAATGTTCGTATAACACCTGCGAGTGCAGAGCAATTCCTCTCCTGGCCATAGGTTCTTGAGAGCAAGAGTGAGTATATCCTTCGGCTTGTGGATTACGCGCCGCTTCTTGACGTATGTCATGCAGTTACCTCCACTAACGACGGTGTTTTGGGCCAAAATAATTGTATTGAAGATACTTCCTGCGGTGTGAATAGTATCCTTTCGCGCTTATCCCAAGATGCAGATACCGTTCCGTCAGGATGAACTACCGCAAAGTATAACTCATCCTTGCGAAGTTCTGGATCGTTTTCTTTGGAGTACAATGGATTCCTTGGTGTGCCATCAGAGTTCCATCCTGCCATAGTTTTTACGGAGAACTGTCCTCCACTCTGAGTATTCCAGTAACGCCGATGACCTCCGCCTTCAAAAGAACTTATCCATTGGGATTGACCCCACATAGACATGCGACCCGTGGTAGCCACATAGACAGGAGCGAACTCGCTATCTAATCTGCCAACTATCGGGCGAAGATTGACAGCCATCCTCTCAGCATACCCAGCCTCGATTGGAAGGTTATGGTCGAATACGCCAAGCGGAAAGGTTTCAGAAAACGAAACACTGTAGACACCAAATGACTCGCACCATTTAACAAATCGTTCCATCTCAGGTACGGAGTCGATGTAACCAGCAAGTAGGTTGCAGTTGACGCGCACAAGGATTCCTGCGGCATGAATCATCTTGACGGCTTCCATAAACCGTTCATTGGTTGCCCATTTGTCGGGCTTGATTCGCATGATTTCTTGATTCTTATGTTCATCGTAATGGTGACGGCTCAGGTTGACGTGAGTTATGCCAGCCTTCACCATCTCATCCACGCCTGTAATTGAGAATCCAGAACCGTTGCTGTTGACAACTTTACGATGAAACGACCGCTTGCCAACCTCAGCAAGTACAGCAGGTAAACGCCTACTCAGGCTAGGCTCTCCACCTGTCACCTGTACCGAACCGCCGTGTTTCTGTGTGAAGTCCAGACCGTATTTCAGTCCGTCCATGAACCTTGGACCATCACTCCTGCCTATTGTGGGAGCAATACAAAATGGGCATGACGCATTACAAGCAGCCGTTATGTCCACATAGAGATTGAAACCTTTATCAACTTTCATTCCGAAACCTCCGCTGTCTTCTCCTCTGTTTTCGGCTCCTCAATCAGAGGCTCGATCATGTCGAGTCCTACCAGAATAGCCTTGAGCGTGGCACGAAGACTCTCAACCTCACTCTTGCGCTGGTTATTACGGTGAATCTGATCGAAGGCGTTGACGATATTGAAGGTCGTTCCGGTTTGAATCTTACGGTCGTTTGAGTAGTACCCTTGCTTTGAACCTACCGTTCTACCTGCAAGGTAGTCAATCTCTCGAAAAGTCGCCTCAACGAAAAAATTCCCGTCTCCTATAGTTCCGATGATTTTCATTTCCCTCTCCCTTTGGTGTTGATGCGCGGCGCTCGGATGCTGAGACTTCGCCCGGACGCGACCCGATGTGCCTTAGAGGGACACGCCGCGCACTCTCGACAACTCCCCTAGCTGCCGAAAGGTCTAAAACAAATTCTTCAAATCGGCTGTGAGATGCTGAAATGCCCAGTATTGTGGATTGAGAAATTCTCCAACCGCACTGTACGCGAAAGAAAAGGTCAAGACAACGCTGACGATGAAAACAATAACGCAGACTCCAGCCATAAATCCGAAGAAGTCCTCAACATCACTATCCGCTTCCTTAGCTTTGAACCAGAACCACTTGAATCCTATGCCTGTGACAATTGCCATAGTTAACATAATTCCGACAATCATCACGTCGCGCACACCTTCCACTTTTGCTTGAGCAACATATACATCCCATATATGCTGCGCAGTGGTCCCAATCTTCGCGGCCAAAGCATCAATCCGTTGAAGGATGCCGTCAACCGCCTTATCCGCCACCTGCGTTCCGTCAATGAACATGCGTTTCTCTCCTGTTAGAACTCTAGGTTCAACGTCTTCGGTCGCCCTGGTTCCGCTTGCTGTGCCGGTTTTTCATCCTGCTCTGACTGGTCAGGTTGAGCATGATTCTCCGCTTGTGAATCACCTTGACCTTGCTGTGCCTTTGCCGCCGCTTCTCTTGCCGCTACTTCTTCCCTTGAAGGCCGTCCGCGCCGCTTCGCAGGAGTTTCCTGTTGAGTATCGGTATTTGCTTGCTCTGTCTTGACCTCTGCTTGCGTTGCTTGCTGTGTTGCTTGCGTATCCGCTGGCTTCTCGGTTGCCTTTTGCTCCGTCTTAGCTACTGTCTGTCCTGTCGGCGCTAGGCGTCCGCGCAGATACTCAACGAGTTCTTTCCTCCGTCCTTGCGGGATATAGGACTCACGCAGCATCTTCCGCTCAGTCGCGTTCTTGCCGAGCTTATCAAACAACTCCTCAAGTTCCTGCTCGTTAGGGTCGTTCGGGTCAAACTCTGAGGCATCTCCACCAGATTCCAGATCACCCTTGAGCGCCATGTCAATAGTGAGATTCTGGCGACCCTCTGAGGCTGTAATATCCAGCGCAGAGGCATTGGCAAGTTCGATGGATGATGGAAGGTATTTGATGACTTGGAGCAGCGGAATCTTCCGCGCATACATCTCAGGATGGGCGTAGGAGTAGTGCTTATCTCCCACCTTGTTCTGCTTGTTCCTATGTGCCCATACCTTGTCAATGTCCCACACTTCGATCACAGGCCATTCAGCGCCTTTGATCCGTCCAACCGCATAGGTAAAAATCAAGGCCGCTTCTTTTCCTGCCCACTTCCCCGGTTTGTGGTGGATGAACGGCTTATCGCCTTTTTCGTAGTCGAACTCGTCACCATCGTAAACGGCGTCCGTCCATGCAGCGGCTCGTTCTGTGCGACCTACGAGGTCCATGTACCCGCGCCAGCCAGGTACAAGTGTGCAAGTGCTGCCGTAAGGAATCAGATAGCATTGACCCTGAACTCCTGGTTCCAACCCCAACTGAGATGCCGCCATGAGTGATGCGTAGAAAGATTCTGCGGTACAGTTAAACAGTTTCTTGTTAATGCGAAGTTGGGTCAAGGCGATCCGAGCCATCCTATCTGGCGTCATGTGCCTCGGTAGTGCTGCCTCCATTTGAACCTTAAACTTCTGGAGTTCGCTGTAGATCGTCTTCGGGTTAATTGTCAACTCGTTCGCCATGCTGCTCCTTTTCCGGTTCTCCCGGTAATGTTTCTGTGATCTCTTTTGACTCTGCCGATGCCGTCCCGTCCCTCTTCAGCGGCGGCTTCAACTCAAGTGTCGATTCCCTGTCACTTTTCGTAGTGTCAGGCGTCAGCAGGTTGCTCACCGTTTGGATGGTGTGTCCTATTCCGCATAGGTGTTTTCCCTCTTTCATGGCCTTCGATGGGCATTCGTCCCAGGGATAAACGTGAACCCCAGCGTCTTTGTAAACGACATACCATCGGTTGACCTCACGCCGTACAGCGCCGCAACCGGGATAATCGCACGTTACTGAGGATTCTAATCCCATGTATTCATTTTACCTTTGAGGATGGTTCGGCATCGGCTTTTTCTCGTTTGCACTTGGCGAACGCCTCGACGGTGTTGAAAAAGTTGCCTTGGATTTCGTCTGCGAGAATAAATAGGAGAATCAATATGACAACTCCCCAAAACGGATGGATGACTATCCAGTTGAGAAAGTTCATGCCGTCACCTTTTTCTTTCCGTATCCTCTCGCCTCTAAAAACTCCTTCGCGGCTTGTGCGTTCTTTCGTGCATCGTCGCAAACGAGAAAATACCGATCTCCAAACACCAGAGTAGCCTCATGGACCTTTTGGTAAGCATCGAAAAGCCAAATGAGTTCCAAGTCTTCTAAGCGATCACCGTTCGCCCAACGCTCAAAAGTCTCAGTGCAGGTAATCATGCCGTCACCGCCTATTCGTCTCTCGTTCCCTCAAAGTCTTTCAGGTGTTTCCACTCCCTACACGCTTCAAATACTCTCTCAGCGCCCGCTAGTGGATCGACGGCTCCTGTGGCATAAAAGACTATGCCTTCATCACAGCCACTAGGATTGGTTTCAGGAGTAATTCTCAATTCCACAGACCAAGCACATTCATGCGCAACTGTCGCTTTTAGGCTCCAATCGTGGAATTCCATCTCATCTAGCGCGTCTTCGATCTCAAAAAACTTCATGCCGTCAACCTCTTTCTCAGTCGATAAGCAACACTTTGACGTTCCCGCCAAACTTAGCAACATTCGGCGTCCTATTCAAAGCCCACAATTCGACAAGGCTACCTTTCCTGACCCTCCAGCAATAGGCCGTGGAACGAGACTTCTTTTGAAATACGCGAGCGCAGGAACCAATATAGGCTTCCGCAAAGAACTCGCCTATCGGTACATCTTTGAATCGGAGTGAATGATCCGACTCCGAATCCGTCTTCTCTTTCCTTGGCATCCTCGTTCCACCTCTCTATAGCATCGGTCCAGGCGCAAGTTCGTATTCGTGACCCCACTCCTTGTCCACATCGGCCTGGTTTTTCGCTTTGACCGAAGGGTGAGAATCAGCGATCAGTTCAATTACGTCGCCAACGTCGCAGCCGTCGAAGTAAAGCCACAGTTCATCGGCTTGCTCGTCGGTCAGGCTCGATAGGAACGCTTTCAGGTATTCTGGCATATGCCCTCGTTTCTCTTGTCTTCGAGTTGCAGTTCTTGTGGGCCTCTCCCGCTGAGGAATCCTACGGGATATATGCCAACACGGGTATCCAAGTGAATCGGAGCATGAGGCTGAAATACTGGTACTAGAGTTCCTTTGCCTTCAAGCCATCTGTCTCTCCACCAGCCCATTTCATTCACTCCTTTCGCTCGATTGTTCCCACGGTATACCCTTTCAGTGAGCCTGTCAAGCATTATTTTGCATGGAATCAAGAAAATCGCAACTTGTTGATTTTACAGTGTTTCCTATTTTTCGTTACACCTACAAAAACGATATTCCTAGCGGCGCTTACGGAAGGCAGAAAGGCGCAGGAATATCATTCTAAAGAACTTGTGCGAAAAAAATCTCTTGACAAATCGCAAAGGATTCGATAGGGTGGTTTTGCCGGAGTCATGACCGGCCCTCGCGCCGTTGAAAAGTTCCGGGGGTGTTCCAGCAGCACCCCCGCGATACTTGAGACGCAAGGAATTCAACGGCACCATTTCCCACGCAGACCCAACAGTTCACGCGGTCGGGAAATCCTTGCCCTTTGAGGGTACATGAGAAGCAAGTTCGGAATTCATCGACCGAAAGGCCCAATCGTCTTTATAGACATTCGCGAATTTGTTTTAGATTGCTCCGGTCATTATGCTGATGAGGTTGGGTTGATGATGTTAAGGATGTTTTCTGCTGTCAAAACCCTTCCAAAATCAACTATTCTTTCCAATTATCCTTTCGTCCGTAAAATCGTCTATACCACACCTCAGAGAGAACATATTCCGTTAGCGCACCGAAAGATAATCCTTGCTAGGGGAAGTTGTGTGTATTGCGGATCAAAAGAGCAATTGACCGTGGATCACATAACGCCACTTTGCCGGGGCGGAATAAATGCCTTGGAGAATTACCAGTGTCTCTGCTGGCCTTGTAATCGCAAAAAATGGATGCGATTGGAGTGTGAAATATGAACTCTCCTCCGGCGTTCCAATTTTACGCAGCAGACTGGCTTGCCGACGCAGATGTGACGATGATGACGCTTGAGGAAGAGGGCGCGTATATTCGGGCGCTTGCGTTTTGCTGGCGTGAGGGAAGTATCCCTGCTGACGAAAAACGGCTCTCTGTTCTCTTGAAGGGTGGTTCAAGGGAGGTTCTTGCTGCGGTTAAACAAAGGTTCAAAATAAGCCCGTCCGACGCTCAGAGATTGGTTCATGGACGGCTAGATTTAGAGCGTAAGAAACAGAAAGAATGGAGAGAGAAATCATCTGAAGCAGGAAAGAAGTCAGGTAAGATTAGGAGAGAAAAGAAGTTACACACCGAACCAACCTTAAATTCTGGTTCGGATTTGGTTGAACCAAAAGCGAACTTTTCATCTTCATCTTCATCTTCGTCTACAACTACAGATAAAGAACCAGAGCTTACGCTCTTGTCGCCTACGGCTCCGAAAAAGGAAATTCGCCCAGAGGAATTTGCTAACGTGTGGAACCGCCTGCGTGGGAAATTACCAAAAGTAGAACGCTTCACAGAGAGCCGAAAGAAAAAAGTGAAGACTCGAATGAACGAAGGTTTAACACTGGAGAGATTTGCGGAGGCGGTTGAAAATTGCACTACTAAGCCTTTTCTTAGGGGCGACAACGATGACGGTTGGACCGCTACTTTTGACTGGTTGGTAGAGAACGACAAAAACCTCGAAAAAGCGATCAACAATCCTTACGGATCAAATAAACCAAACGGAGGAAATCATGCCCAAGTACCTACAGGAAAGACAGATCACGGTATGGCAATTTGCGCAGAGCTTATCGCTGAGGACCAATATCGAAGTCGCGCTGTTCAAAATGGCGGGGTGCAGGCAAGCGAAGCCAAGCAAGATGGACGTGCAACTCTATTCCTCGATTCTGGAGCCACTGGACATGAGAGCGTTTCAAGTGGCAATGGCTACTCTTTCTGAATCTGAGCGCGAAGAGGGTGAGACAGCTTTTCCTAGTCTTGGCACGATCCTAGCGGCCATGGAAGAGGCTAGAGAGCGGTTCCCTGTGTACTCTAAGGGCGCTAAGGAAGTGAACGATAAGCCAGTCTTTGCCGATCCTAAGCAGAAGAGGTTGAGCGCGTGAATACCAAAGACGTAGACGATTTCTTTGCCGCCGATAAAACTCCTGAGCCGCCGCCCGAACCTCCGCCAGCTAGAAGGCGCAAAGAGTCTAGGCAAGAGCCGGTGCCGGATTTAACGCTTGACGTTGGCCTTCCGGCAAATGTAGATGCTGAGAAGACAATCCTTGGTGCGATCTTGTTAGATAACGCAGCCCATGCGGAAGCCGCCAAAAACCTTCAATCGGACGATTTCTCACTTGACTCTCACCGCCGCATCTTTCTACGCATGACGGAGTTGATGGACTCTAGCCATACAGTAGACATCGTGACGTTATCGGCTGAATTATCCAAAAATAAAGAGATTGAAGCTGTTGGCGGTGTAGCATACTTAGCCAGTCTCACTGAGGGGCTTCCACGCAGACCTGTGATTGACGAATACATACGCATCGTAGCCGACAAAAGCATTGCTCGTAGGATCATGGGAATTAGTTCCATGATTATTGCCAGAGCAGCAGATCAATCGGAATCATCTACACAAACTCTCTCAGTGCTTGAAGCGCAGATAGTTCAACTCAAAGATAGAACTAGACTCCTATCGCGCACTAGGAATCCAGAACCGTTCTTTGTGGGATTCAGGACGTTCATTAACTCCTATCCAGATGCTACAGAATGGACCGTGGATGGATTGATTCAAAAAGAAGGTAACGGTTTAATCCTTGGCGACCCTGGTACTTCTAAGTCTCTTGCTGTTTTCGATCTTGCATTACATCTCGTTGGCGGTGTAGCATGGTTCCATCACAGGGTTCCACAGAGAGTCAGGGTTGGAATTGTAACGCGAGAAGATGCTCCAGGTTTATCTCAGAGTAGACTTAGGAGGTTAAAGGAAGGTGCCTCTGAGTCACTAGCTATGTTTCTTCAAGGGATTGATTTAGAAGACTGGCTCTACATCCACACACGGGCGCAGAGAGAGACATGGACACTGCAAAACGAGGCTGATATTCAAGAGATTATCGAATCCATCAAAGAGCGACAGATTCAGATATGCTTCTTCGATGTTTTCCGCGTTCTCTGGCACGGCAATGAAAACGACTCACAAGAAACAGCAGCGGTTCTTGAGACAGCAAAGCGGATCGGGAGAGAGGCGAAATGCCAAGTAGGGCTAGTCCACCACGTCTCCAAAAGTGATCGTGGCACAATCTTCGATAGGGCTAGAGGGTCTGGTATTTTAGGTTGGAGAGAGTGGGCTATCGGATTAAGCATTGAGAATCCTGATGCACAACCGAAAGACCAGATACGCAAAGCAGAGTTTCAGTGTAAAGCGGAGTGTGCGGCCAATCCTATCTACTACCGCATTGACGGCTACGAAAAGATGCTGAAACTCGAAGAAGTCGATCCTCCTATCCCGCAATACAACTTTAAGCACTCAGGCAAAAAAGGAAAGAAAGAAGAGCCGCAGGACATAATACCGTTCTAGGAGAGTACATTGAGACATTCCGCACTATGCACAGACGAAGAAGGAATCAACGAGTTCAACGCACGGATGGACCGAGAGGATATAGAAGCTCTTTCCGTGACCTGTCCGCTTGAGAGTTGCGGTGCTGAGGTAGGGGAGCATTGCTGCACAGATTCGGGACAGCGGAGAATACGTCATTGCCGCCGTCTTTTAGAAGCGAGGAAACAGAATGGATGAGTTAGTTACGATCACAGAGAATCAATCGGTAGGTTTGCCGGGATGCTCTTACATCTATGCGCCTTCCGGTCAAGCTGGAGAGTATGCTCCTCTCGCTGCTAATCCTTATCGCGGATGCGGACATGCTTGCGCCTACTGTTATGTTCCGGCAGTGCTGCGAATGGAACGTGTCGAGTTCGATAAAGGCGCTGTTGCGCGTCCTAACTTTCTCGATCATCTGCGAAAGGATGCACGGAAATATCAAGCGTTTAACATTCAAGAACAAGTGATGCTGAGTTTTACGACAGATGTTTATTCTCCATTCGACCGCTCTCTCACGCGGCCTACTATCGAAATCCTACGCGAACATGGGCTAGGATTCTGTGTGCTTACGAAGGGCGGTACAAGGGCAACAGTAGACTTGGATTTATACCGTCCTAAGCGTGATGCGTTCGCTTCAACCTTAACCAGCCTTGACGATATGTTCTCGCTTAAATGGGAGCGTAGCGCAGCCCTGCCTGGAGATAGGATGGCAGCACTTAAGATATTCCATGACGCCGGAATCTTCACTTGGGTTAGCCTTGAGCCAACACTAGACTGCGAATCTAGTTTATCCATTATCGACAGGACGCACGAATTTGTTGACCTTTTCAAGATTGGAAGAGTAAACTATCTTCCCATGACGAAGACGACAGACTGGAAATCATACACAGAGCGTATGGTTGAACTCTGTGCGAAGTTAGGTGTGGCTCATTATGTGAAAAAAGATTTACAACCATACCTGCCTGCTGGTTACAAAAATCCTCTGCGCGTACCACAGCATCACTAGGAGTAAAGATGCGCCCAGCACGAACGATTTTGCTCGTAGGTGAGAACGAGGACACACTCAGTCCTCTCCGCTATGTCCTACGTAACTCATCACCGGAGCCAGATGCGGCTTTAGTTCCATGCTATCGCGTTACAACAACTAACAGCGCACAGGACGCCTTAGATGAACTTTGTGAACATAAGTACGATGTAATGCTATGTCAACATCCTAGCGCGTCTATCAAAAACCTCTTAAGGTGTATGAAGGATACTTTCGCATGGGTTCCTGTCCTGATCTTAACAGAAAAACCGCCGCCCGAAGGAATGAGATACGCAGATCACATCCTCTACAAACCTAGAATGAGGACGTTGCTTGCGAAGATTAAGGATGCTACGCATCATAAAGGTCCAAGGAAAAGTTCTCCTGCGGCGATGCGGTGCGGGCACAACAGAAAGAAGCCAGTGCAGTCAGAGACGAGTGTTGAGCGAGTGGAGGTAGCGGCATGAGCAAAACCATCCACCTAGTCGTCTCCGTTCGCGGTATGCTCAATTGGTCAACCGCAGAGAGCAAACGTAATCTCAAATGGATTACAGACAAAGACGGGAATAAATATCCTTCCGTTAATGCTCTTCGTAACGCGCTTATGGATGAGTTAGCGCAAGGTCACGAAGTTCTTCCTACCGGAGAATGTGATCGTCACGACTGGAAGAAAGGATGCTTGGGACATGAGTCTATTTCGCAGGAAGGGTGACAAGAATAAATACTCATTTCTCGACCGTGAGTGCATAGGACGTTCCTGTTGGTCGCCAGGGATGTATCAGCATCGCGGTGCAACTCTGAGCGGTAGCCGTAACACTGGAAGTCCTGATTCGCCGTGCTGTATGCACCGTGCTTACCACGGGTGTCCTGATGACAAACTTGTACTCGTTGAACTCAGGAAAGAACGGAAAGCGGAAGGATGGAAACCTGCATGAGAGGAACTGAGATCACAGATGCACAGATGGATGCTGCTGAGAAATTTATTCTCCTGTGCCGGACGGACGGAAATACAAAGATGCCTAAGCCGGAGGAATCGGTTTCTATGCCGTGGGCTAATATCGTTCGCATTGTGGCTTGGTATGGGGCGATAAGAGCTAAAGCTGTGGCAGATGGGAACTCTGTTGATGAGGTTGGAGAAACATACAAGACAGGGAAAGAGAAATGAAACGAACTCCATTAAAGCGGTCTACTACTCCTATTCGCAAACGGGCTAAGCCGCGCAGAGGAGAGCCTACGACAGAGGAGAAAGCTGCTGTTAGATTGGCTGTCTATGAGCGGGCAGGAGGACGATGTGAGTTAAACCTTGGTCCTAAGTGTATTAAAGGTATTCTTGCGTTTGAAGGTTCAACGCCTTGGGATCACGGTCATTTTGTCCACATCAAGTCAAAAGGTGCGGGAGGAGCGTTCACGGTTGAGAATGGAAGGTTTGGTTGCTTCCAGTGCCATTTAGGATACGCACATAATGAGGGGAAGAAAATAACATGATATACATAGCAAGCCCATACACCCATGATGATAACGCGGTGATGGAACGAAGGTTCGATGAAGTTTGCCGCATAACTGGTAGGTTGATGGCTCAAGGGTTTATTGTCTTTAGCCCTATCGCACACACTCATCCTATTGCCGTG
>Ga0116111_1001796_pt1 | contig 14120 bp, 11 predicted proteins | sample June2015DPH_8_10_FD_89720 | JGI IMG/M metagenome (GOLD analysis project Ga0116111, IMG submission 89720) | Peatland microbial communities from SPRUCE experiment site at the Marcell Experimental Forest, Minnesota, USA - June2015DPH_8_100 | ecosystem: Environmental > Terrestrial > Soil > Wetlands... | reverse complement strand
GGTGGAAATCTACTCCTATAATGATCATTGTTCGGCTCCTTTCTCCCGAGCCTGTTGGTTGGGTTCAGCACCACCAACTCTACTCGGGCGTGGGAGCCGACATTGTCATGGAATCAATTGCACTCGCAATCCTCTGACTGCAACGTGACGGGCGCTCGGAAACAGCCCTCCAGCCCGCTCAGAAGTCCTCGCACGCGGCGCGGGAATTCAGTTAGAATTCTCTGTTCTGCAACTGCGGCCCAACCGCTGTCCTGTAGGACCAAATTCGAAATCCGTTCATACCGGGCGCAGCGCGCCTGAGGAAGGTTCTGTCATGAAACTTACTCCCGGAAAACTTGCAGGCATCAAGGCCGTTTCCAACCCGCGCGGCGTCATCGCCGCGGCCGCCATGGATCAGCGCGGTTCGCTGAAAAAAGCGCTGGGTACCTACGCCACCGACGCCGGCCTGGAAGAGTTCAAGATCCACGTGACTGAGGTGCTGACCAAGCACGCCAGCGCCATTCTCCTCGATCCCGAGTGGGGGCTGCCTGCCTCCAAGCGCCGCGCCCAGGGTGCGGGCCTGCTGCTGGCGTACGAGAAAACCGGCTACGACAAAACTCTGCCCGGCCGCCTGCCTGACCTGCTGGATGTGTGGTCGGTGAAGCGCCTGAAGGAAGCGGGCGCCAATTGCGTGAAGATCCTGCTCTACTACACGCCGTATGACGATCAGAAGATCAACGATCACAAACACGCTTGGACCGAGCGCATCGGCGACGAGTGCAAGGCCAACGACATTCCGTTCTTCCTAGAACTGGTGGGCTACAAAGAGGGCCTGGACGAGAAGGGCGCCGAATACGCGAAGCTGAAGCCTGAAGTTGTGGCCAAGTCGATGGAAGAGTTCTCCAGGGACCGCTACGGCGTGGATGTGTTGAAGGTCGAGGTCCCGGTGAACCTGCAGTTCGTTGAGGGTGCAAGATCGTTCAAGGGCACCAAGGCTTACACCAAGAAGGAAGCGCTTGACCATTATCGCGCCGCCGCTGGCGCAACCGGCAAACCGTTCATCTATCTGTCGGCCGGGGTGAGCAACTCCGAGTTCATCGAGGACCTGGAGTTCGCCGCCGAAGCGGGCGTGAAGTTTAATGGCGTGCTCTGTGGACGCGCCACCTGGAAAGATGGCATTCCGATTTTCGCCGAAAAGGGCGGGGCCGCTTTCCGCGCCTGGCTGGAGGATGAAGGCGTAAAGAACATCGGCAATGTAAACAATGCGCTCAAGGCCGCGACTCCCTGGTACAGCATCTACGAGGTGCAGGAAGCGGTCGCCACCCGGTAGAGCCGGATTGGCGAGGACGGTCAACCATTTTCGAAACTATGGCGCGCGGGAAACCTCTGCGCGCCTTTGTTGTGGACCCGCGGCGGCCCAGCGACGAGCTCCCCGCGATCTCCAACCTCTATCAATTATCAACGCATGAAAATTGGAGTCGATCTTGTGATCTCACGAGCACGCATTCTCTTCACCTTGGTTGCGATTGTGAGCGTCGGCGCAGTGCTGTGGCTGGCCCCCTGCGCTACCGCCCAGAATTCCAGCTTCCGCAATGCGCCTCCGTCGGCCGCGGAGATGAAGAACCCCTATAAAAGCGGCTCCGCCGCGGCGGCCGGCAAGAAGCTGTATGCGCTGAATTGTGCGCAGTGTCACGGCAGCAATCTGCAGGGAATAGGACCGGCGCCGTCGCTCGACCGCGCTCCAGTCAGGAACGCGAAACCCGGAGAGTTGTTCTGGTTCATCACCAAAGGGAAGCTGGAATCGGGCATGCCCTCGTGGGCAAACCTGTCTCAACAGCAGCGCTGGCAGATCGTGACTTTCCTGCAGTCGCAGGGCAACACCAAGGCCGAAGCGAAGTGAGCATCCGCTTCGTCGAAAATCATTCACCACGGAGACACAGAGGACACGGAGTTTTTGATTTCTATCGGGTCCTCTCCGTGATCTCCGTGAATCTCCGTGGTTGATTTTCGTTGTATGCAGGTCGGGATTTGCCCTTCTTGTCACTGCTGTGATGATGCGAAATCCGCTATAACAGAGTGGTGAGTGCAAGCAATCCTTTCTTCGCTCCCAAGACGGCCTTGATCACTGGCGCCTCCAGCGGCATTGGACTGGAACTGGCGCACCTGTTCGCCCGCGATGGCTATCGTTTGGTGCTGGTGGCGCGCAATCGTGGCGCACTGCGCGAACTGGGCGACGACCTGCAGTCGCGCTACAGCGTGACCGTGCGCATCTCGCCCAAGGACCTGGCCCATCCGGCGGCGCCAGCCGAGCTCTACCAGGAATTGCAGGAAGCCGGCATTGTCCTCGACGTGCTGGTAAACAATGCCGGCTTCGGCGGCGGGGGGGCGTTTCTTTCCACCGAATGGAACAACGAAGCCGAGATGATGCAAGTGAACATGGTGGCGCTGACCCACCTCACCAAGTTGTTTCTGCCGCAGATTCGCGCGCGTGAGGGCAAACTCCTCAACGTGGCCAGCACCGCCGCCTTTCAGCCGGGGCCCTTCATGGCCGTCTATTACGCCAGCAAGGCCTATGTGCTGCATTTCACCGAAGCGCTGGCGGAAGAGCTGCGTGGCACCGGCGTCACGGTGACCTGCCTTTGTCCCGGACCGGTGAAGACTAACTTTCAGAAGCGCGCCCATATCGGCGACACGCGGATGGCGACAAGTCCTCTGCTGGTGGACGTGCGCGAGGTCGCGCACGTGGCCTATGAAGGCATGAAGCAGGGCAAACGCATGGTTATTCCGGGATGGAAGAACCGCTTTGGCGTGCAAATGCTGCGCTTGTCGCCGCGCGAGATGGTGACCAAGGTGGTGCGCAAGATTCAGGAGTCGAAGTAAGAAGGTTGCTTGACCACTAGAAACAGCATTGCTCCAGATCGACGGCAGGCGGTACCACAGATCCCCTCGGCTGCGCTCGGGGCAGGCACTCCGACTCCGGCGGCGAACCGCCACCTCCGCTCAGGATGACATCGCGTACTCACCCACGGCTGAATGCTGAGCGCTGACTGCTGACTGCTGATTGCTTCCTACAGCCCAAACAGCTCCCGCAGCCGTTTGGTCTGGGCGCGGCTGACCGGGACCTCGGTCTGCTTTTTGTCTTCCATGCGGATCTGGTACGAGCTCTTGAACCAGGGCACGACTTCCTTGATGCGGTTGATGTTCACCAGATAGGAGCGATGCGCACGCCAGAACATATTGGGGTCGAGTGAGTCGAGCAGCTCTTCCAGAGTGCGGCAGTTCGATTGGCCTTCCATCCCGGTCGCCACAACGGTGATGATCCCGTCCTCAATCGAGGCGTAGCAAATGTCTTTCTGGTCCACCAGAAAGAGCCGGCCGCCCGACTTGAGCAGAACCTTCGCGGCCGGCGGACGCGCCTGCTGCTCCAGCATCTTGACGATGGTGCCGATCTGGTCGCCGGGCGAGCCGGCGGTCTCCAGCTTTTGCCGGGCCTTCTCCACGGCCTTCGCGACTCGCTTCTTGTCGAACGGCTTCAGCAGGTAGTCCACCGCGTTGACCTCAAACGCCTTCACCGCATACTGGTCGTAGGCGGTGGCAAATACGATTTGCGGCAGCGGCACTTTTTTGTCGATCAGCTTTTTGATAGCGCCGAAGCCGTCAAGCCCAGGCATTTGCACGTCAAGGAAGACGAGTTCCGGCGAGAACTCCTTGATCAGGTTAACGGCTTCCATGCCGTTCTTGCCCTGCGCGACGACGTCCACATCGAGATCGCGCAAAAGATAGGCAAGCTCGTCACGCGCAAGCTGCTCGTCATCCACAATGATGGCGGATAGTGACATCCAGTCTCCTGAATACAGAACTGCTTAAACACAACTATACCGAGATGGAGCGCCGGAACCAACCGGCGCAGGCAATCGGAGTACCCGGAACGAGTCACATGCGACATCCTCAGAGGGCATCGTGGTTCAGTCAAAAGCAGGTCCCTCTGCCCAGACTCAGTCCTCGGTCCGGATGACAAGTCTAAGGAATTCGACAGCTCTGGCTGATAGCTGACGGCTGACAGCTGACAGCTCCCGTGTCGTACACTGATTCAAACATGGTCGTCATCTACGGCATCCATTCGGTCAGCGAGGCGCTGAAATCGGGGGCACGCAGCTTTGAGTACGTCGGCATTGCGCGCGAGCGGCATGATCAGCGGGTGCAGCGCCTGATTGACGACTGCCGCGCCAGCGGTGTGCAGGTGCGTTTCTTGCCGCGCGAGCAACTTGATCGCACCGCCAACACCAACACCCATCAGGGCGTCATTGCGGTCACCAGCAGCAAGCAATACGCGGACGTGGACACGCTGCTCGACCAGCGCCACGGTGAGCATAGTTTTCTGGTGGTGCTCGACAGCGTGGAAGATCCTCACAATCTGGGCGCGCTCATTCGCACTGCCGACGCAGCCGGCGCCGACGGTGTCATCATCCCGGAGCGTCGCGCCGCCGGATTGACGGGCACCGCGGTCAAGGCTTCGGCGGGAGCGTCCGAGCATCTGCCGATTGCGCGCGTCACCAACATCTCGCGCACCTTGGATGAGTTGAAAGAGCGCAACGTGTGGACCGTTGGCCTCGACGAACGCGGGACCCAGAGCTACGACGAAGTGGATTACAACATGCATTGCGCCATCGTGCTAGGCGCCGAAGGCAAAGGCCTGCATGACCTGGTCCGCAGGCGCTGCGACTTCCTGGTTTCCATTCCCATGCTCGGCCATGTGCCATCGCTGAATGTGTCGGTGGCGGGCGGGGTAGTGATGTATGAACTGGTCAGACAGCGCCGCTCTGGGCAAAGCTCCGGGAAGGTCCAATCCTCCAAATGAAGCGGTTGCCGCTATTGGTGTTGGTCGGGTTGGCAACGGCGCTGCCCGCGCTTGCGATTGACCGCGAGGCTTTCACCATCTCGCGATATCAGCTTGAGGTGCAAGTGGACCGCAGCGCGCATGTCATCGCGGTCACCGGCAAGCTCACTCTGCGCAACGATTCCAACAAGCCGCAGAAGCTGGCTACTTTGCAGGTATCGTCGTCGCTGGCATGGAATGCCATCGCTTTGGATGGCACGCCCCTACAGTGGCTGGGCGATAACTACACCTCCGACATCGATCACACGGGAAGCCTTTCGGAGGCAATCGTCACGCTGCCCAAGGAAGTGGCTCCGGCGGCCACGGTCACTCTCGACGTGCAATACGGCGGCACCATCACTCCGGATGCAACGCGGCTAACGCGCATGGGCGCTCCCACCGACGTGGCGGCGCGCAATGATTGGGACGAGATCAGCGATCCCTTCACCGCGGTGCGAGGACTCGGCTATGTAGCCTGGTATCCCGTAGCAATCGAAGCCGTAAGCCTGAGCGACGGCAATGCCGTCTTCGACGCCATCGCGCGTTGGAAGCAGCGGCACGACCGCAGCGAGTTCGAGGCTGCGTTCGCGATCGAAGCGGGAGATGGCAAGCTGCCCGTGCGAATCGTGACCAACATGGCCGACTCAAGCGAAGGCAAGCTGATGCCAGAGGTGCAAGACGGCAAGACTTCCTACCGGCTGGTGGCCAAGACCAGTGTGCTTGGGCTGGGAGAAACCGTCCCGACTTTTGCAGTCGCCGATTACGTCGAGCTGGCCAGGCCTACCGTTACGCTTTTGCACATCGCCGATCACACTTCGCCGGCCCGCGATTACGCCGTTGCCGCCGAAGCCAACGACCCTCTGCTGCACGACTGGCTGGGCGAGTCGACCCAGCCGGCGCGCATGTTCGAGTTGACGGATCCCAACGCCAATCCCTGGCAAAACGGTCCGGTGCTCTTCACGCCGCTGCGTGAGGCGCCGACAGCAACCTTGCAGCTTCTGCTGCTCCCGGCGCAAGTGGCGGCGCGGTTCCATTCTCCGCACGCCTGGATTCAGGATGGGCTGGAGCGATTCCTGCAAACCCTCGCAGTGGAACGCCGCAGCGGACGACATGCAGCGTTGGAGTTTCTCGACCAATATCGCGAGCCCCTGGTGCAAGCGGAAGAAGCAGCGCATCCGAAAGCCACCAAATCCTCGTCGGACAGCAACGCCGCTAACAACACTCTCCTCAACACGAATGACGAGCTCTACCTGCGGGGCAAGGGCGGCTTCGTGTTCTGGATGCTGCGCGATATGACCGGTAATGAAGCCATGCAGCGCGCCATTGCTTCCTATCGAGCCGGCGCCGATAAAGATCCGAGCTACTTTCAGCATCTGGTGCAAAGCAGCCCCAAACGCGATCTGGAATGGTTCTTCGATGACTGGGTATATCGCGATCGCGGTTTGCCGGGGTTTCACGTGGCGTCGGCGTACACTCGCCCTCTGCTCAGCGAGACCAACAAAAGCTTCCTAGTAACTGCGACCATCGAGAACCGCGGCAGCGCAGGAGCGGAGGTGCCGGTGCTGATTCAGACTCCTTCCGGGGAGAAGAGTGTTCGCGTAGTGGTGAAGGCGGGAGAAAAGGGTACGGGCCGCATCGAGGTGCCAGTGGCGCCCGGCAAGATCGTGGTCAATGATGGAAGCGTTCCGGAAGCCAACCTAGGTAATAATGTGTATGAAATTCCAGGCAAGCAGCCGTGATGTTGAAAAACATAAAGAACAAACATCTACCCCGGATAAACACGGATCACTCTGTGGTGAATCGTCTTTTCGGAGACACTGTTATCATTCTGAGTCGCGGCTCCGCGACAATAACGCTCTTTAATTCGCAAGAATGAGGACGACTTGAGCTACATCCAGTTTCTCGGCGCGGCCGGAGTGGTTACCGGCTCGAAGCATTTGATCCATGTCGACAACAATGGCGCGCCACCGTTGCAGGTACTCGTGGATTGCGGTCTCTTCCAGGGGCAAAAAGAATGGCGGGAGCGCAACTGGCAAGACCTGCCGGTGCCGGCGAATGCGATTGACGCCGTCATCCTGACGCACGCCCATCTCGATCATTCGGGATGGATTCCGCGCCTGGTGAAGCAAGAATTTCACGGCCCCATCTACGCGACTCCGGCAACCATCGATCTGTGCAGCATCCTGCTTCCCGACTCCGGACACCTACAGGAAGAAGACGCGGCGTACTACAACAAGACGCGGGCCAGCAAGCACGTGCCGGCCTTGCCGCTCTACACCATGGAAGAGGCACAACAGTGCATGACGCTCTTCCGTCCGGTGAACTTCGACGAAGCCAAGCAACTCACGGGCGCACTGTCGTTCCGCTTTGTTCGGGCCGCCCACATTCTCGGCTCCGCCATGGCTGAGGTCTCACTTATCTCGAACGACAAATCATCAAAGCTGCTCTTCACCGGCGACATCGGCCGCGTGCGCGACAGCCAGGCCGCGCCCGGCAAAGTTGTACACTCCGGTCCGACCGAGGGCGAAGAGTGCGATCTGCTGGTGATGGAAAGCACCTATGGAAACCGCCTGCACCCGCACACCGATCCCCGTCCCGAACTGGCGGCACTGGTCCGCAACACACTCCAGCGCGGCGGCAGCGTGATCGTCCCGTCGTTCGCGGTCGAGCGGACGCAGAAGTTCTTGTTCCTGCTCAAGGAGTTGATGGAGACAGGACAGGTGCCGCGCGTGCCCGTGCACGCCGATAGTCCCATGGCGATCAAGGCGGTGCAGATTTTCCTGAAGCACACAGAAGAATTCACTCCCGAGACGAAGGCGCTGATCGAGAAATACGGCTCGCCATTGGAGTGGCCAAACTTTTATTTCGACATCACGCAGGATGAGTCCAAGAAGATCAACCAGTCGATGTATCCAGCGATTATCGTGTCCTCAAGCGGCATGGTCACCGGAGGGCGCGTGCTACATCACTTGATGCAGCGGCTGCCGGACCCGAAAAACCTGGTGCTGTTCATCGGCTTCCAGGCACCGGGCACGCGGGGATTCACCATCAAGAGCGGCGCGCCTGAGGTCAAGATCTTCGGCCAGCAGGTCCCGATTCGCGCCCAGGTGGCAGCACTGGAACAGTTCAGCGATCACGCCGACACGCCGGAATTGCTGGAGTGGCTGCACACCTTCAAACGTGCGCCGCAGGAGACATACCTCGTCCACGGCGAACCGCCGGCCGCGGCACAGTTGCGCGACGCCATGGTGAAAGCTTTGGGATGGGACGTGCAGGTGGCAGCCTATCGCGAGAGAGTGCAAGTTGGATGAGCGCCCTCGCTTCGCGCCAGATTCGCAGGAATTCCTAGACCAAGAAGTGATGGAGAAGCCCATCTCAAGCCGCCGGTTCGAAGTTCTGTTCGATAACGCCGAACCCAGCCTTGTTTCCGATGACGCTTACGAGCCCTACGGTAACTTCGGTTTCCCGCCTCCTCCTGCTGGCCGCCCCTGGATCTACGCCAACTTCGTGCAATCGCTTGACGGCATCACCACGCTGCTGGGCAAGCACGCCTCCGGGGGCGAGATCTCGCAGTCGCCGGAAGATCGCTGGCTGATGGACCTGTTGCGGGCTCACGCCGACGGCCTGCTGATGGGAATGAATACTCTGCTGGAGGAGCAGCGCATTCGCGGTCCCGAGAGCCGGGGCATCGTCTTCCAGGTCGCCGATCCGCAGCTACGAGGGCTGCGCGATCGCCTGGGTAAAGGGCGTGAGCGCAACATCTTCGTGACGCGCGCGGTCAATCTCGATCTGTCGCGGCATAAGGTTTTCGATGGCGATGTGGTGGACGCGGCGATCCTTACTTCTCCAGCCGGGGCTGAACGATTGCGCGCGCAGGGCTCGCATCCGCATGTTGCGCTCCTTGCCGCCGGTGAAGGCGAAACCTTTGACTTGCCCCGCGCCGTCGGCAAGCTGCGCGAGGAGCTGGGCGTGAAGTACTTGCTGTGTGAAGGCGGACCAACCCTCTACGGCAGTCTGGCGCGTGCCGATCTGGTGGACGAAAAATTCATGACGGTCTCGCCGGTCGAAGTGGGACAAGTGGTCCCACCCGAGCAGGAGCGCCTTGCCAGCGAGCAAACCACGCCCGCGTTGTTACGGCCAACGGTCTTCGGCGGCCCCGGATACACAAGAGAGAACTTGACGCACTGGACGTGGCTGAGCTGCCGCAAGGCCGGCGACCACCAGTTCAGTCGCTACCGGAGGAAAGGCAGGGGCTAGGGGTCGGGGGTTAGTATCCTTTCGCAATGGTTTCCCGCGCAAATCGACTTCGACTTCTTACTTCGCCCTCTCCAACAATTCGGCCGCGCGGTTGATGGCATTCGTCAGCAACTGCAACTGCTGCTGCATGGTCGTCAAATCTTTCTTGTCGATGGCCTCATTCACTCCGGGAATGACCACCGCTGCATACCCCGTATATTCGCCCGGCGCATAGATGGCATGTCTGAACCAGGGACGATCGGGCAGACCGTCGATGAGGAATGCGCGTTCGATATTGCGCAGAATCAGGTTCATGCCGCCGGGATCTCCCAGCGGCTTGTTCTGCAATTGCAACACGGCGGCCCCGGCTTTCTCCAAGCGTGCCGCCGCTTTCGAAGCCTCTGCGAACGACGGCTCCTGTTCGCCGAAAGCCTTCTTTGCCTTCGGTTCGGCAGCCTTCAAGTACTCGCCAATCTCTTTACCGTAGTCCTGATAATTGAGAGGCAAAACGTCGGCCGAGGCGATGCGAATAACTTCCAGTCCACAGACCCGCGCCATCTCCTGCTCATAGACAAATGTGGGATCGCCAAACTTGGTGAACCAGGCGAAGTTGTCGAATGCCGAATGATAGACACCATAAGGCCCGCGGGAGCCGATGTCGGCGGAAGGCACACCCAGGTGCTGCAGGAAAGCGGTGTAGTCGGAACCGCTGCCAAGATTGCCGACGCGAACATCGTGCTGGACCGGGGCTGCCGGTTCTACTGCCGGAGCACCTGAGGACTCAGGCTCCGGCGGCTTGGGGCGCTCCTGCTCCTTCTTCTCAGCGGTGGCTTTCCACTGATCGTAAATGCTGCCACCTTTCGGACTGGGCACTGACTTGGCGATATCGCGCAGGTACTGCTTCAAACTTGGCACCGACGACGCGCCGAAGTCGGGGCCGGAAACTGCGGCGTCCATGTTGAAATAGGCGACGGCCCGGCTGAGTTCCTTGGCGTGCTGCTCGGCGAACTCCGTCGAACCTATCAGCCCTTCCTCCTCGGCATCCCAACTGGCGAAAACGATAGTGCGCTTGGGGTGCCATCCAGTCTTGAGCAACTGCCCCACGCCGTGCACCGCTTCCAATTGCGCAGCGGTGCCGCTGTTTGGGTCCACCGCGCCGTACACCCACGCATCGCGATGATTGCCCGTGACTACCCACTCGTCGGGAAGCTGCGATCCGCGCGCCATCCCAATCACGTCGAAGATGGTGACGAACTGGTAGTCCTGCTTTAGCGCCATGTGCACCTTAACCGGCCCCGGGCCGACGTGATAGGTGAAGGGCAACGCACCTTGCCACTCGCGCGGCGACTCCGGTCCGCCGAGGTTGGCCATGATGGGCGTGGCGTCGGCATAGGAGAGCGGAGTGGTCGGAACCTTCGGCATGTCCGTGGCGCTCTCGGGCGCGATGCGTTTGCTGTCGGGCAGATCGGGCACGGAGGCAATCCCCGGCGTGGTGGGATCGCCGGGATAGCGGAACAGGTACTGGATGGATCCGCGCTGCACGGCTGTATCCGGGCGCCACGGCCCCGTGGGATACTTGTCGCCTTTGAAATAGCCGTCGTCCCACGGATCGGAGTAGATGATGACGCCTGCCGCTCCGTACTGCTCCGCAACAAAGGTTTTCACCCCGCGAAAGTTCTCTCCGTAGCGGACGATGACGATCTTGCCCTTCACGTCAACGCCCATCTCCTGCAGCTTCTTAAAGTCCTCGAGACGGCCATAGTTGGCGTACACCACATCGGCGGTGACGTCGCCCGATGGCGAGAATTCGTTGAAGGCGGGCAGAATGCGCGGATCGTCCTGGAAGGGGTCGTCGCTGACATGCTCGGGCGAGGGGCCGATCATGGTGACACCCTTGGGCGCAACCACCTCGACCTTGATGTCGAGAGGCAGGTTCATCCAGACCTTGTACTGCTGGATGTAGGCATCGAGCCCGGCGGCCTTGTATTTATCCAAAACGTACTGAGCCGTCTTCAGGTCTTCCGGCGATCCGGCAACGTGGGGCGCGGCGGTCAGGAATTGCAGATGCTCCCTGGCCAACTGCGGATCGGGCACCGCCAGAAAGGTCTTCTCCGCTTTCAGCTCAGGGCCGGGATCACGAAATCCGAATATGGTTGCAGGCGGTGTGAATGGCTCAGCCGGAGATTTCTCCTGAGTGGGAACCAGCGGCGAATAGAAGAGAGCGCAACCGAGCACAGCAACTAAGAAGCGGATCAAATCATTACCCTCGTAAAAATTGTGGCGAGCTTAGAAGACATCAAGCCAGCTCAGAAATCGGTTTGTATCAGGGCACGGCTTCAGCCGTGCCGCAACGGGCCAACAACGACTTGGGCTTTAGCCCCTGAGGAGCTGTTTTTGCAAGGGCTAAAGCCCCGACCTTTTCTACGCTTCTTCGGCACGACTAAAGTCGTGCCCTGATACAGAACTATTTATCGCGGATCGCCGGTCAGTCACGCTCGACACCGAACGGCGTGCTCAGGTCAAACGAAAACCCACCCAAGCAAAAGAAGCTTGGGTGGGGCCCCCTCGAAGGAGTGGTAGGCTGGGCGACTCACCTCTTATTCAACCCATCAGTTGCTCATCCAGAAGTTCCAAAGCGTCGTCGACGCGCTCTGCGCCCCGACGCTGAAGATCGACTGCCCCAGGTCGCGGGCGTCGATCATCGTCGATGCCCGGTCATAATGGACCCACGGGGTCCCCTTGAGGTGCGTGTCCTGGTACGGTCCATCGTTCGGATCGTTCGCCGCCACCTCTTGGAACCACGCCGCGTTAAGGTCTCCGCCCAAAGACGCAGCGTAGCCGAACCCGAACTGCAGGCTGTCATCGGGGTAGAGCATCTGGGTACGGAATCCGATCACGTTGTGCAGCCCCTGGAACACGGGCCACCAAGCATCGAACGCCGTGTAAGGATTGTCGCTAGCGCCGGCTTCGTTCTGCCGATCATACATCGACGGAACCACCTCGCACGACATGATGACCCAAGTGGCAAGCACGCCGCCCGCGGCGGCGCCGAAACCGGGGTTCCCTCCCGTACCGATGTTCGGCACATACCACAGGTCCCCGTAGTTCGAGAGGGTGGTATTCAACAGCCAGTCACCGTGCGGCTCGGTGTACGCCACGTTCACGGCGTTGAGATAGTACTTCGAGATGGTCCGACGACTTCAGAAGGATAGGCGACGTACCATTGCGTCCTGTTGACCGGCGGTGTCCACCCCGGGAAAATACTGTCCAGAAAAGTGAGGCCGGACAGGAACTTGTTCGCCATGTCCACGTAGGCGCCGTTGTTGGGCCAATCCTGGTTCGCGTACTCGCCGAGAGTGATGTCCGCCGGATCTCCCGCGCCTCCGGTTGCGGTCTCAGGCCGCATCTCCATCCGCGGCGATGCCTCTGATACCTCTTTTGGCTTGGTCGGAGTTATTCCACTAGGTGCGGCGGCCAAATCAGGGATCGGTTCGAGCGCCTTTCCAATCGGAACGTAGCCGGCAACCCTGATGCTCGATATCTTCTTCTCCCCGGGCTGAATAGTGGCCGCGAAACGGTAGACCGGTTGCAGGTAGTTCGCGTTGCCGTCGTAATAGGCAACGTCGATTTTGTCGACGGTCGCCCGTGTGCCTGCCGCGGAAAGCTGAGGGCGCAGCTGCCGTTCGATGTCGGCGCGCACTTGCTCAGCCGTAATGCTCGTCCGGATGCGGTCGCCCAGCGACGCCGCGCGCCAGCGCCGCAAGGCCCCGACCATCGATCCGTCATTCGCCAGCGACACGACCGCGTGCGAGCCCAGGCCGTAGACCCGGAACCCCGAGGCGTAGCGGATGGCTGGCGTGATTGTGAGCACGACCCTCGGTTCGGTTCGCGCCGGCGCGGCCGCATTCTTTGCGACGGTGGGCGCCGTCGCCCCGCCCATAACGGTGATGTCATCGGCGAACCGCAGCTCGGTCGCATCTTTGGGAATAAATCGCACGTCGCTGAGGGCGGAGCGTGCAACCTTTTGCGCGTTCTCCACGGAAACCGGCTTCTCCGGCTTCTCAGCCCGGACCAGCTCGGAGAAGTTCGGTGTGAAATTCGTATCGCCGGTCGCCGGGTCAGCAAACACGCGTACGCGGTCCTGGTCGTTCTGTCCGGTCGTGCCACGCACGATGTAGCTTTTTTGTTCGAGTTTCAGCGCCGGCAGTTTGATGGTGCTGAGTTTCTCGTTGAGAAATTCGAGCGGGGCTTTCGTCGCTGTAAGTTTGTAGATTTGCATTTCTGCCGGCGCGGGGGGAACAGCGACCGTAAATTGAATTAACGGCGTCTGCGCGGCTGCGGGCGAGAGCTGCACGATGAAGCATGCGGTGCAGAGCAGTACCGCAAACAACCTTGTCTTGGTCATAACTTCCTTTTTCTCTTTCTTGGAATTGAGTTTTCACCAGGATTTCCGTTTTAGCTGCCAATAGCCCGACACTGTATACTCTTTCTGGAGTTCCAGCGCATGATTATTTTCTTTGGCCGGCCCAGGGCTCGGGACAGAGTCCCGACTATGCCAATCCGAGTCCCCAAACTGCTGGTCGCAGCCTTCACTTCCGGTTTTGTCAGACACCCCTCCGTCCCCTCTTGACTCTGGATGGAGTTCCCGGCGCCACAGCCTTGGCTATCCCGCCGGAAGCGACAGCATGGCGATCCGGCCCAGCATCGCCTGCCGCACCACTTTGTCGCTCAGCACAAAGTAAATGCCAATCGAGAAGTACTGGCGCTGATCGTAGAGCAGCTTGAGCAGGTCGTCGAGCGGCGATGCATCGCTAGCGGGCGAAAATGCCGCCAGCAGTTTTTCGCAAACCTGCAGTAGTTCTCTGGGAGAATAATTGATTCCATGACAATGTCGGCTCCCACGCCAGAGTAGAGTTGGTGGTGCTGAACCCAACCAACAGGCTCGGGAGAAAGGAGCCGAACAATGATCATTATAGGAGTAGATTTCCACCCCGAGTTTCAGCAAATAGCGTGGGTTGACACCGACAGT
>Ga0116111_1001787_pt1 | contig 14187 bp, 13 predicted proteins | sample June2015DPH_8_10_FD_89720 | JGI IMG/M metagenome (GOLD analysis project Ga0116111, IMG submission 89720) | Peatland microbial communities from SPRUCE experiment site at the Marcell Experimental Forest, Minnesota, USA - June2015DPH_8_100 | ecosystem: Environmental > Terrestrial > Soil > Wetlands... | reverse complement strand
CCTTCAACCATAATTATCAGCGCACCAATAGATTAATCCGGCTCTGCCAGTGTCCCTTGAAAAATCGGTTAACAGCCGGCCTAATACTTAGGCGAATGGTTGTCCGTGGAAATTCAGGCTAGCGCAAGTGCGACCTCCGTGACGACGAGCATACGGCGAGTCAATTGGTGCCCGCCAGCGGTCCGTGGTGAGCTTTGCTGGAGTCCGCTGCGCAGGTCGTTGCGGGCGCTGGAATCAGTCCGACCGCGAGGCCGATCAGAGTAGTAACGCCGAGTGCGAAGGCGAATACGGCGCCATCGACGGCGATGGCATCCACCCGGGGCAGTCCGGGTGGACTGAGCGCCACTAATGCCCGTACAGCATTTTCCGCCACGAGCATCCCGAGTGCGCCGCCGATCGTTGCAAGTAACAAACTCTCCGTGAGCAGTTGCCGGATTAGCCGTGATTGTCCTGCCCCTAGCGCGACGCGCAGGGCAAGTTCGCCGTGCCGCTGTGCAACGCGCGCCAACAAAAGATTCGTCACATTCACGCAGGCAATCAGAAGGAGCAGCATGACGGCGCCGAGGATAGCGAGCAGCGCCGGCTTGACGCCGCGCGTGACGTCCTCCTGAAGCGAATCGACGATCAACCCGTGCTGAAGCGAAGCCCAACGCGCCCTGGGAAACTCCGGCACCGGCGTGCGTGCGATCAGGTTGAGGTCACGCCAGGCTTGGTCCTTGCTGACGCCTGGCCTCACCCGCCCCACTATGCGCAGGTGATGACCCCACTCCGTTGTGTCGAGGTCGGTGATATGCCATGGGTCGAACTGCAAGGGCGACCAGATCTCCGCCGTTGGAGCCAGAACATTTTCGAACCCGCGTGGCATCACGCCGATGACGGTATAGAGGTCGCCGTCGAGCGTGATCTGGCGCCCGATGATCGCGCGGTCGCCGCTGAAGCGGCGCCGCCACAGCCCATTGCCGAGGATCGCGAGCTTGGGCCCCTGGAACTGATCGTCAGACGCCTGGAAGTCGCGTCCGAGCGCAGGCTCGACGCCGAGCGCACGGAAGAAGCCCGCGCTCACGCTCTGGCCGTCGAATCGTTCGGGCTCGGCGGCTCCAGTCATGGTGGGTTGCCAGGGATCCATCACGGCAAGTGTCTCGAAGGAATGGTTCCGCTCCGTCAATTCACGATAGCTGTGAAAAGTTACGTCCGAGCGCGAGCCCTGAAAGATGTCCCAGATCATCATGATGCGGCCGGCATGCGGATACGGCAGCGCCTCGAACAGGATTGGGTTCACCACGCTGAAGATCGCCGTGCTGGCGCCAATGCCAAGCGCTAGTGTAATGCCGCTGACGGCCGAGAACCCCGGCTTGCCGCGCAGCCCGCGCACGGCATAGCGTAAGTCCTGCCACAGGTCCTCCAACCAGCGTGTGCCACGGGCATCGCGGGACTCCTCCTTCACCTGTTCCGGCCCGCCGAAAGCGAGTCGGGCGAGCCGTCGCGCTTCCGCCGGATCGTGGCCCTGCGCGATGAGATCGGTCGTGTGTTGGTCAAGATGGAAACGCAGTTCCTTTTCGAGTTGTTCTTCCATCTGCTTTCGCCGCCACAGTCGCTGCCACCACGTCATTGCGCACCTCCTTCGGCCATCTCCAGGATGAGTCCTACGGCCTCGGTCAACCGCTGCCAGCTTGCCGCCTCCGTTTCGAGCTCCGCCCGCCCTTTTCGCGTCAGGTGATAAAACTTGGCCTCGCGGCCCGTCTCGGTCTGTTTCCAGTCCGCCGCCAGAAGACCGCGGTTTTCGAGCCGGTGCAAGGCTGGGTAGAGCGAGCCTTGTGGAACCTGGACCACATCGCGCGACACCTGTTGCAGGCGCTGCGCGATTGCATACCCATGGACCGGGCCGAGCGCAATAATTTTGAGAATCAACAAATCCAGGGTGCCTTGAGGGAGATCCGATTTCACCGCCGTCATCGCTTATACCTCCTACTTCTACATATTAACACCGCGACGTGTAGAAGTGCAAGGCATGCTGGTCATTTCCCTGCGCGTCACTCGGAACCAATCTTTGGGGCGTTTGGCGTTCAAAGTTGCAGCCCTCGTTGGTCAGCCGAGTGTCGTCCCCCCCCAGGCGTCGATCGTATTCGGTTCCGTTCACGAGGTACATTGACGAAGTAATTCGTCAACCTCCTCATAGCCTGAAGGAATATCGATGCCAGAGACCGAGGCCCCAGCCCTGAGCAGCGCATCCACAGAATCAGGTGAGCGTCGATCGGTCCAGTAGGAATCGACACAGGCCTTGACAGCGAGAGCCAATGCCGTACGACCCTTAGTATCCACAGCATTCACCGGCGCCCCGCGCTGAATCAGCTCCTCCACCGCGGCTGGCCGCGCTCGCCATGCCGCCACGTGCAATGCCGTACTGTCCTTGGCGATGTCGAAATAAGGATCGCCCTCCCGGTAAAGAGAAGCGGGCCTGACGCCGAGGTCAAGCAGGCACCGGAGACCCTCAACATTACCGTTCCCAGCGAATTCAGCCAGCGCTGTGCCGCCCTCGGCAATGAAATCTAATGAAAGTTGAGGTTCACGTGTGACGAGCAAACTGATAGTTTCACGGTCGCTCCTGGCACATGCGGCAAGCAGCCGGTCAAGGCCATGAAGTTCAATTGAAATGCCCCGCTTTTCAAGCATAGCGAGCACATCGCCTCGTCCCCGGCGCCCGGCCATCACCGTGGCCGATCTGCCGTCGCGGGTACTTTTCAGCGCCGGATCGCCCCCATGATCGAGTAACAGCTCGATTGCCTTCAGGCCATTGTCACGCCGCAAAGCATGGTGCAGTGCATTGTCCCCGAACGCCGGCTGGATGTTTGGATCAGCGCCATGCCCGAGCAAAATCCTAAGGCCTTCCTCGTCATGCCAGTCGGTTTTGCGCACGAGCATGCAGGCAAGGCTAAGGTTATTCAGCCTGCCGCTTTCCAACACGATCTTCATTACCGTGTTGTCGTACCCCTCCGGCACGTGATAGGGAGTCTCCTCATCGTTCGGATCGGCTCCGCGCTCGAGCAGCAGGCGGGTCAGTTCCGGATGCTGGACGATGCCCGCCGCGGCATAGATCGCGCTCTCAAATGTAGGCCGAGGGTTGGGGTGGTCGATCATCTCGTACCAGCCGGTATTCGCGCTGGCTCCGGCATCGAGCAGCGTGCGAGCGGTGCGCACGAACGCCTCCGAGCGCGCCCGATCGAGCCGGAGATATCGCGAAAAGCAAAGATAGGTCAGCGCATCCCAGCCGTGGGGTCCCCCCTTGGCTGTGGCGCTCCGCGGATCGCGAGAGAGAAAACCGCGCACGGCGGATTCATCCGCGAGAATCGCCGTGGTGTAGATGTTGCTGGCTGCAACGTGCGGGTATTGCGAACGGATCAGCTCGGCGTGCTCGAGCGTGCCGGAGCCGTGAAAGGAGTGCCGGGGTACGCAAGCCACTTCGATGAAAGCTGCAACCGGATCTGTGAGAGAAGCGACGGAACGGATCAGATTGAGAGTTTCGATGTGCTTCGCAAACTTCGGCCGCTCTCAAAGCCGTGTTCACGTGCGATGACCAGTTGCGCATCGGTGAGGGTGAAGCGTGCGCTCTGAATATCCGATTCCGGTAGTTTGTGGAAGCGGGGATGGTGGCGCCTGATACGATTGAGAGCGTCAGGAAGGCTGCAACTCCGGGCGAGATCCTTCGCCTGTTTCTTGTATTGTTCGAGGTTTGGGCGCGCGGGTAGGTCTCTGCCAGGCATACGAAGCTCCTTTCGCTACTCGCCTGGAGTCCGCACGCGTCAGGCTGGAAAGAAGATTCGTCAATTTGTCGAACAGGAGGTGGGCACGGCCCTTTCCGCGGACTGGAGGCGCCCTTCGCGCACGAATTCACAATAAACAAATCCAGGTTTGAAGTCAATCGGTGGAGCGATCGCATCGTGGATGTGTGGAGGGCAATCGGAAAACGGCACGCTAATTCCGTGTGATTCGACATCCCTCTCTTTTCAAGATAGGATTCAAGGGCGAAAGTCTCATGCAAATGAACCGCAGGATTCGCTCGAACGATGGCCACGATAGCCCTTGATGCGACTTACAGCGCCGACCCGCAACTGACCGGCATCGGCGTGTATTCGCGCCGACTCATCGAAACGTTAGTCACTTTGGACACGCCGCACCGGTTTCTGCTTTGTTACCGCCTGTCGCGGTTACGCCGGCGGCAGCGCTTTTTGCGACCGGGATCCGTACCCGGCGCTCGGGCGCAATTCTCGGTGCGCGTGTATCAGGAGCCGGTCACGTTCTGGTTGCCCTGGCAGGCGCAACTTTTTCACAGCCTCGCCCAACGCCCGCCGGCTTTTCACTTCCGCCAGGAAATTGTGACCGTCTTCGATATTTTTCCTATCACCGGCGAGAATTATTCCACTGCGGATTTTCGCAAGAAATTCTCTGAACTCCTTTTGCAAGCTGTGGGCCGGGCGACTCGGGTCATCACGTCTTCGCACGCCACGGAAAGCCTGCTCATTTCGCATGCGCAAGTGGCGCCGAAGAAAATCCGGGTGATTCCCCTCGGTGTCGATCCCCATGCCGTTGTTCTTTCGCCCGCCGAACGCTTGCAGGAGCGCGCTCGCATCCTCGGCGGCGAGGGTGAGATGGTCTTGAGCGTGGGGGTGATTCAGACCCGCAAGAACACGCTCAATATGCTCAAGGCGCTGAAGACGCTTCCGGCAAAATACCGGCTGGTTCTTTCCGGGGGCAATGGTTATGGCAGCGAGGCCATTCACAACTTCATTCGAACTGAATCGTTGGGAGATCGGGTAAAGTTGCTCGGATTCATCGACGACGCGCAACTCGCCCGCCTCTACCAGGCCGCGAGCGTCTTTCTTTTTCCATCGCTGGAGGAGGGTTTTGGCATTCCGGTGCTCGAGGCGATGGCGGGTGGCGTGCCGGTTGTGACCTCCAACCTTTCGTCGATGCCGGAAGTCGGCGGGGAAGCAGCTCTGTACGTGGACCCGCACGACCCCGCGGAGATTGCGCGGATAGTCGTCCAGGCGGTTGAGGATTCGGCGCTGCGCGCGAGTCTGGTGGAAAAAGGTCTCGCCCGGGCGAGTGAATTTACCTGGCGCCGCACCGCCGAGGCGACGCTGGCAGTCTACAATGAGATCCTGTAGGGTCCCCATGGTGTGCGTGGCGGACCTACAGAACAGGTCCGCGCTACCCTGCTGTCCCCACACAAGGCCGCTACGTTCCCGTGCTGCTGTAATTAGCCACCCCGCAGTTCCATACGACCACTGCCAGCACAGAGAATCCCGTTGCGACCACGGGCACCAGATGGAAATACAACGCAAAAGAGTTGCGTCCCAGGAAGTGGGTAGTGGGGTAGAAAGAGGCAAACCCAAAGGGGATGATCCAGCTCAGCATAAACTGGATGAAAACGTTGTAAATCGTCAGGGGATAGCGGCCAAAATTGAGCATATTGAAAACGGGCGGCACAATCCCCACCCGGTCCTCGAACCAAAAGGAGACCGCCGTTAGAATCAGGAACACGGCCATATAGATGGTAGCTCCGCACACGATCATCAGCGCAAACCACAGGTAATCCACAGCGCCCAGGGCAAGATGCAACCGGCGAATACAGATGGCGATCACCACGAAGCCGGTCACAACCTCCTGGAGAGACTCCAGGCGGAACTTCTCAAAGATAACTTGGAAGAGAGTGTGGATGGGCCGCAGCAACACTCGATCGAATCGGCCCTCGATGATATAAAGCTCTCCAAACTCGTAGAGGTTCCAGCTCACCACGTTAAAAAACCCGAGCGGGATGAGCGAGAAGCCGTAGAGAAACATCACCTCGTTGAAGGACCAGTCCTCCAAGCGCGGGATCTTGGAAAACAAGACCAGCACAAAGCCGAACCCCAGCACCGTCGCCGCCATGGATGAGAAGAAGGCGATGATGAAGTCCGCCTTGTACGCCATGCGCACCTTGGCGTATTGGCCGAAGTAGAGGAAAAAAAGCCGGAGGTGTCGTTTGAGGGAATTCACCGCGTTTGCCAAAGCGCCTGATGGCCGATGTAATTGTCGTCCGGCAGATTGGCCAGAATCAAGCGGCGAATCTCCAGCGGATCGATGTCACCCTGGTGCCGATAAACCACCTGACCGTCGGGATTGATCAGCACGGTGTAAGGCAAGGCGTCGTTCCAATCCGGATCGAAAGCCGCCATCAATGAATAAATATCCATTGATCCGAAAAGCAGGTTGGTGCTCGAGGCGTGTTGTTGCGCGAGTTCCTGCGTCACCCCCTCCTTGGCGTCGGGATAGTTCGCGCTGACGGTGACCAGATCAAACTTCCTGTGGCGATACATGCGGTACATGGTTTGAAACTCAGGAAGCTCTTTCACGCAGGGCCCACACCAAGTCGCCCAGAAGTTGACCAGGAGCAGCTTGCCGGTGGAATTCTTGCGCAGGCCTTTGAGGTCCTCGGCGCTCGCAAGTTTCAGCGCCACGGGCTCGCGGTCGATGACGCCCATTTCCGCCTTGCGGCCTTCCTCCTTTGCCGCCCATTTGGTGGAGCAGCCGAAGGAAGGCGTCTTGGGGACGGCGACAGGTTTACCCGCCAGCAAGGCGTCCAGAGCATTGCGGGCGTCCTGCTCGGTAACGTATTGCTCGCGGGGATTGTTGTCGACCCGCCCTTCATAGCGGAGCTTGCGTTCCGAATCAAAGATAAAGACGTGGGGGGTGGCGCTTGGACCGTAGGCCCGAGCCGTGCTTTGCGTTTCGCCGTCGTAGAGGTAGGGGAAACTGAAGTGTCGGTAGGCGGCGCGAATCTTCATCTCCGCGAATGTATCGCCCACGTCGGTATAACCCATTTCATCGAGGCGCACAGCAAGGGGAACGTTGGGTTCGATGGCCACGATTGCCACCCCGCGGCCCTGGTAATCCGCGACCAGCCGTTTGATGCGCTCTTCGTATAATTGCGCCGTCGGGCAGTGGTTGCAGGTGAAGACGATCGCCAGGATCTGGCTGGAGGCATAGTCCTTCAGGCAATGGGTCTTATCGTCAATGCCGGGCAAGCAGAAGTCCGGCGCTTGCGCCCCTAGGGGTAAAATCGGGTGCGCGTCATCAGCTTTCAGTGCGGGCGTTAGTACCAGCGCGAGCAATACTGCAAATAAAGGTTGCCGTAACATATATCGGATCTCCTACCGCCGCCTAGCCACCCTGAATGGTGAGCCGGCGGCTCGACCATCTCCACATGCCGTCACCCATCGCCAGCAGGACTGCCACCCAGAAAACCTGCAAGGCGAGGGCGCGGGCAAGTCCGGCCCCGTGGAGATTGCCCAAGTATATCAACATGGGGATGTAGCTGATGTATTCGAAGGGCAGCACGCCCAAGATCTTTTGAAAGATATGCGGGAAGAAAGAGATCGGGAGGAGGAGTCCCGAAAAGAGCTCCAGCAGGAAAAACTTGGCCCGCAGCAAGCCGAGGATGGACTGCAAGCGCAAGGCGAAGGTCCCCACGGCAAAGTTGATGGCTGCCACAAGCAGAAAACTCAAAATCACACTGACCAGGAATGCCGCGGCGCTCCCCAGGGTGGTCGGCCGCCGCAGGGGATAAACCAGAAAGAGGACGAGGGCGGTCGGCGCGGTGAGCATGCCCAGGCGAAAAACCGACTCTCCCGCTGCCCGCGCCAAATACATCCACTGAAGGTTGACGGGCTTGATCAGGTCCATCGCCAGCCGCCCCTCAATGACTTGATAGGCAATCTCCTGGTCAATGGTATTGAAGTAAAAGGAGCGGATGATCCAGCCCACCCCGATGTAGGTTAAGAGATGCGGAAAGTCGAACCCTTCAATCGAGGCGCTGTGCTCGTAAATGGCTTTCCAGATGAAGTAATACACGGAGACATATATAAAATATGTGACGATCCCCGTGAAATAGCGCAGCCGGTAAGCGAGGGCATTCACAAAGCCCACGCGGCCGAACTCGAGATAAACTCGCAAGGGTTTCCAGAAAACGGGGGCGGGCCTTTCACCGGCGGGCGGGGTGGCAAGGGCCGCGGCGGGCATCAGGCCACCTCGCCGCTCAGATAGATGCGCTTGACGATTTCTTCGATGGGTTCCTCTTCCACCAGAAGGTCGCGCACTTCCAGGTTGTTCACAATCTCGCGAATCACGTCGGCGCTGGAATGCTGCTCCCGGTCAAAGCGAATCAAATAGGTGAGCTCATCGACGCGTTGGCAAACGATTCCGTCCGTTTCGATCTTCGCCAGGCGCGGGACCTGCGTGCGGTCCTTCAAAAAGAACTTCACCTGGTTGTACTTGGCCAGGCGCTTCTTCATCTGCTCCAGGTCGCCGTCAAACAGGATGCGCCCCTTGTCGATAATGATGATGCGTTGGGATAGCTCTTCAATGTCGGAGAGGTCGTGCGTGGTCAACAACACGGTGGTGCCTTCGGTGCGGTTGACCTCTTTCAGGAACTCGCGGATGCGCTCCTTGGCCACCACGTCAAGCCCGATCGTGGGTTCATCCAGGAAAAGCAGCGGCGGGTTGTGCAGCAGGGATGCGGCCAAATCGCAGCGCATGCGCTCGCCCAGGCTCAGCTTGCGGACGGGCGTGTGCAAATATTCCTTCAGGTTAAGCATTTCACTGAAAACATCCAGGCGCCAGCGATAGTCCTGATCGGGGATTTCGTAGATCTCCTTGAGCAGTTTGAAGGATTCAACGACGGCGATATCCCACCAAAGTTGCGTACGCTGGCCGAAAACAACGCCGATATGCCTGGTGTAGTGGCGCCGCTCGCGGTAAGGAACGAACCCGTTCGAAACCACGCGCCCGCCCGTCGGAGACAGAATTCCGGTGAGGATTTTGATGGTGGTGGATTTTCCGGCCCCGTTGGCTCCGATATAACCCACCATCTCGCCGCGTTCGATGGAAAAGCTGATGCGGTCCACAGCATGTACGGTCAGGTATTCCCGGACAAAGAGGTTTTGTAAAGCGCCCAGAACGCCCTCGCGCCGGCGGAAGGTTCGGAATTCTTTTATCAAGTCCTGAACTTCAATAATGGGTGCCATGCTGCGATATCTTCCTCAGCGGCGTGGACGCGAACCCCGCGCTTGGAATTCTAGCAGAGTCACGGTGGTTATAGAGCACGCCTGCTCGCCGAGAACGAGAAGAGCAAGACCACAGCTTTAACCGAATGTATATGGTTTTCAGCCATAGCCTGGTTAGGCACTTTTCAACTTTCGACTTTCAACTCTTCGACTTTTCAATTCGCCTTCACCCTCATTCGCCGATGACCTTGATCAACACCCTCTTCCGGCGCTGGCCATCGAACTCAGCGTAATAAACCTGCTGCCAGGGGCCGAAATCGAGCTTGCCGTTTGTGACCGGCACCACGGCTTGGTGACCGATCAGCAGACTTTTCAAGTGGGAATCGCCATTGTCCTCGCCGGTGCGGTGGTGGCGATATTCGGCGCGGAAGGGCGCGAGTTTTTCGAGCCACTCGTCGATGTCGGCGATCAAGCCGTCCTCCGCATCGTTGACGTAGATGCCCGCCGTGATGTGCATGGCCGAGACCAGAATCAAGCCTTCCTTGATCTCCGACTTGGCCAGCGCCTTCTCAACCTCATCGGTGATATTGATGAACTCTCGATGTTTTTTCGTATTGAACCACAGATACTCGGTGTGTGATTTCATTCCCTGCCCTCCTGGTGGTGTCCGCTGTTCCTGGGAGTGCGGACTCCCCCCCGCCCTTCCTCTAACCTGCGGAGAAATCCCGGCAAGCGCGCGACGAAACCTCGGAGAATAGCAGAGTTTGAGCATCGGCGTCGCGACAGATGACTTCGAGTCCGTCTCCCTTGAAATTGGTTCAGTGCGATTCCTATTTATGGTAGGCTTGCACGCCTTGAGCCGTGATTAGGCGCAGTTCTCATATGAGGAGGAAAGAAGATGAAAGCCATCCTACGAATCGCCTTTGCCGCAACTCTGATTTTGACCCTTGCGGAAGCAGCGTTTCCGCAGTTAGGCATGTTTTCGAATGAGCAGCGCCTTGACATGACGCGCGAATGGAAAGGGGATCGGTTCCCGGACGGGCGCCCTAAGGTGCCTGACTCCATCCTCGCGGGTTTGAGCGATGTGGACGCCGAGGAAGCCTGGGGCGTGTTGCAGGCGCACGGCTACAAGTACCAGTTTGAGGGGGGCTGGCGCGAGGTCAATCCGGGAGGGCGGATGGTGGGCCGCGTGTTCACGGCGGTTTTCATGCCCCAGCGGCCGGACGTGAACGCCGTGATCAACGATAAGGGCAAGGCGGAAGGCCGCGTCGGTGCTCAGAACTCCTGGCCGATTGATATGCTCGTGCCCGGCGACGTCCTGGTAGTGGACCTTTTTGGGAAGATCAAGGATGGCACTTATGCCGGTGACAACCTTTCCACCGCAATTTTCGCAAAGAGCCACAACGGTCTGGTGGTGGATGGCGCGGTACGTGATTTCACGGGTATTTCCGAAATCAAAGGCATGCACGTTTTCGTTCGTGACTTCGACCCCTCCGCCTTGCGCGACACGACGCTGATGGGTATTAACGTGCCCATTCGCATCGGCCACGTTTTGGTGATGCCCGGTGATGTGGCCGTGAGCGACCCGGAAGGAATTACCTTTATCCCTCCCCAACTCGCCCAGGATGTCATCGATAAGGCCCAAATGACGCACGCGGTGGATGATTGGGGTCATCAGATGTTGCGCGAGGGTAAGTACACGCCAGGCGAGATTGATCGCAAGTGGTCCAAACCGATGATTCAGGAGTTCAACAAATGGCTGGAGCAGAAAGGCCTGAAATTGCACATGCCGGAAGAGTAGCCAGCTTGGGACTGAACCCTATTTCGGAGGTTTGACCGCAATGAATAATTCCGACCCCCATCTAATGAACCGTCGCGGAATCTTGAAGGGCTCAGCGGCTGCGTTGGGGGGCGCGCTGCTGAGCGGCGAGCCATTGGAGGCCTACCCCCAAGGCATCAACACCAATTCCAGCCCGTCGGCCCTGCGCATCACCGACCTGCGCGTGGCGACAATCGTGAAGCCGGGTCCCGGTCCCTGCCCCATCATCCGCATTGACACCAACCAGGGGGTCTACGGACTCGGCGAGGTCCGGGATGGAGCCAGTGCAACCTATGCTCTGATGCTGAAGAGCCGGATTCTCGGCCAGAATCCCCTTCAGGTGGATCAACTCTTCCGCAGGATCAAGCAATTCGGTGGACCGGCGCGCCAAGCGGGCGGCGTGTGCGCCGTGGAAATGGCCTTGTGGGACATCGCGGGCAAGGTTTACAACGTCCCTGTCTACGTTATGCTGGGTGGCAAAGTTCGCGACAAGATCCGCGTCTACGCCGACACCACTGAGTCCAATGATCCGAAGGTTTATGCCCAGCGAATGAGGGAGCGCAAAGAGGTCATGGGCCTGACCTGGCTCAAAATGGATTTAGGCGTCGAAATGGTCGCGGACAAACCCGGCACCGTGACTGCACGCTCCGGCCTGAGCGATTGGGAAAAGAGGCAGGTCCCCCATCCTTTGCTCGCGATGGAAGTCACCGATAAGGGCATCGCTCTGCTGGAAGAATACGTTGCCGCGGTGCGCGATGCTGTGGGCATGGAGATTCCCCTTTCCATGGACCACCTCGGCCACCTCGGCGTGAAATCGATCGTCCGCCTGGGCAAAGCGTACGAGAAGTACAACCTCTCATGGATCGAGGACGTGATTCCCTGGGAGCTGACCGACCTGCTGAAGCAGATCTCCGACCAAAGCCCCACTCCCATCCTGACCGGCGAGGATATTTACCTCAAGGAAGGCTTCAGGGTTCTCTGCGAAAACCGCGCGGTCAGTAAAATTCACCCTGACCTCGCGACCTCGGGGGGGATTCTTGAGACTCACAAAATCGGGGACATGGCGTGGGAGTACGCGGTTCCGATGGCCATGCACTTCGCCGGGACGCCGGTGAGCTGCATGGCTAACGTACACTGCGCCGCGGCGACACTCAATTTCCTGGCGCTGGAGAATCACTCCCTGGATGTCCCGTGGTGGAGCGATTTGGTAGACGGTGTGGAGAAGCCCATCGTCAATCACGGCTGGATCACCGTACCTGACAAACCGGGGCTCGGCATCACCCTGAACGAAGACGTGGTGAAGCAACACCTGAAGCCCGGAACCGGCTACTTCGAACCTACGACGCAATGGGACCACGACACGTCTTGGGATCGAGAGTGGAGTTAATCGAGTCCGACCCTGCGGGCCTTGCCTCGGTCTTGCCTTGACTCGTGGTCCGTTCACCCTTGCCTACCCTCTCTGGATTTGAGGTCAACCCATGTCACACTCCCAAGCGCTCCATACGTTTTCAATCATCACCATCCTGTGGGCATGCGCAAATTTGACGATGGCCACTCCTATGGCAGGCGCGTCGAGCCTTGGCGCCGCTGCCGCGGGCTCTATCGCCCTCGATAACCCCCATCTGTCCTTTAGTGTAAATCCGGATTCCGGGGCCTATGAAATCCAGGACAAATCCGGTGGGGTCGTCTGGAAATCCAATTTCCGCGTGCCCCGATTCGGTGAGGCAGCCCTGGAGGTCAGCGGCCAGCCGCAGCGCATCGATCTTGCTCAGTGCAAAGTCGAGCGAACCGGCGGCGGGCTTGACCTGACCTTTCACCCCCTCGCATCACAGCCACAAGCGCAGATCGTGGTCAGCGTGCGGCCGGTGGCAGAAGGTGATGGCTTACGATTCACCTATACGGCAAGCCCTGACCTCAAGCTGGAGAGCATTCGTTTGCTCGACGATGCCTTATGGACGACGGACGCGGAGCGGGGGTACGTCATCATTCCAGCCCGCATGGGCCTGATGATTCCGGCCCGCCGTGGCGCGAGTTTCACTCACACCTTCGACACTTATGCCTACGAAGGCTGTCACATGGCCATGTCGGGAGTGGTGAAGAGTGGCGCGACGGCACTGATCAGTTGGGATGATCCCTACGTCGCAGTTGAACTGAAAAGTGAATCTCCGGCGACGGGTGAGCTGGCAGGGAAGCAGGTCCTCGCTCCATCGCTGGTCCTTCGCAAATCTGCTCGCTGGGTGCAGGTGCGGTTTCTCGGACGGGGAGATTACGTGACGCTGGCGAAAGCCTACCGGCAGATCGCGGCGGAACGGGGTTGGCTCACCACCTGGAACGAGAAGTTGCAGGGCCATCCCGAGCGGGCGAAATTGTTCGGTGCAATCAATTACAAACTCTGGGCGTTGCTCGACCGCGAAATGGACGCGACCAGCACCCACCAGAACGTTTTGAAGGTGGACTGGACTTTTGACGAAGCCGCCCAGGTTGCGGAGCACTTGAAGAATGATCTGAAGCTGGACAAAGTCCTTTTCATCATGGGTGGCTGGACGCACCGCGGATACGACAATCAGCACCCGGACATCCTCCCCGCCAATCCCGAGTGTGGCGGCAATAGCGGGCTCACCGAATGCGCGCGCCGCGTGATGCAACTCGGATACCTCTTCTGCTTGCACGACAATTATCAGGATATCTACCGCGACTCACCTTCCTGGAGTGAGGACCTGATCATGAAGCACCCCGACGGGTCCTTGGTGAAAGGCGGGCAATGGTGGGGAGGTCAAGCTTATCTCACCTGCTCCCTTAAGGCACTGGAGTTGGCCAGGCGGCCCCAAAACCTTCCGGCCGTAAGAGAGCTCACCAACGCGGACTCCTATTTCATCGACACAACTTATGCCTCCGGCCTTCAGGAGTGTTTTGATCCGGCTCACCCCCTGACCCGCGCCGACGATATGAAATGGAAGCAAGCCCTCTCCGATTACGCTCGCCAGGTGTTTGGCATTTTCGGTAGCGAAGATGGGCGCGAATGGGCTATTCCCCATAGCGACTTTTTCGAAGGCCTGACCGGTGTAGAGGGAACGTGGTACCACGACAAGAATCTACTCAAAGAAACCGGCGGCGTATCGGTTCCGCTCTTCGAGTTGGTCTATCGTGACTGCATTGCTCTCTACGGAAAATACGGGTTCGATATTTCCAAGTCGGCAGACTACGTGCTCTATACATCCGCGCATAATTAAAGGGACATAGGTTGCCCCTGTATGGCATACTTCTCGCCGGAGGAGTAGCCATGGTTCCTCGCCTGCTGCGGTTGCATCCCTTGACCTATCGCCGGTTGAT
>Ga0116111_1001782_pt1 | contig 14219 bp, 14 predicted proteins | sample June2015DPH_8_10_FD_89720 | JGI IMG/M metagenome (GOLD analysis project Ga0116111, IMG submission 89720) | Peatland microbial communities from SPRUCE experiment site at the Marcell Experimental Forest, Minnesota, USA - June2015DPH_8_100 | ecosystem: Environmental > Terrestrial > Soil > Wetlands... | reverse complement strand
TGGACAAGCAACCTGAATGAAAGAACTGTGCGGGTTCTGAATAGAACCTAGACTCAGGGAAGGTGCCCACGACCAGGGTCGTGAGCCAATACCAGCCAGATGGGCTGAAGATTCCCCTGAAGATCCCGAAACCCGAAAGGGCGAGGGTGCTCCTTCTACGTGAAGGGGTTGGCCCGTCATCCAACAGGATGATTGAGCCGAAACACGTCTGCTGAAGCCACTGTGCTAACCCGCTGTCGGGGTGTACGGTGGTGGAGGGCGTGTCGGGACCGAGTCGAACGCTTTCTATACAGCGCGCCGAGGTTGTGTGGGTCTAGGACTCTCGAACAGCGTGTCTCAAGAACATAGTTGATTTGCAATCCGAGTGGAAGGGGAAATTCACCAAAATCGCGTTTTGTGTCCGATTTCCTTTTCATTTCATGCTTGGAAGATATGCTCGAGGAAAAAATGGGAAAACACAATCCCTCGCCAAACGACCAGAGGAGTAACTCGATGAATCGAAACAATCCCGCATTCAAGGCCTCGGTGGACAACAGGTCCGTTCAGCTGAACGCCGACCAAGCACTGCAGCATACGGAGAATCCGCCTCCCTCTGGTTCAAAGGTCCAGGAGACAAAGGGGAAGGAGTGAAACAGAGAAGTTGGGGAAAGGGCACAACCTTTTCCCTCCCCCTATTTTTCGGGAGTGAGAGATATATTGGCAAGGGCTGACGATAGGAAGGCGCGCGAAGATGAGCTGAGGGAAAGGCTGAGAGAGGCCGTCGTCCCCGCTTTCGATAGGTGGGGGGCGAAGAACCTCGACGTCCTTTATTCCAAGGACGACCCAGAGTCAATTCAAGAAGCCCGTACCGTCGACCTTTTCATGTCAAAGAGGGTGTTCGTTCTCGGATTCATGCGATACGTTACGCAGGAGGTGACTGCGAGTCAGGACTCCCAGCGCCAGAGGAGGACGCTGGTGAAGGCCAGCCTCCTTTCAATCCTACACGAGGCGGGAATCTCGACGAACGAGCTGGTGGAGAAGCCTGCCACGGCGGGAGAGGGAAGTAAAGCTGAAGGAGGTCAGCCCCCGTACTACAGCAGGAAGCGGGTGCAAGGGCTCCTCCGAGATGTCTACCGAGAAACGTTTTCCGAGTTGCCTCAAGCGCATCGTGGGAGGAAGAGGGTCGACAGTCGGCTCTCGAACTACTCGACTGTATTCTCACCATACGGAGAGGCTGAATTGAACAATCCTGAGAAGGTTGCCGAGTTTCAGGCGCTGGACAGGCTGGCCACATACTCCAACCCAGAACTAAGGGGCAGGATAGTTCTCAACTCAGCCATCTCCGACGTCACACCTGAGCATGTGAAGGACATGCTCGCTTTCAGAAAGTTGTGCTCAGAGACGATGCTCGAGATAGGTGACTTTTCGGAGCTGGGAAAGCTGCTCGCCAGGGAGCTAGCGGAGATGACGTACATCTTCGAAGTGTTTCACGCCCACGTGCTCTCGATTCTTTCAATAGAATGGTTCAGGAGCCGACGGGAACCCGAAAAACATAATCTCATCGAAAGAGGTTTCCCGCTGAAGTATACCGAGGAGGATGTGACTGAAGCATCTGTCCTGCTTCACGAGCTGACGAAGGGGGACGGTGATTGGGTCGTGTCAATCCTCCAGTCAGCGGCAATGGCGTTTACGAGATATCAGATGTTCCCATACTCCCGAATCATGTTCGGCCGATGCCTCAAACTCAGAGACACAGATCCCTCGTGGAAGGGGGTGCTGCATGAGAACATCGCGGTTACGTATCGAATGGAATCGAAGCCGAAACTGATGGTACAAGAGATGAAGACGGCGCTTTCGTTTTACAAGGAGGCCGGTGAGACGTATAGAGCATGTGTTGCTTTGAAGAACCTTGGGGAGGCTGAATGGATGCTCGGTTTTCCAGACTTGGCTAGGGAATTCTTTGGAGAAGCTGAGTCTTTCGCCACTAAGCTTGACATTCCCGCGCGAGCGGCAGTCATTGGAAACCTTGCAAAGGCATCTAGAAGATTGGGGCAAGGTCGAATGGAGATAGAATACCTCAAGAAGTTTCTGGAGACAGCACCTGAAGACTGGAGTGCTGACATACTCCAAGCCAGCTCTCGGTTGGGCGAACTGACCAGATAAGCCGGAGAGACGAATCCAAGGTTCATGCTGGGAAGAAAGGCAAATATCTCGTGGTATCGCCTACGATTGACCGAGTCACTCGTTGGCCTCAATGCCACCCTCAACCAGCACGCCCACACTCTTCAGCTATGTTGTTCGTTATGATGACGGGGCGGCTCCGAACCCCTATTGGGGAACCTGTACCCTTGTCATCTGCAAACCCAAGATAAGACGAAAAGCACGCGAAGGCGACTGGATAGTCGGACTGGGGTCCAAGGCGAACCCTACCAAGATCGATTACAGCGGAAAGATTGTGTATGCAATGAAGGTGACAAGGAAAATGACGATGAGAGACTACGATAGCTACACTCGCGAGCAATTGCGCAACAAGATTCCTGTGGTACTGGCTGACGGCAGGGATCTCAAGCGCGATAGCAGGGGATGGCGACTGCGGCTAGGAGATTCCATCTATGACTTCTCCCAGAAGAGGGTTCCTCAGAGGCCAGGAGTGCATAAGCGAGAGAATAGAACCACTGACGGGAGTGGTAAGAATGCTCTCTTATCCAGCGAATTCGTATACTTTGGCGACAAGGCCATTCCCCTTCCACATTCACTGGAAGGCATTCGTCACGAGAACCAGGGCCATCGCTCCAGACTCAACGCCGAACATTTGCCGGCGTTTCTTGAATGGTGGGAGCAAAATCGGAAGGCGTTTGCTGCGAACCGGTTGAGGGGAGTGCCCCAGTGGGATGTATTCGCGGACCGGAAGAATCTGGGCGCTTGCTCAAGGGTGCATAAGAAGGAAGCCGAGGCAGACAACAGAATCGACTCTGAGTGAAGTCCCCGGAATCCTCAGACCCACCCAGCCGTTGCGGATGTTCTTCTCCTTTTCCCTGTGTTTTTTTTGAAACTTTTTCTGAGGACGTAGCCTCAGGCTCCTTAGCATCACACTTCGAAACCTAGACTCGGAACCGACTTTCCGTGCCACCAGTTCGAAGCTTCCATTGTCTTGCGGCTTGTAATAATACTCTACCCTGTATCATCAACCCGTCTTTGGGACAGAGCGAACCTTCAGGGGCATGCCCTTCACTTGATCCTTCGATGATCCTTAAGGTCGGCCGACAATCCTTTCGTCGGGTTCAAGTTTCTCCTTTTCTGGGGCGGCGGGAACCATCCGCAAGAGAAGTGACGGGAGGAATTACGCCCGAGCGTGCGCGGGCTACTGCGAAGACACCAGTGCTTCCAGGAAGTACTCGGGGAAGAGCACGGCCGCTGCAACCAGGAGAACCACAAGAGTTGTGGCCTTCAACTAGTCCTATCTCGGCGACATTTGGTGGTTCTCTCGTTTAATAACCGAAACTGCGCAACGGGAGTATCAGGTCAGGGTCATGAGTGAAGAACTCACCGAGTTAGCAAGGCTCATCAGAACCAAGAACTCCATAGACAGAAAGATTGCCAAAATCGTCGGGAGGCCCGCCTTGACTGGGCATGTTGGTGAGTACATAGCGGCCCGCATCTTCGAGATTGAGTTGTACCACTCCGCGTCTGTTAGGGGGAGCGATGGCGTCTTCAAGACCGGTCCGCTTGCAGGGAAGACAGTCAACATAAAGTGGTACACGACAAGCGATAATCTCCTCGACCTGAACCCTTCAGGGGGCGCGGACTACTATCTTGTCCTCGCCGGTTCTAGCATGCAAGGGGTATCGTCGCGAGGAACAGAACGACCCTGGATGATTGACTCAGCGTATCTTTTCGAAAGAGACGATTTGATGAACAAGTTGAGAGAACGGGGTGTGAGGATTGGGGTTGCCACGAGTGTAAGAAACGAAGTCTGGGAAGCAGCAGAAATCTATCCACGAAGCAAGGGTATTCTACAGTTGAACGGGGAGCAGAGGCAGCTGTTGGAGCTTTTTAGCGTCGTTGGCGACTGAAGAGAACTAAGCAAATAAGAAGCCTACTTCCAACCAACAGGGCTTGGCAGAAAGCCGCCAGAAGGCGGGAGGCATCAATGGAGATTCGAATCGTTCCGTCTCTGTTGACTGCAAGCCGGTTTTCGACAAGATAGATCAATGGAAGAAGGACCTGATAGACCTGTCTCACCGCAACAGGCTGCTTTTCCTGAAGGAGAAGCAGGCGGAAAGGCAGGTCGAAATCACATCACCCAGCCTTCAGGAGATCGTGGACGCGCTCGTCGGGAAAGATGCTTCCTTGGACTTCCCAATGCTCGTCTACGACCAACTCACCTTGGAGGCCTCGGCCCCTGAACCTGTCTCCGAACCTGAGGAATCAGTACGCAAAGGCGACCTCGAAACCAACCTCCCCACAGCAGAGTTGCAGCGAAGGCTAGGCAGATTGAGGCGAGACCAAATGACATCGCAAGAAGAGCAGGGCACCCACACCCTCTTCCTGGCGACCGGTTTCCTGAAGTGGAACGAGAAGCCATCCGCCGAGGGGGAAGGAGACGAGTACCTGGCGCCGATAATCCTTGTGCCCGTTGGACTGGACCGAAAGTCGGTGGACGACCCGTACTTCATGAAACTCAGCGAAGAAGATGTGGTAGTCAATCCTGCGCTCCTCTTCAAGCTAAAGACAGAGTTCGGAATCTCTTTGCCCGACCTTCCAGACGACCTCGATGCTAGATCAGTCTCGGCTTATCTTGACGAAGCCGAACGAGTGACCAAAGACCTAGGCTGGCAGGTAGTGCGCAGCGTGAGACTTGGAAAATTCACCTACGAGAAGTTCGTCATGTACAATGACCTGACTGACCATCGGGAGGACGGGTGCCATCAACCCATCATCAGCGCGTTGGCGAAAGCCACTGCACTCCCAGCGGGGGACGACATCCAAGTCCCCGACAATCTGGATGAGGTGGTAAACCCGAAGGAACTCTTCCCGCTGTTGGACGCCGACTCCAGCCAGATGGAGGTCTTGTTGCGCTTTCACCGCGGCCAGAATCTTGTGATCCAAGGCCCGCCAGGTACCGGAAAATCGCAGACGATTGCGAACCTGATCTCCCAAGGACTGAGGGACGGGAAGAAGATCCTGTTCGTAAGTGAGAAGATGGCTGCTCTGGAGGTCGTCAACCGAAGGCTGCAAGCTGCCGGGCTGTCCTTCGCCTGCCTTGAAGTCCATAGTCACAAGAGTGACAAGCTGAAGGTGGTGCAAGAGCTTGCCAAGACTCTGACCCAGGCGCAGAATGTGAAGATTGAGCCTGAAATTACAGAGCAATACCAGAAGCTGATCGTACTCAGGGACCGGCTGAACGAGTACGTAATGGAGCTTCACAAGGTCCGTGGCGGTCTCAAAGTTTCAGCCTTCCAGGTACACGGCAGACTCGCGAGACTGCTGGACACCCCTAAGGTCGAATTCCGCCTGCCCGTCGATTCGGCCTTGCAAATGAGACCTGAACAACTGGACGAACTCCAGAGGGCCGCGCGCGCGCGCGGAGGCCAACCGGGACATATTGCCGATTCCAGTTCTTGTCTTCTTCAACGGGTGATCTTGATTTGTCTCGAAATCCAAGCAGTACCCATCCTCCCCCATAGTTGAGAAAAGCAAGGAAATCTTTCGCTAATTCAGAGAAGGGATAGTCCTTTGCGATGCTGATGATTTCCTTGAAGTCTAGGTAGGGCTCTTCCTTGTCGTGATCGATGAGGAAATCAATGACGTGGTCGTCAAGAGGCCTGCTCTCTGACTCGAGAAGGCGTTCGGGTGTGGCTTCGAGCATCTACGGCTTCTTCTCACAGTGTCTCGCCTAAAACCCTTCACCTGCAGAGCTGGAAAACGTAAGCAAACTTCTCCAGTTTGTGGTTGTCACTCTATCGATTGTGAGCTCGGGATGGCCACGATTGGTTTCTTCACGTTGAAGGACCACCATCAGAGAGAAGTCCTTGCGCCATTTGATAAGATGGCCTCCCATGGGTAATGCCCAGCCAGCCTGCCAGTCGACAGACTCACACGGAACCCTTTTAAAATAACAATCATAACAAAAATAACACGGCATACAAGACATGCGCAATATGCGGGCTCAAGGTGTACCCAGGGAAGGGCATGTACTACGGAGGCCGGCTCATCCATCGCACCTGTCGAGGAATTGCGAAGATTCAGCGGTACAGGTTGAACGAGTGAGAGCATGGGAAATCACAATCATAACGAAAATAACATGCTCAACCCGTTCTCCCCACAGCAGCCAGCTCAACCAGATTACTTTGCCGGCCGAAAGGCAGAAGTCGACTACTTCCGCAAGACCGCAATCAACTCCGCCAAACTGAGACATCCTGCCCCCCTGAACTACGCCATACTCGGAAGTTGGGGGCTAGGAAAGACATCGTTAATCTACGAATTCAGAGACATCGCACTCGGAGAACTTCAGCGAGAGATCCGCTGCGTCTGCATTGAACGCACTCTTTCCCCTCAGACCTGCAGGAGCTGGGACGCATTCACCTCCAGCTTTCTGTCGACTGTAGGACCAAGCATCAACGCGACCTCCACAATCAGGGCGAGGATATCGTCCGAGATAGCGAAGTGGGAACCACAGTTCAATATCGGAATCCTTTCGGCCCAAAGGAAGGCCCAAAGGAGCCAACCAGACCTACTCACGGCCCTGAAACGTCTCTGGCACGACCACTTGAAACCTGCAGGTACAGAGATCGCGTTCGTTCTCTTGGACGACCTGCACTATTTTCCCATCCGAAAGGATGAATCTCCTTACCTGACTCTGAGGTCAACCTTTCAAGAGCTAGTCAACCAGAGATGCAATTACTCGTTAGTGACCACTGCGCACTCTGGCCTCTTCACTGAGATCGCCGACATCGCCGAACCCATGCTTAGGTTCTTCAAGCCGTTCGAGCTGAAACCATTTACCACGGCGGAGACCAAGGAAGCCGTCCACAAGAGATTGTCGACCACCAACCAGTCAATGGAGGTCGATGATGAGGTGCTGGAGGAGATAGCGGAGAAGACTGAAGGGCATCCCTACCTGATAATGTTCACAATGTACGAGATGTTTACGATGCTTGGTTCCGTCGACAGGGTCAGACTGCGCGACTTCGAGAAATGCTGGCCTGGGATTCAGGAATCATTGGGGAGTACGATTTTCGGGCAAAAGGTAAGGACAGCGTCGGAGAAGGAAAGGCAACTGCTTGTCAAGATGGCCAACTCGGGAGAAGAGTTTGCTTCACCAAGCGACATGAAACAGCCATCAGAGCTTTTCTCGCGACTGGAGAAGAAGGAATTGCTGATACGACATCAGAGAGGGAGGTACAGCCTCTTTCATCCGCTCTTCTCGGAATACTTGAGAAAGCTGTAGGGAAGCGCGCGCCTCGGCGTCTTATATTGCGATAGCATCTTCTGTCTTGGGGCTTCCGAATGCAGTATGCTCAATTACCCGGAGGTGTGAACCTGAGAAGTCTCAGGGAGTTTGTAGCAAAGAACTTTGATGAGCGAACGCCGCTCTTCAAAGTGTTGATGTCGGAGAGGGATGAAGTGTCACGAGAGGAGTTTGCCGCCAAGTTTGACGTCTGGCTGCGGCTGGTGGGCCTGTCCCTCCCCGGCGAGGCTAAGATGGAGTCGGGGGGCTGATTATTGCCTGCCCTCTCGACTCCAACACGTGCTCGCACCTCCAGCCCTTGGAGAGGTATTCTTCCAACCTCTCGAGCGGGACTATCTTCTGCCCCTTGTCTTCTCCAAAGACCGATGAGAAGAGCTTCTCCCTCGCCTTCTGAGCAACCTGGTCGTCATCCACCTCCAGCAGCCGTTGTTCGACGATCTCCTTCTCTGTGAATCCTGCAAGTACGAGCATCCGCTTGTATGTTTCATCCCTCAGGCTCGGACCCTCGGGGATGGACTCCGCGCTCTGAAGGTGCCTCTGAGCCTTGGCGAAGCTCGATCGCATGTCCTCGACAACGTTGGGCTGGAGCACTCGCTTGTTCGTGGTGTAAGTGTGCTCGATGTCTCCCTTGTGCCCCATGAAGAATACCCTGTAGTCCCTGATTATCACGCCGTTGCTTTCGGCAAGCATGAGGTGGGTGTCGAAAGAGGACCTCAGGTCATAGGGCCTAGCCGCTATTCTGCAACTCCTCAGCCTGTACCGTATGAGCCTGCTCACCAGAGTCGTCCGAAGGAACAGGTTCCTGCGGGAGTTGTGGTATTCATCGGGAGCTAGGAGCGGCGACGATGGGTCGAGCCTCTCGCCTGACTTGATCCTCTGGGTCAAGTACTCGGCAAGGAACCCGCACCCCTCTCGCGTCAGGAAAGTGAAGTACTGATGCCCCGCCTTGCTCAGTTCCTGCCTGACGATCACGATGGTCGGTATCCTGGAGAACATCACCAGGGCTCCTTCGCTCTGTGAGCCTTCGTCATTGTGGGAGATCTTCATCTCTGGGAGGTCGCCTACCGTCAAGCCATCGGTCCCGTAATAGTTGCCTATCGACTCGAGCCTCAGCCACGCCTCGCCGACCAGTGCAGCGGCGCTCCTCGTCCTGGGGGAGCAGTTTGCAAAGAGCCCGCGCAGCTCTGCAAGGGAGGGCGCGTGCTTCGTCGCGAGGCTTGGCGTCTCACGGGCGCCCTTGATCCGTATCTTGCCCGCAACCTGTATTCCGTTGTGCGAAAGCCAGGACTTGACCGCCTTCACGTTCGAGGCTATGTAGCTCCCGGCCTTCTTCTCACTCTCCATCTCTGTCACTAGGTCGGCCAGGAAGTTGAAGGCCCACCTATCCCCCTTGTCTCTGGGCTGTTCGGCCAGGGCCGTAGGTGTCAAGCCTTTCTTCAGGCAGGTGGCGCCGAGCCTCCTGAGGTAAACGTCCGCGGTGATGGGTGAGCCTCTGCGGACGTTCTCGTACCATCTCCGTAAGTCGGGGTTTAGGAGGAGCTCTCCGTACCCGGCTCTACCGCGGATAGACCCCATGACCTTCTGGGGTGAATCCGAATTTAAGGCGGGGTTCCGACACAAAAATGTAGCGGGCCCGGAGGGATTCGAACCTATAGTTGGACGCTCGGCCGGGGCAGACCCGTCGTATGTGGGGACCGCAAACAGGGCTTCCTAGCGTCAGGATTCGCTTAGAAAATTAAGCGAATCCCACCGGGCCCGAACCCATGACGATTCGCGGTAATGGGCACTAGTTGCTAATTCCGGCTGACTTCCTGGGACAAATTGAACTAAGACGTGTGAATCCTAGCCGCGATACGATTCTGTTAGCTTATCTGCAAGGCCAGAGCCAAAGATGGAAACCAAATTGACTCCAGAAGAATTCCTACGACTGTACGAGAGAAAAGCAAGCAGTCGGCGCTTTGAAGATGTCTCTCCCCTCATAGCAGACGACGCAGTTTTCTGGTTCAATGACGGCTCGCATGCTGGCAAGGAATCGATCAGGAAGGCTTTCGAGAGCACCTGGGCCCTTGAAATCCGAGACGAAAAGTACTGGCTTGATAACGTTTCATGGCTAGCGAATGAAGAGCGATTTGCGGTTTGCACCTACTCCTTTCATTGGACTGGAGTGGTGAAGGGCAGGTTCAGGGAACTTGGAAGCGGACGAGGGACGTGCGTTCTCCGAAGGTCAGGGTCTGACTGGAAAATCATCCACGAGCATTTGAGCCGGGAGCCCACGCAGCAGTCTTGAAGGCCCGCCGTGCGATTAGTCGGCGCATCCTTAATACATCTAATAGCATAGCCTGGCTAACTCATTTCAAGCTCTAAATCGCAAATACAGTTTAAAACACGCCTAGAGGTACCGCTGGACAGGAAACTGGCCTGACTCGGTCTGACCAGTCGGGAAGAGATGCTACGCTACCTAGATAGCCCGCGCCGCCCTGAATGCCTCAAACGTAGTCACGCAAAGAGCGGTCACAATCACTAGCAATGCAAAGACATAGGATGCATACGTGGATGAGGGTCTCATCACCGTGAGGAGTACGATAGCTGAAGTCAGCAAGAATACTGCAAAAGCAGTCTGTAGGGGGATGGCCGTCTTCCTCACCTTGATCATGTTCTCGAAGACCGTCTTGTCCGCGACGTACCCGTCACCCTCGGGCTTGATGAGACCAGCATCCAGCAGCTTCGCTACGTGATAATGGGCCACCGATGGCGAACTCAGATCCAAGCCTCTCTGAATGTCGTGTATACCCTGCGGTTCGCCATTACGGTATATGTAACGGAAAACTCTGCGTGTCGTCCCCTCCAAGACGAAGTCATCACTCCCACCCGCCACGATAACAGCAACCGCTTATGGCTACGGGCCCCTTGTATTAGTTCTGATGTTAGAACGGGGGCATACTAAAGCATAGAACTAAGACATCTGCCTCCCGAAGGGAGATTTATGATCCCAGAGGCGCAACGGAGAAGGGCCCTAGTATTCTCAGCTATTGCTGTAGCCATCGCCCTAGGGATGGCCGCCGCGGTTCTCGCCGTCGTTCCGAGGTCCATCTCCAGCGTTGCGAATCCCAATTCGAGCGGAATCGACTGCATGCCGAGCGGCTCGGGGACACTATACATGGGGGCGAATGTCACCCTCGCGGGAAACGACACGACGACGGTGAACGAGACCACATACTGGTATGCCTCCTTCATTCCGGGCCACTATGAACTCGATAACTCGACCCCCGGCTACCTGAATGCATACGACCCGTCGAGCGTGGCTTTCCACGGCGTCACTTTCGTGTTCTCGCCCGTAGTCGATAGCCTTCTGCACTATGGTCCAGGAGCAGTGTGGAACTTCACCAATTTGGTGTTTCTCCACGCCGGCACAGCCTGTACCTTCACTCTCCCAATGGTTCATGTCTACTTCACCGACGGGAGCATGGAAGGGGAAAACCAAGCGATGGTCAGCCTTTGGGCGGGCAGCGGAGCCAGGATAACCACAGGTAGCATTGGATTCCATAACACCAGTAACCCCTGGTTCACCGCCCATGCCTCACCACGTGCAGGTGTCTCCTACGATGCTGGCACCGGAAGAATCACTCTATATGTCAGCACGTCGTAAAAAAAGGATGGATTCGAACCCATTCGGGTCGAAATGGCCTGGACTTCAAGCCCAGGCCTATTGGAGCGATTAGACGGCGTATCTTTAATACATCTAATAGGTTAGAGTGCCTTGAACCTGTCGCTCCACTGAGTGTAGGCATTGACCATCTCGTTCGAGACAGAAGGGCGCCTTGTGCGCATCGTCTCCTTGAAGTCGGAGACCGTTATGGGCCTTGTCGTCGTTTCCTTGTCAAGGGCCTTTCCGCTCTGGAAGAGCTCCCTGACAACCCTGAGCTGGACGCTCTGACAGATGTCCTTGATGTCGCTCCCAGAATAGCCATCGCTCAGCTTCGCGAGAAGTTCCAGCCCAACGTCCTCCGAGAGGGTCAGCGGGGCAGTGTACATCCTGAACTGCGACATTCTAGCCTCGTTGTCTGGGAGAGGGACGAAAATCCTCTTCGAGAAGCGTCGGAGAAATGGAGGGTCCAGCGTCCACGGCTTGTTTGTCGCACCGATAACGTAGAGATGGAGGTTCTTCCCCTTGTCGTTGAGGCCGTCCGTCTCCCTCAGGAACTGGTCGCGGACCCTTACCTCACCCCCGACCTCTTGACCTCTCGTTCCCAGAAGGGAGTCGATCTCGTCAACGAAGATTATCACAGGTTTGCTGTCCGCAAGCATCTTGCGGGCGTTTGTGAAGAGTTTGGCCACGTTCTTTTCGCCCTCGCCCAACCACTTGCTCATTATCGACGCGGCGTCGACGGAGATGAAGTAGCCATCGATCTCGGCAGCGGTCGCCGCCGCGATCATCGTCTTGCCGCATCCGGGAGGACCGTAGAGGAGAATTCCCCTGGGCCAGCCCAGCTTGAACAGGTCTGGTCTCAGAAACGGGAACACGATGGACTCGCGGATGGCCTGCTTGCAGTCTTCAAGACCGACGACGTCGTCCCACTTGACCTCTGGCTTCTCCTTGATGACAAGCTCGCTGAAGGAGGCCTTCAGCTGTTGGACGACCTGCGGCCCCGCTGACCCGCCGGCTGAGTTCGTTTGATTGAAACCCGCACCCTCCGGGGAAGAGTCGGCTTCAGGGGCTTCGTCGCGCGGCAGGAGACCGTGGGCCGCCTGTATCGCCTTTACGCGCTCTTGGTACGCCATGGCGCGTTCCGTGTACTGCCTGTTAAGCCTGTAGTCCGGGTAGAGGTGGACCAGCTTGACGAGGGTGGAGATGGCCTTCTGATACATCTGGATGGCCATACCGTGCGCACCCTGTGAATCGAGTCTGATCGCCTCTGAGGCGTACTTCTTGGCGTCATCCTCCAGCTCCTTTGCCGCGACCACGCTCACTTGCCATCACCCTCCTGCTGGTTGAGCCTGACCTTGCCTTCAGCCAGCAGCTTCAGCATCGCCTGTTCGAGGTCGTCTGAGGGCATCTTCAGTATCGTAGACGCGTCCGTGATGTCTACGCTTCCGTTGTGGATTGCCGCGTACTGGAGCACCTGCTCCTCGACGTCCTCGCCCGACGGAGCCCGGTAGAGCGTCCCCAGGGCCGTCGACTCCTCGTCCTCCTCCTCGCCGGTAGCCAGCAGCGGGACCCTCCTCCCCAGCTCGTCAGCGTTCTTCCTAATCTGGCTGGGAGAGATCACCATCGTTCGCTTCATCTCTTCAGCTCTCTCCTCGGCGAGCTTCCTCGCCTGCTCGATCAACTCCTCTCCACTCTCGGTCCGGACGTTGAGCGAAATCGACGGGGAGACATTACCCATCTCAGCCATCGTCTCTGTCAACGCGTTGTTGATCTCGTCCGAGGCCTGGTCAAGAGAAGGCACAAGCCCCTGGACGGTCTTATTGACCTTGCGGAGGACTTTGAACGCCATCGCCAGATGCGTCATGACGTCGCCGACGTCGACTATGCTCTCAAGCCTGAGGACGACCTGTGTCAGGGCCAGCTCGCTTGCATAAACAACCTTACCCACTTTCCTGAGCTCGGTCCACTCGTTGGCGTAGACTGAGGCCTTCGACTTGTCCTTCGCCATCATCGCCTTGACCGTCGTCTCGAAGAGGGATTTCCTCCTCTGATCGAGCTTGACCCTCAGGTTCTCCAGTTCCCTCCGGTGAAGCTCGATCTCCTTGATCGTGGAGGCGATTTTCGGCTTCACGTTGTCATCCTTCCTGAGTCCAATAAGCTTCAGAGGGTCGCGTGCAGACAACTAGGGGGCTCAAAAGGCGTGCCTCTATAATCACAGGCTTAGTCAATAACATCAATACCAACGGGTGAAAAGTTGTGGTTGTTCAGCCGGCCGGGCGGTCGAGTCGCGGAAAGAGCGACGCATGGCGATGTAGGAGCGCGCTTCGGTCAAGCGCGAAGAGTTTCGCTCTTGGAAGACAAAAGAAAAAGAGTCCGGGAACTCGTGGTTCCCGTCTCTAATACGAGCTGGTCTCCGTCCCGGTTTCCGCAGTGGGCAGCGTGGAGGGTATTTCGGGGAACTTCTCCTTCATGCGCTGCTCCGCGACCGCGGATGCCTCCGATAGGATCCTCTCCGCGTCCTCGTTTGCAGCTTCGAAGTTCAGTGAGTACCCACCGACCGTCCCTGCGTCTACCAGGATGCTACTCAGCAAACCAGAGATCTCGCCGATCTCGCTTTCCGCCTCAGGCAGGACGCCCACCAAGCCTTGCTTGACGTTGCGCATCACTGCCATCGCCGGAGTCAGGGTGACGACTATGTCACCGAGTTCTGTGATGGTGTTGAGTCTGAGCACTATCTGTTCGAGAGCGAGCTTGGCCTGTGTGACCATCTTGTTCATCTTTCTGATCTCGGCAAGCTCATTCGCGTAGACAGACGCGTGCTGTGTGTCGTGCTTCTGTAGAGAGGCTACGACCTTACCGAAGATCGAGTTGTCTCTCTCTCTGAGTTTGGTGGATGTGGAGTCGAGTTTGGCGACTTGGACTTGGATTTGTCTGACTGCTAGATCGAGCCTCGGCTTCAGAGGTCCCGGATTCCTTACGGAGTCCTTGACCTTGCCGCCGAAACTCTGGTTGTTCTGCTTTTCCCATTTACCTGCGAACGCAGACATCGATAGCTTCGAATATCAAGCGGGTTCAAATTCTCTAAGTGGTGGAAAGTATAATTAAGTTCACAACAGCATTAAG
>Ga0116111_1001779_pt1 | contig 14227 bp, 12 predicted proteins | sample June2015DPH_8_10_FD_89720 | JGI IMG/M metagenome (GOLD analysis project Ga0116111, IMG submission 89720) | Peatland microbial communities from SPRUCE experiment site at the Marcell Experimental Forest, Minnesota, USA - June2015DPH_8_100 | ecosystem: Environmental > Terrestrial > Soil > Wetlands... | reverse complement strand
GAGCTTTTGTTGGGGAGATGTTCGTTTATACATACAATAATCTACCATTGTATCCCATTTAATGCAATAGTTATTTCGGGAGTTACTTCTCAGGAATCAAACAAAGGCAGACCAGAGAATCCTGGGGACGGGTGATTTCGTCAATTCCGTACCGAAAGGAGCGGAGGAAAGGCACCTTCGGCAACTGAGGGCGCAAAACTCCGGGAAGAAGGTTGTTCACATCGTTCATGAAGAGTGCCTGAAGCATGGGATATCCACCAAAGAGCTTCGTGCGGGGGGGCAGAAGGACAAGGGCTAGCCAGGCTCGGGCAATCATCGCGGCAAGGTGTGTTCGAGAACTTGGAGCTTCCGCCGCTGAGATTGCATGCGTGGGTCGGGGTCAACACTTCGTCGGTGAGCCGGGCGATAACGAGGATGGAAGGAGGGGCCAGGAAACATCAATGCACACCAGGAACCAACGTTCCCACGACCCCCCTTAAGAAGTCAGGGAGGGTGGGCAGAGGTTGTATCCATGAGACGAAGGCATGAGCCGGCAGCATTCGACGATCGCATCCTGGGCAGCGGAGCCCTCGTCGGAACTCTCCTTGCCGAAGCGGAACAGAAAAACAATGATGCCCTTCGGTTCAGAGCCGCCATACCCGATCTTGCGGCGTTGGCACACCTCATCGCACAGAAGGAGGGCGTCAGTCTTTCCGACCTTCTCTCGGGGGCCAGGAGACGCAAAGTAGCGCAGGCCCGACGCCTCCTCTGTCAGATTGCGGTCAAGAGGCTCCTCTATACCGGCGCTTCTGTGGCACGCTTCCTGGGAGTGAGTACCTCTCTGGTCAGCCGGATGGCTAATATGGAGGCATCCCATGTTGACTCTTATATCGAAAATTCACTTTGTACCAACGTCCCCTAAATGTGCTAGGCTCCGGTAGATGCGTGCGTCAAAAGGACCAGAAGCGGCACCAGCCAAGCGCCAGCTCTCTACTCTACCCCTAATCCCCCTTGTTTCTCTTACACTCTTTGCGCCGTTAACGTTACCATACTTTCGGCCGGATTTCATTCCTTGCGGCTTTGATCCATCAGTCAGGATGCGGTGAACCGTTCGCGCCGTCGACGAGACTCGCAGTACGGTTCTTCGAGGCAAGGCCGGCCGGCATCGTACCATAGCATACTGATAAACCTCTCCGGGCTTCATCGTTTCAGGATTCACGTGCGCGCTGGGGCTGGCGGGGCTTTGATTACCTCTCGTCCACGGTCCCGCGGGAAGCTTTCAAGTATCCCGCTCAGTCCAGTATTCGCCGTTATGGCGTCGCCAATGCTGCTTTGCTTTTCACTTTCGCGAGTACTCTCGGAGCGGTTTCCCGCACGAACAGTCCGCACAAGCCGCTTACTATTAAAAGACTGGGGCCCAGGTACATGGTGGCGCCCAATCCCAGGTGGTCGGCAATGCTGCCCCCTACTATTGGCAGAATTCCCCCACCGATCAGCTCGCCTACACCGATGGATGCCCCTATTGCGGTCGCGGCCAACCCAAACCCGACGGTTTCAGCGGCAACCGAGACGAGAATGGGGGCTGATCCGCTGGAGAAGAACCCAGCCGCCAGAATGAAAGCGAAGAGGATAGGCAGACCCGTGCCCGGGCTGAAGGCAGCGAAAATAAGGCCGGGGATGCCCCCGAGCACCTGACACAGGAAAAGGGTCTTCCTGCGACCAATCCGGTCAGAGACCATCCCGACAAAAGGAGCGCCGACAAAGACGCCGACACCGAATCCCGACAGGACCAATCCGATAGAAGTCATGGGCATCTGGTGTACCTTGGCCAGGTAAAGCACGCCGAATGAGGTGAGAATATAAAGCCAGGCCATGTTAAAGATCCACGTGAGCATCATGAGAATGATGTTGCGGTTCTTGAACACGTCCCAATAGCCGATTTCCTTTCCCGTAACGTCAAATTGTTTTTGCTTTGCCTGTCCCTGTCGGCGGGCGTTGATCGCCGCCCGCGTGGAGGCAGGCTCCTTCATCACGAGCCATATCAGGATGCCCAATATGATGGCCGGTATAGCATAGACGTAGAAGACAAATCTCCACCCATAGTGCACCATCAGTTGGGTGCTGAGCACCGGGCCGATGGCGCCTCCAAAAAGCACAAAGAAACCGGCCAGCAAGCCCACATTCCGGGCACGACTTTCCGGAGGCGACTCTTCGGTAACAGTAGCCGAAGCAGGCCCATAGATTCCACCCTCGGCAAATCCCATAACCGCTCGAATACCCAGTAAGAAAACGAAACTGCCGGCAATACCCGTGATCCAACTGCAAAAGCCGCCGAAAATCAGGAGCCCAACTATGACCGGCCGCCTTCCCACGTAATCGGAAAGGCTCCCCATGACCCAGGTCCCTATGGCCCATGCAAGAGCGAAAATGGCGATGACGGCACCCGACTGGGCATAGTTGAGCCCGAAATCTTTCTGCACGCCGGGGAGCACGAAGCCCATTACCATGCGCTCCAAACCGACAACCCCCCACATAAGGACCAACAGAAGAAGTATTTTTTTAAAGTAGCTCATAAGACCCCCCTTTTTTAGTTGCGTTTTGTCAAAACGTTTTCATTCTCCTGCATTGTCAAAGAACAGCAAGCTGAAGCTCACATTGCACGCCATGCTAGGACCAATCAGTTTGTCCTTCTTCTGAATCACGCCCGCTGTTCCTGCTTTCGTATCTCATTCCTGCTTTTCATAAAACTCTGACAATACTTCATATCACCCTATCCTTCCGCAGTCTGAGGGCCAGATTCTCAGCCTTTTCTACGGCTGATTTACCTTCGATGAAAAGGCAGGTCCTCGAATGGGAGGGAGGCAAAGTGAGAGCCCGAATTGCTTTTGTCCGCAAGAAGGCCGGGTCAAGGGCAAGATCTGCAGCTCTCCAAACTGTCACAGGCTTCCTCTTGGCATCCTGAATTGCTTTCAGGGTTGCCAGCCTGAGAGCGCCCATCTCGCTGCTCACCGTGATCAAAGCGGGAAGCGGTGCCGTTACCACCTCGTGACCGCTGCGCTTCAACTTTTCCACGATAACCTTGTCATCCTGCAACTCTGCCCTCTGGACGAGATTGATACCGGGGATATTCAGTATGCCCGCAATAAGGAGACCCACCTGTCCCGAATCCCAGTCAGCAGCCTGTCTTCCAGTAACGATGAGATCAAAAGGTTCAGTCTTCTTAATCGCCGCGGAAAGGACCTGGGCGGTTGCATGACTGGTTAGGTTCTGGAAACTAGGGTCCTCCACAAGGATCAGCTCATCAGCTCCAACGCTCAAAGCCTTCTTCAGGATGGGGATAACAGCCTTCTCGGACATATTGAGGGCGATCACCTTTCCTCCCCAGCGCTCTTTCAGTTGTATCGCCAATTCAAGGGCATTCTCATCGAAGGGATTGATGACCGGTGGAATCCCGACAGGGACAACCTTTTTGATATCGCTGTGAATCTCATAGGCGGAACGAGGCCCTTCAGGATCGGGCACGGCTTTTATACAGACGATGATCGTCGGTGCCTTCACGACAATGTGGCCAGTTTCTTGATAAATGCAGGGACAACGTCTTCATACTGACCGACGATCCCGTAATCCGAAGCTCCGAAGATAGCCGCCCCTGCATCTTTGTTGATTGTTACGATCTTCTTGGAGCCTCCCGCCCCGGCCATATGCTGGGCGGCACCCGAGATTGCCACAGCAATGTAGAGCTGCGGGTTCACCTTTTCCCCGGTTTGACCGATTTGGCGGGAACGGGAAAGCAGCCCTTCGTCCACCAGGGGCCGGCTCGCACCCAGTTCTACCTTGACGAAATACCTCTTGAGGACTTCCACAAGCCCTTGCAGTTGCTGAATGCCCTCTATGGTCTTGACCCCTCTGCCTCCAGCGACTATTGCATTTGCCTGCGTGAGACTCACAGTCTCTTCTCCGGGGACAAGGCCGAGTGATTCAGTGAGCGCCATGGACGAAACAAGCTCGCAGCAGAAAGGTATGATTTCACCTTTTGTCCTGCCTTTTTCGAGAGCCTCCGCAACCTTGGGTCTGACTGTCACCATTTGAGGAGCTGTAGCCAATTCGAGCACCGAGACGGCATTGCCCCCGTATATGGGTTTTGTACAAAGAAGAAAACCTGTACCCTTCTCCCTTTCTATCTTCACGCAGTCCGTAACGAGATCGTTCCCCATTTTGCACGCCAGTTTCGGGGCTAACTCCAGGCTGTCATAGGTGTGTCCCATGAGGACAGTGCGGGGCGCAAGGGTACAGCAGAGGGCTTCGAGGGCGGATGAATAGAGATCAGCTTGAAAACCGGAGAGGAGGGGGTCGTCAATCACGTACACTTCGCCAACATAATAGGCAAGTTCATCAGCGAGGTGGCCCACTCCATAACCGATGATGCAGGCGCATACCGCATCTCCTCCGTGTTGTGAAAGCTCCGCCCCTGTCTTTAGAAGCTCCAGGGTAATAGGGGCTATCCGTCCTTCTTCTTGTTCCGCCACTACGACAATACGATCCGTCATCGTCTTATCCTGCCTATTAATCCAATCACGGGAACACCGGCGGTACATAGGCTGACCAGTCACCTAAATTGTTCGGGTCTAATGCGTCTTTTATTTTCCTCAGCCAGACATCGTAGTTGTCATACACAGGACCCCAGTTTTGAACGACATGGCTCACAGGCTCAATTTGGAGCCCCCCGCCAAGACAGGGAACTCCAAATTTGCTGAATTTTCCCTTAGGGTCAAATGTCTCGGCTGTCCATTCTCTTACGCCCTGGAGAGAGTTATCATTGTAAGGATCGAAGAGGATGATGGTCTCTATGTGTGAACCAACAGAATAATTCTCGTAGGGGAGGTGGAATGGGACGGACCCGGGCTGCATAATGACCCCCCTCTGTACATAGGGCTTCAATCTTTCCACCGCTGCCGTGTTCTGGATTTTGATCATATCCTCGGTAGCATCGGTGCAAGGTGTGATAAAAAATTCGCTACAGGGCCGGAAAGTCTCTCTGACAGTACCAATGCTCCAGACCATAAGAGCAAACCTGAGGGCGAGATACTGAGGATCATTCAATGGAGGCAAGAACTGACCGTGCCATTTATCAACTATCTTATGCAAACACCTCTCTCGATATTCCATCTCTCTTGTGGTGTTTGCGCCGATTACGACTAATAGAGAGTGGGCAAGACGCTGCATTTCCTCCGGGTTTACCTTCTGGAACATTTCCCAGAACTCGTCATTACCCTCACACATCTCCCCCCCGATCAACATCATGACAGAAAATCCTATCTCTGCCTGTCCGACTTCACGCAATGCATCATACGCATCATCCCTGGTAGCGAAAGTGGGGACAAATGACTTGAATCCGTCAGGTACCTTCTCAAGCCGTTTTACTGCCGGCGGTGACCCTTTCAGTTCCCACTCAGGAGGACCATACCAGTGATACAGTTTGGCACTGCATTTTGTGATGACACCATGACCTCCATTTGCTCCTGAATGACCTCTCAGAATCCCTCTCAAACTGAATCCCGGTCCGTCAGCAGAATACCATCCGCTGCCTGCCTCGGCAGAACCCATTCGCACTATCTCCCCTGTAGGGAGGACCCATTCGCAGCCGAGAACATTACGGCCCAGGCCACCGGCGTAAACCTGGGTCGATCCTGATCCGAAGTGGCAGCAGTGGCTTGCGATTACACCAGCCTCCGGACCGGCTGAGATCGTGCCTATGTAGAGGCCATATTTCGCAAGCTCCATCTCGAGTCTGTAGACCGAGACATAGGGTTCCACCACCGCATGCATGTTCTTCACATCAATGTCCAGGATTCTGTTCATCCTTTTGAGGTCCAGGATGATGGCATTCTCGCTTGCCAGTGCAGTAGACATAATCTCAAATCCTGAGGAGAAGGGTTTAAACGAGATCTTGTGCCTGTTACATACCCTCACGATAGATTGGACTTCCTCTGTCGTTTCCGGCATGAGTACTGCAGCCGGCTGGTTTGACCATTTCTCTCCGAAGACAAGTTTATTCCCCCATACCTGATTGTAGCTATCCCTTGTTGCCGTGTCTTGCGATATGTTTTCTGGGCCTACTACATCCTCTAATGCCCTGTAAGCGTCCTTTGTCAGATCCATGTTTCCCTCCTCATTTATTATTTTCTTGCCCGCTACATTGCCTGCTGCACAAGTTCGATAATGTCGTAAACCTCCATCTTCTGCCCGGTTTCTTTCACGGTATCTATAAAATTCCTGGTACACCACGGGCATGCGCTCACGATCGCCTTCGCACCCACTGTTTTTGCCTCTTTCAGTCTCTCTGCACCGGTCCAGATGGCGAAGTCGGGATAGGCCTCCTTTACTCCACCGCCGGCACCGCAGCACCAGGCAGATTCTCGTGTCCGGTACATCTCTACCAGTCTTACACCGGGGATACTCTTGAGTATCTCTCTGGGGATGTCGTAGACCCCGTTGGCACCGCGCCGGTATTTCTTCGGGGGTTCATGGACGATCATCTGACCGAGGACTTTCACCTCTTTTCCTTTCCAGTGTACCCAGGGTTCTGCAAGACGGCCTAAATGGCAGGGGTCATGGTAGGTGACGGTCAAGGGGACCTTTTTGGTCAGATGGATGGCTCCTTCCTTGATCAGGCGGTGAATGTACTCAGTAATATGGAGTACCTCGATATCGAGCTTCTGACCTATCTTGTCATAGAGCACCTTGAAGGTCTGATATCCATCAGAACAGGGGGTAACAAGTGTCGTGACGCCTGCTGCTTTAAAGACCTCCCTGTTATGCTCTGCGAATTTAGTCAGTTCGCCAAGGTACCCCATCTCGTATGCACGTCCGCCACAACAGGCTTCATCACGTCCCATAATACCGACATCTACACCTGCTTTCATGAGCAGGGTAAGACCAGCCCTGGCCGTGGGCCACAATTCTTCGTCAAAAGAATATTTGCAGCCGGCATGAAAGACAACCTTTGCCTTCTCCGTGGTAAGGTTCTTCACGGGTATACCTTCGGCCCACTTACCGCGATCTGCCTTTTTGGCCTGCACCATGTTGTCTTCTTTTTTGAGACCCTCTATGGCGAGCATGTGGGCAGGGTCCCCCTGACCATCCTGCACACATTTGATTCTCAGTTCCTGCATGTTCTGGAGGGGTTCTATATCCTGAACCGATTTGCAGGAGATATCACAACTGCCGTCCATTTGGCACTTGAAGATTGCGTCTAAGAAACCCTCTGTATAGTCTATCCTCCCCTTCATGAGAGACAGGGCAAGATTGAACTTTCCACCGGCAGCATAGGTATGGAAATTGTATTTCGATGCCGATGGGCACCCTTGCATGAAATCAGGGTGCCGCATATTCTCCCAAGGTACCCATTTACAGAATGAGCACCTTGTGCATCTTAAAGAATCGTGTTCGTATTCTTCTATTGCCATTGTGTTCCCTCCTTTTCAGAAACATAATCTTCCGGGGTTTAATACATTGTTGGGGTCGAAAATCTTCTTCACCTTTCTCTGCAGGATGTTGGTCTCTGCAGCACGGGTATAGGCGATCTTTGCCCAGGGTCCGTAAGGCCGAGAGAAGAAGGCCCCCATGTTGGCCATGTCTTGTGCTCCTTCAGTAACCAGTGATCGCGCCCGTTCCGTCTGGGTCATATCGGTAGGATCATAGTAAAGGTCGAATTCCATATGACAACTGGTGCCCTGGACGATGGGCTGGATATAGATCCCTATGTTCTCTGCAGCGAAGCGGCGGGATTGTGCCAGGGCAAGCATTGCCCCGATAAAGGCAGGGGTCTTGTCGAGGGTGGTGAGGAAGAAGATATCGGAAAAGCCTCCCTTGTAGCGGAGCTTCCAGTATGGTTCATCAGAGGGTTTGGCGAGGAGGTCTGCCACATAGTCGTCGCTGAAACCCCCGACGGTGTGTATGGGTTTGAGGTTACCGGCCTGTTTGAGCATGTCCCGGAAATCGGCCTCCTGGTACTCCACCTTCTCCTCCGGCAATGCGCCATACCCCTCGAAGGTAACGACAAGGACCCACTGAGAAAGGGCAGCTCTTAAGTCCCTAATCTCCCCTGGGCTCTGCGCAAGCAGCGAAGCGAGGTTCAAATCGTTCACGATGAAGCAGGTGTCACCCAGCCTGATCCGGATGAGGCGATAGCTGAGATCGATGAGCGGCTCGATGGTGTCGGACGAAATCAGAAAAGTTCTGGTCAACCTGGACAAAGGCCGGCACTTCATGGTTGCCCACGTCGTGATCCCGATGGTGCCCTGGGCGCCTGATATGAGTCTGCTCTCATCAAACTGGCCGAGTCCGAAGGGCACCATCTGGGCCTTCCCGATCTTCCACTGATCTTTTATCGAGTCCGGTCCTGCAGCTTCACCGCTTCTCAGTTTATCACCCGTACCGAAGATGATTTCTGCACACAGGAAGGGATCAAGTGAGTCCCAGTGGTGGTTCGGCATGGTAATAGGCTCCCTTTCAAGCATGCTCCCCATAACGGACTTGGAGCTCCGGGGACATAGGGGCATATAGGCAGAGAGACCTGCCTTTCCCAGTTTCGGCTGAAGCTCACCGAAGGTTACCCCCGGTTCAACCATGGCAACCCTGTTTTTACGATCGACCCGGATGATCTTTTTCATCCTCGTAAGATCGACTATGACCGATCCGCCCATGCGGGGAACCGTGTCTCCCCGAAAGTGCGGGGGGCCTGAGCTCACCGGCACAAGAGGCATCATGGTTTCGTTGGCCCATTTCACGATCTTCTGGACCTCGCCTGCCCTGCCGGGTCTTACTATGCACCGTGGTCTCGTCCGGGGAACAAAACTTAAATCAGAGGAATACTCCTCCAGAATGTCCGGGCTATCCATGACATTACCGGTACCGACAATCTTTTCTAACGCTTCATTACCTGACATCCTTCGCCTCCTTTAAAATTGATGCTGATGAAACCGCACCTCAATACCAGGGGTAATGACTCCTCCCACACAATAGATAACTTGGCACTAGCAACCGCTATGCCACCATTTGCTTACGCGAAACATCCTGTCATTGCAGCGTTTAACCGTATACGTGTCGTACACATATTTTCAAATGCGAAAAAGCATTTTCAATTTGAAAAATCTTATGCTAAACTTCAGATGGATTTATAGGATCAACCAAAAAGGAGGCATTGAGGCAGATGAAAGCGAGCGATCTTGATCTCCGGGACCTTCTATCCTTCAATCCCAGGGGCGGTGCCATTCAATTTATGGGGGACCGTGCCCTTCTGCTCGACGCCGTTGCCATGGGGCTCTTGCGCAGGGAACTGATAAACAGCCTCGGCCTGTCTGCGGCGAGGAACATCCTCACGCGCTTTGGGTATGCGCACGGCTGGCTCAATGCCGACAAGCTGGCCACCAAGTATCCCGATCTGGCGAAAGACCCCGCATGCGGACCTACATTTCACATGCTGCAAGGGGTGGTTGATGTCAAGGAATTCAACTCCACTGATATCGGCGATCCCCTCTATCACGTTACATCCATCTGGGACAATTCCTACGAAGCGGAGCAGCATGTCCTCCAATTTGGCGTGGCAAATGAACCGGTATGCTGGACTCTGACCGGCTACGTGAGCGGCTACAGTAGCCGCATTAGTGGTCTGGAGACCTATTGTATCGAGCACAAGTGCCGGGGAAAAGGCGACGCCTTCTGCCACATCGAAAGTCGGGCCAAGGAAGACTGGGGCGGAGCTATTGACGACTACCTGCCTTTCTTCCATGAGGAAACCATTGACGGGGTGCTCAAGGACGTAGCAGGTGAGCTACGTCGCTCTGAGAGACGCCTATCGCAGCTCAAGAAACTGATCGACAGCGATATCCACCCTTCGGGCATAATCGCGGGGAGTAAGGCCATGGAGCAGGTACTAGACCTTGCAAAGCGGGCAGCGAAGGTAGACTTCTCCGTTATTATCACGGGAGAAAGCGGGGTGGGAAAGGAGATGGTTGCCCGGTTCATCCACGATGAATCCTCACGGGCAGGACGGCCGTTTGTTGCCGTCAATTGCAGCGCAGTTACCGATACGCTTTTGGAGAGCGAGTTCTTCGGCCATGTGAAGGGGGCCTTTACGGGAGCCCATAACGATAGGGTGGGTCTGTTCGAAGCTGCAAACGGCGGTACCATATTCCTTGATGAAATAGGAGATATGCAGCTCGGGATGCAGGCAAAACTCCTCCGCGTTCTCCAGGAGAAGGAGGTACGACGGGTCGGAGAAAACAAGTCTCGTCCCGTTGACGTCAAGGTGATTGGTGCCACGAACCGCAATCTTGAGGAAGAGGTAGAAAGAAGTCGATTCCGCGGTGTCCTCTATTACCGCATCTGTGTGTTAGAAATTGAAGTACCGCCTCTTCGGGAACGGAAAGAGGATATCTTACCCCTTGCACGGTTCTTCCTGGAAAAGACCGATAGGAGAATCAAACGCTCTGTATCCGGTTTTACGCCGGACGCCCTCGATCTTCTTCTCCACTACCAATGGCCCGGTAATGTCCGCGAACTTCAAAACGTGGTCGAACGAGCCGTAGCCTTCTCCCCAGGCAATGTGGTCCAGGTGGAGGAACTCCCCAAGGCTTTGCGGAAGTGCGTCTCTCTTTCTCACGGAGAGCATGAGATTCGCGCCCTTGAAGACATGAATCGCCTCCATATCCTTGCTGCACTGGAGAAAACAAAAGGAGACAAGAGGCTGGCGGCGGAGAAGCTGAATATCGGGCTTACATCGCTCTATCGTAGGTTGAAAGACTACGGTGTGATGTGTAAAGGTAATGGGAGGTGATTGGACGTCAATATTTCAATTGATCGATTATTCGTAGTATCCTGGCGTTTTCGGCTTGAAATCTGAACAACATTGGAGGGCAATGAACTTATCGGAGTGCAAATTAAGCGGCATGCAAATTGGAAAACTATCGAAGCGGAGGGTAGGGAGTTTGTCACGCTAGTGTACTGTCTCAGTAACGGCTTTACAACGGGCCACCTTCTTGGCGATATCTTCCGCCTTCTTTGTTCAAACAAAGGGCTTGGGGTTCTCGTTGTAAAGCCGGATGTACTCTTCGATGGCGGCTACCAGTTCCGGCACGCTTTTGAATACTCCCCGGCGAATTCTTTTCCGTGTGGTTTCTCCGAACCAACGTTCAACCAGATTCAGCCATGATGAGCTTGTGGGCGTGAAGTGAAGAATGGGGACATAGGGACGTTGGTTCAAAGTGAACTTATTCTTGACGTACCAAACCCTTCAAGGCGGCGATGCATATGCCCCGGCATACATGTCGAAAGTTCACTTTGGACCAACGTCCCCTTGGGGTTTCCCTTTCTTAAGGATGCCCCCCGCTTACGACCGCTCGATTGTTATAGAGAATAGAGGGGTCAGCCATTGACAAGGGGCACCTCGGGGCCGTAGTTGACCAACGTGACTTATCCTCTCTCCTGCATGATCTTCCACACGCCCGATTTGGTGACGTCCATTGTCAAGTCAGTCAGCTACGACCCCGACCTCACCGGCGATCCGCGAACAGCCGATGGTCATCCTGTTTTTGAAGTCAGCTCTCCCTCTATGTATCGATGGATTATGCCGGAAATGAGGGTTTGATAGGGTATACCCATTTCCATCGCCTTTTTTTGAATGCCCCGATAGTCGTGGTCGTAGAGACGTATGGTGATCCGTTTGTCCTTAACCGATGTCTTTTTAGCCATCGTCTTTATCGCTTCAATCTCCTTTTTTGACGGAGTGGAAAGCTTCATCTTCCCTTTCTCATAGGCGTCGATAATGGCCTTTTCTTCCTTGTCATATTTCATCTCTTGTTAACCCTCCTGCTCCTTCTTATATGCCCTGGTTGCCTTTCGGCTGGGGATAATCGTCTTCAAGAAAACGTAGTCTTTCTCAACCACGTGAGGAACCAGATAGATGTATTCCTCCACAATGACGAAATATATTTTTTGTCCGGGGTAATTCTCTTGGTCGGGATGATCGGCAAGCTTCCACACGTCGCCTCGCGCCAGATGGAAAACTATCTTCTCGAATGATATATCCCTTTCTGCTTTCAGAGACTCATTCTTCTGTGGTTCCCATTCATATCTCATGTTTCAAGTGTACATCATTTGTCTGCACAACTCAAGGCCATCATTTCGATTCTTGGGGGAGAAACGGGACGCTCTGTGCAGGCGCTAGGTACGTTGTTTCATCCGGTAGTTGAAATCGGTATGTGCTTTTTTACTTCCGGGGAGTATCAGCGAGTTACAGGCTGATAGGACCCGGATCGGGTGGACGCGGGGCACCCGAGCGACCATCGGCGGGTCGATGGAGGGATCGATGAGATGTCGATGCGATCTGAGCCTTGCTGCCCGTAGGCGTACTGAACGTACGTCGGAGGACGCAAGGCGAAGAGCGCGCGGCAGATCGCGATTCCTCCAGGCCGCCGGCCGACCGACAAAAGAGAAACACAAATACAGAGACAGAGATAGCCCCACAAATCTGCTACACTATACGCATGACGGCCGGTCACCTGCCCATGTCGAAAGAGGAGATGAAAAAGCGGGGCTGGGACGTCCTCGACGTGCTCCTCGTCACGGGCGACGCCTACGTGGACCACCCTTCATACGGGACCGCGGTCATCGGAAGGGTGCTCGAGGCCGCAGGTTACCGGGTGGGAGTGATCGCCCAGCCGGACTGGAGAAGCGTCGAGCCCTTCACCCGTCTCGGCAGCCCCAGGCTGTTTGTCGGCGTCACCGCCGGCAACCTCGACTCCATGGTCTCCAACTACACCTCGCATAAGAAACCGCGCCTCCGCGATGCCTATTCCCCCGGGGGCACACCGGGTCTCCGCCCCGACAGGGCGACAATCGTCTATGCCAACCGCGCGCGAGAGGCCTTTGGCCGCATTCCCGTCGTCCTGGGCGGTATCGAGGCGAGCCTTCGGAGGCTCGGGCACTACGATTGGTGGGACAACAAGGTGCGCAGGTCGCTCCTTCTCGACGCAAAGGCCGACGTCCTGGTTTACGGAATGGGGGAGGCGCAGATAACGGAGATTGCCGCAAGGCTCGGCCGCGGCGCGAGCCTTATCGGCATACCGGGTACGGTCGTCGCGCAAAAAACCCCGCCCCTTGCGGACAACGTGCTGGAGATCCCATCTTATGAAGCGGTCAGGGACGACAAGGACGCTTTTAACGAAGCCTTCAGGCTCATCGTGCAGAACCAGGACCCCTTCCGGGGAAAAGTCCTGATTCAGCGGCACAATGACCGTTTCGTGATACAGTTCCCACCCGCCGCACCGCATCCCGAGCATCGGCTTGACGCCATCTACGGGCTCCCCTACGTGAGGACGCCTCATCCTTCATATGGCGATGAGCACGCTGTTCCAGGCTTCGAGACGACCCGGTTTTCTCTTATATCACATCGCGGCTGCTGCGGCGCGTGCAGTTTCTGCTCCCTTTCCATGCACCAGGGAAGGATCATCCAATCGAGGAGCGTCGAATCGATCGTCCGGGAAGCGCGGGCACTCTCCGAAATGAAAGGGTTCACAGGGACGATTACCGACGTGGGCGGGCCGACGGCCAACCTCTATCAGGCCAGGTGTCCCTTATGGACGAAGGCGGGCGCGTGCGCGGAGCGGGACTGCCTCGTCCCTGAAAAGTGCGAACGCCTTAAGGTAGGTTATGGAGAGGCCCTGCGCCTCTACCGCTCGATCATGAGCGTGTCGAAGGTGAAGCATCTGTTCCTGCAGAGCGGCCTGCGATACGACTTACTCGTTCAGGCGGACGCGGCCGCCTATTTCGAGCACGTATGCCGGCATCACGTGGGGGGCCAAATGAAGGTCGCGCCGGAGCATTCGGTAGACCGGATGCTGCGGATCATGAACAAGCCCGGTTTCCACGTGTACGAGCGCTTCGTGCAGCGCTTTAAGGAATTGCGCGAAAAGACGGGAATAGACGAGTATCTCGTCAACTACTTCATCAGTGCTCATCCCGGGGCCACCCTCCGGGACGACGCGGCCCTCGCGTCATATCTCAGACAACACGGCATGCGGCCCGAGCAGGTGCAGGATTATACCCCCCTGCCCCTCACCTTGTCCGGGTGCATGTACTATACTGAAAAACACCCTTTCACCGGGGAGAACCTCCACGTCGCCAAATCTTTTCTTGAGCGCACGCTGCACCGGGCCTGCATTCAAGGCGCGCAGCCCCCTGTCGACCG
>Ga0116111_1001768_pt1 | contig 14304 bp, 7 predicted proteins | sample June2015DPH_8_10_FD_89720 | JGI IMG/M metagenome (GOLD analysis project Ga0116111, IMG submission 89720) | Peatland microbial communities from SPRUCE experiment site at the Marcell Experimental Forest, Minnesota, USA - June2015DPH_8_100 | ecosystem: Environmental > Terrestrial > Soil > Wetlands >... | reverse complement strand
GAAGTAGGCGGCTGTCTTGGAGGCAAAGCTGACGCTGCCCAGATGATCGCCATCCAGGCGCCCCCAACCGCCGTGCACCCAGGGGCCCTCGACCAACCCGTTGTAGATCCCCGGATCGTTTTGCTCGAGGGAGCGGAAAACCCTGAAAGGACCGTAAAGGTCTTCCGCATCGAACCATCCGCCGACGGTCAGCACCGCGCAATGAATATTCTTCAAATGCGGGGCAAGATTGCGCGCCTTCCAGTAATCATCGTAGGTGTTATGACTGAGCTGATCGATCCAGAGAAAGGTCTGGTTATGGAAGTAGCGCGTGTTGGCATTGGCGAGCGGCCCCATCTTGAGGTAGAACTCGTAGCCGTCGTGCGTGCCGAAATCAAACGGCAGAGCGGCTTTCGGCGGCGTGGGATTGTCCAGAGGCTTGAAGCTGGAGTAGAACCCAAAGTTGGCGTCGAGCATAAACGCCCCGCCATGGTAAGCATCGTCACCCATGAAGAGGTCGGTCATCGGCGCCTGCGGTGAGGCGGCCTTGAGGGCAGGATGGGAGTCAATGATGCTGGCTGAGGTGTAAAAACCGTTGTAGGAAACTCCCCAAATGCCGACGCTGCTATTGTTGTTGGGCACGTTGTGGAGCAGCCACTCGATCGTGTCGTACGTGTCGGAGCTGTCGTCCACGTCCTTGTTGCCGTGCTTCTCATCAATGTGCGGGTGCATTTCCACGAACTTGCCCTCCGACATGTAACGCCCGCGCACGTCCTGGAAGACGAAAATGTAGCCAGAGCGCTCGAACGCTTCTGAGGGCCCGAGCGATGTGCGGTATTGGTCCTCGCCATACGGGCCTACACTGTAAGGCGTGCGATCCATCAGGAAGGGGTAGGCGACGGACGTGTCCTTGGGCACATAAACGGACGTGAACAAATGGACGCCATCGCGCATGGGGATGCGGTATTCGTACTTGGTGTAATGCTCCCGGACGTTGAATTCTTCTTTTGTCTGGGCGCCCGCTCGTGGCAAGAAGCCTACCGATAAAATCAAAAACAGCAGAGCAATTCGAGTACGCATCATTCTCTCCTAATGGACTACGCGGTCCAGTGCCAGCCGCGCTTGCCAGAATTCCGGGTCGGCGTCGAGCGCGGCCAGAAACTTGGCCACCGCTGCCGGGGTGCGGTGATCATACAGATCCAGCAGGCCCGCGGCATAGAACTCCGCAGCGGCGTGTTTCCCCCCCAGTTTTACCTGCACCAGTTTATCCAAGGTTTTTTCCGACGCAGCGTTCTGCCCCATCCGCCGCAGGGCCAAACCGCGGTACAAACTGCCCAACGGCGAGATTCCCTGCCCTTCCCCGGCTGCCTGTGCCCATGCGTCGTGCGCGGCATCAGACTTGTTCTGCGCGTTCAAGGCCTCGCCCAGCCAGAACCAAAGCTCCTCATCGTGAGGTTTGTCGGGCTTGCCGGAACCGAGGTTGTGGGGATACTCGAGCGCCTTGCGGAAGGCTCCCTCGGCCACTGCCGGCTGGCTGCCCTCCAGTGCTTGCAGGCCCTTATGGAAATTCGCCAGCACATACATTTCATGGACGGCCACTCCACCTTCCCAGGGCTTGAAGGTGTGGTCCATTAGAAGTCCCAACGCGCGGTCGTACTGACGTTCCTGGGTCAGCAGCAGCGCCCGGCGCAGGAGTACCGTATCCCGGTCGCGAACCGACGCGGGTGCATCCGCGAATAACTTTTCACGGCGCCCGGCACTGCCCAAGCGGAAATAGATCTCATCCAGATCGACGTAGAGCCGGTAATCTTCTGGGGCCAGCTTGACGGCCTTTTCATAAAACTCGGCGGCGTCTGGCAAATCGTTCTTCACCCGCCAGGCGTAAAGGCCGAGGTTCCGCAGCAGCACCGAATCATCAAATCCCTGCCCAAAAGCCTGTTCCCAGTATTTTGCGCCTTCATCGTAACGGCCGTGGGCGAACAGATAGTTGCCCATGAAGAACAAGGCGTGCGCATCCAGAGGATGGTCGCGCAACTGGTCGTCAATCACTTCCGCATCGGCCTGGCGATTGGGGAATACTTTGGCGGAGGGCGCCGCCTGGCCTTGACGGGCGAAGTCGTCAGCCCGCTCTTCGCTACCCTTCTCGCGCTCGTTTGCAGCCAGATAATAATAAACCAAAGGGGTAACCGCGGGGGCTGGCAGCCGCTCCACGGCGAGCCGCAGGATTTGGCTGGAATCGTCCACATCACCGAGGTCGCGGTACCACGCGGCGACCTGCAAGAAAGGTTCAGCGGTGGCGGGATAAGGTTTAGTCCAATCCTCGGAGACAGGCGGCGCACTTTCTTGCCCAGCCTTTTTCCGCGTGGTCTCGATCATCCACCGTTCCGCGCGCGCATAGGGCAGCAACGGCATCTCGTCCATCGCGCGCGTGATGGTCGCATCCGCCTCGCCGGTCATCCCGGCAAGACGCATCGCCAGGGCAAGATCGGCCGCCGCCATCGCATCGCGCGGGTTGTAACTCAGGGATTGATAAAGCAACTGAATCGCTTGGGTGTAGTTTTGCAGAGTTATGGAGATTTCTCCGAGCTGTGCATACGCGGTGGCCGGGTCGCCGCCAAAACGAATGTCCGCCCAGAACATGTCCTGCGCCATCGACCAGCGATGCGATGTTCGGTACACTTCTCCAGCGGCGTAAAGCGTCTCCGGATTGCGGTCGTCGCGGGCCAAAGCGGTGGCAATAAAGCTCTCAGCCGTAGCGAAGTTTCCGCCCTGAAGCTCATGCCATGCCATCTTGATGAGCGCCGGAACATAACCCGGATCACGCTTCAGCACGGCTAAATAGGTTGTCTGCGCAGTGTATTCCCTGCCGTCCTTCTGCGCCGTGACTCCTGACAGGAAAAGCTCCTCCACACTCATTGCCTCTGCCGTCTTTTGAGGCGCGGCGCGAACGCCGGCGGCCGGAACGAAATCAGGGTTTCCATCGATGGGGTCCGCGGCCGACCAGTGCAGGAGCACTCTCCCATTCTCCCCGGTCACGGTGACTTCAATCTTACTCCTGGCCGCTTCCAAGTCCTCTACCGGCGCGCTCAACTTCACCGGCGTCATCGGCGCGAACGCCACTGGGCCGTATTCCTTCAATATCTGGGCCCCCATCTTCACTTGCAGATGTGCTCCCAGAATCACCTCGGTTGGAAAAAAGGAAAACTCGACGTGCTGAGGTGTCGCGCCCGCAGCCTTGATAAAATTCGCATTCAAAGCGAGATGCGGTGTGGCTTCAACAAACCCGCCCCCCATGCCTTGCAAGGGATACCAGAACTCGGTGAACGACTCCACACGGCGGGGCGGCATGAATTCGGAGTCCAATTGCGTCTCGAAGCGCCCTGCCTGGATTTCGTTGTAGGGTCCGTCGTGATCGGAAAGAAGATTAGTCCAAATCAAACCGTCGTCGGCCACGCCCCAACTCCATGTTTTCTTCCCAAGAACCTCCCGGAAGTCTGCCACATGGACAACGCCATAATCCGACTTCTCGTAATAGGCCCCAAAGAAATTGCGATGGACCTGGCGGCCGAAGAGAGAGGTGGGTTGGCGAATGTTCTTGTACCAACTGTAATCCACGCCGTCGTGGATCGGGAATGGCACAATCTCATCGCGCGAGTGGGGGTTGGCTTCCCGCATGGGGTAGATGAAGCGCATGTCGTCGGTGGCCGGGACCGCCGTATTTGCCCAATACCAGTAAGGATGGATCAGCCCCGTATCATTGAAAAGCGTCACGTGCTGCTCCAGGCGCGCGCGCGCGGGGCGGAGCGTCAACGCCACTTCCCAGTGCATCTCCGTCACCAGATCGATGTCCCCCACCACTACCGTAGCGCTGCCGTCGGGATTCTGCCTCGTCGTAAAGGCCACGGGTGAGACTGTCACCACCGTGTGCCCGTTGGGGAAGTTGAATTCCTCACCGCCGGAGACCCACGCGCCTCGGAGCGATACCAGTCCGTATTTCACTACATTGTTACGATAAAAGACTTCATGTTTATTAACTTTGTCATATAGGGAATAAAGGTGCCCACCCAATTCCGGAAGAACGATGGCCTTAAGAAACTCGTTTTCCAGATACACAGCGGTGTAACTCTTTTCCACGCGCCGGTCGGTCAAATCATCCAGCAAAGTGTACGGGTAGATGCGCCGCTTGTCTGCTAGGGGGAACGGCGGGTTCGGGTCTTCTGCGCCCAGAAGGTAAGTGGGAATCTCGATGCTGTCCTGCCAGACGCGGACGTTTTCGGCAAGCGCCGGCAGGGAAGGTATGAGCAAGCCGAACAGAGTAATGAAGGTCACTTTTGCAAGTCGCATATGATGACTCCACATGGATATGGATATCGTCGTGGAACGCGGGTGGCGCTCGACATCGCCGCTTACTCTATCTGAATCGGGCTTTCTAAAGCAACCGGGAGCACTTCCGTTGCTTGCCAAAAGCGCCTGACAAGATTCCCACGAATGTGGTATTGTGCCTCGAGTTTCTGGCAAGAGCGGAACCATTGGAACCAAGGGGCAGCTCCTAATTTTATGGCTTCCAAGCGAATTCGTTGGTGGATTGTGTGGACCCTCTTTGGTTCCACGGTAATAAACTACATCAGCCGCCAAACCTTCTCGGTGCTGGCACCGGTCATTACTCATGAGCTGCACCTTAGCCACACTGACCTTTCCCGAGTTTTCTCAGCATTTCAGTTCTCCTATGCCGGCATGTGGCTGATTGGCGGCATCCTGCTTGACATCATTGGCACGCGCCTGGGACTCGCACTGGCGGTTATCTGGTGGTCCGCCATCAGCATGCTGACCGGCTTTGCAAACTCCTTGTTTTCCTTCGGGGCATTTCGGTTTCTTTTGGGCATCGGCGAGGGCTGCAACTGGCCCGGCGCCAGTAAGACCGTGGCGGAATGGTTTCCCGCGAAAGAGCGCGGCGTGGCGGTCGCAATTTTCGATAGCGGCTCGAGCGTCGGCGGGGCGATTGCGGCGCTAACTGTGCCCTGGGTTGCCATTCTCCTCGGGTGGCGATACGCCTTCGTGGTATCCGGATTGCTGGGGTTTCTATGGCTGATTGTCTGGCTCGCTCTCTATCATCCCTTGGATCGCCATCCGCGCGTGACCGCCGAGGAGCGCGCCCTCATCGTGGCGGGGCGCGACACCGCCACGGTGTCCGCGCAAAAAGGCGCGGCCCGCTGGCTGAGCCTGCTGAAGCAGCCCAATGTTTGGGGAATCGTGCTGGGGCGCTCTCTGACCGACCCGATCTGGTGGTTCTACGTTTTTTGGCTGCCGCAATACCTCAGTGACGCCCGGGGATTCAGCCTCAAACAGATTGCCGCCTTCGCCTGGCTGCCCTTCGTGGCGGCGGATATTGGAAACTTCACGGGGGGCTTTGCCTCCGGTTTTCTGATCAAGCGCGGCATGCCCGTGGTACGCGCGCGCAAATGGGTTTGCGTCATCAGTTCCCTGCCGGTTCTGGCCGGAATCCCTGCCGCCAGGATTCACAGCCCCTATGCGGCGCTATTCCTGATCAGTTTTGCCGTCTGGGGCTATGCAAGCTGGTCGACAATGGGCCTAACCTTCCCATCAGACTTGTTCCCGCAGGACGTCGTTGCGACCGTAACCGGCGTCAGTGGACTCGGCGCCGGCTTGGCAGGAGCGCTTTTCACGCTGCTGGTGGGATGGCTGGTGGATAAATTCTCGTACTACCCCGCGTTCTTTCTGGCGGCAACAGTTCCTATGCTGGCCACTCTCAGCGTGCTTCTCCTGATTCGTCCCCCACGTCTGGAGGGTGGGCGGTAAGCGACGGGCAATACCTCGTCATTGACTCACTTCCTGTAACGCATATAATGCCAGAGCATGACGATAACCCCGCAAAACGGCCCTACCTTCCACTCCACCAAGCGATTTCTCATCACAGGCGCAAAGGGATTCATCGGGGCCTGGATCGTCAAGGAACTGCTCGATCGCGGCGAGCAGCCTTTTGTTTTTGACATCGACATGGAATCGGCGCGCTTGGCCGCAATCCTCACACCGGACCAGGTGGCTTCTCTTCAGCTCCTTCCGGGCGACATTACAAAGTACAAGGATGTGGAAAGCGCCATCGGAGATCATGGTATTTCCCACGTGCTACATCTGGCGGGCATTCAGGTGCCCTTCTGCGCTGCCGACCCTTTGCGCGGCGCGATGATCAACGTGGTGGGAACGCTCAACGTCTTCGAAGTGGCCCGGCGGCGGCGCGATCTGGTCCAGAGCGTCGTCTATGCCAGTTCCGCTGCAGTCTTTGGCCCGGGAGAAGTATACGGCGGCACAACAGTGCCTGAGGGCGCCCCACTTCTGCCCGGAACGCATTACGGTGTTTTTAAACAGTGCAACGAAGGAAATGCAAGAGTTTACTACTTGAATGACGGCCTATCCAGCGTGGGACTTCGCCCCGGGTCCGTATACGGCGTGGGGCGCGATCGGGGGATGACCTCCGGCCCCACCAAAGCTATCAAAGCCGCGGTGCTCGGACAGCCTTACACGATTCGCTTTACCGGCGGCATGGATTTGCAATACGTCCGCGACACCGCCCGCATTTTTATTCAGTGCGCGGAAGCGGGTCTGACCGGCGCAAAGGTCTACACCCCGCGCGGCGATGTGCTGCAGGTCCATGAGTTCCTAAATATCCTGGAAGAACTTTTGCCGATCGCCGGAAGGCTAATTAAGGCAGTAGGCGACCCGCTGCCCGTCGCTTACGACTTTGACGATCGCGCTCTGCACCATGATTTGGCCGGGATCCATCGTACGGCGCTGGAGGATGGAATCCACGAGACCGCTGCAATTTTCGAGCGCCTCAAGTTGGCGGGAATGCTCGATACGAAGGATCTGGAAATCTAGGGCAAACGGTCCAGAACAAAACCACAAAGTCTGCAACCTCTGAATTCGGAGCTTCACTCATGCCTATGCGGAACGTGAACACTAACTCGGAGCAGCCACCCGCACTTTTTGCGGCTGGGAATATGTTGCCGTTCTTTCTGGTGACAGCCCTTTTCCTGTTTTGGGGTATTCCCAGCAACATGAATGACATTCTAATAAAACAATTCATGAAGTCGTTTGAGATTACGCGCTTCAAGGCCGGGCTGATCCAATCCGCTTTTTACATGGGATACTTCGCTCTGGCAGTTCCCGCCGCCTTGGTGATGCGACGATTTGGGTACAAAACCGGATTGGTGATCGGCCTGTTCCTTTACAGCACCGGGACTTTTCTTTTCTGGCCCGCGGCGCTGGTTGGGAAGTATGGATTTTTCCTCTGTGCCCTGTTCGTCATTGCCAGCGGCGCGTCCTTCCTCGAAACCGGGGCAAACTCCTTTATCGCGCTGCTGGGCGATTCCCGAAGTTCGGAGCGACGGCTCAATTTCTCCCAGGCCTTTAACCCCGTGGGCGCCGTTACTGGTGTTTTGGTGGGCACCGTTTTTATTTTTTCCGGAGTGGAGCTGAACTCACAACAAGTTGCCGCCCGCAAACTTGCGGGTGCTTACGATGCCTACTTACGCGCCGAGACACTCCGCGTTGTCACGCCTTATCTGGTTCTGGGCACCGTCATCTTTCTCTGGGCGTTGCTGATCCTGAAAACCAAGTTTCCCAAGGTTGCCGAAGAAGCCGAGCCTGCCGATGGCCGATCGCATGGCAACGCCCGCGACCTCATTCATTACCCCCACTTCGTCCGGGGAGTATTTGCCCAGTTTCTCTACGTAGGCGCGCAAGTCGGAACCTGGAGTTACTACATTCAGTACATTCAGGATTACACCCACCGGCCGGAGAAGATTGCCGGATATTTTCTCACCGGGACGCTGGTAGCCTTTGGAGTTGGAAGGTTTACGGCGACCTACCTGATGAAATACTTCCCCCCCGCGCGGCTCATGGGGGTTTATGGCATCATCAATACGGCCCTCGTCGCCTTGGGAGTCTTGTTTCCGGGTTGGCTGGGCGTGGGAGCCGTGTTCATGACCAGTTTCTTTATGTCGCTCATGTTCCCCACCATTTTCGCTCTGGGCATCAAGGAGTTGGGCCCGAACACAAAGGTGGGAGGATCCATCATCATTATGTCGATCATCGGCGGCGCCTGTGCCCCGCCCGCCATGGGTTTGATCTTTCAGGCAACCCACAGCATGGCCGTGGCAATGCTGGTGCCCATGGTGTGCTATGTCTTTATAACGTACTATGCGTTTTATGGATCGAGGGTACGAGTCCAGGCGTTAGCAGGTGTTGGAGCTTAGTTCTCAACCTGGACCCAGAGCAGAATCGCTGGGCATCGAAATTGGGCGCCGCCCCCCTAAGGAAAGGGAGTGGTCATCATGGAACCTCGAAAGCTAGAGGAAGTTGCAATCGTCATCCGGCCTGAGAAGGACAACGTGGCCGTCGTAACCGCGGAATTCATCGAGAAGGATACGCCACTGGAGTACGAGGATGAAGTCCTCACGTTTTCCGGTCGAGCCTTGCGTGGGCAGACCTTCGTCATCAAGCCCATCCGCCGCGGCCAACCGTACATCACGCTGGGAGATCCCATTGGACTCGCATCCCGCTTGGTCAAGCCCGGCGAACCGATTGACGCTAGCAACTTGGATTCGCGCCTTCCCCGATTGACGGCTCGATACAAGGACAATCCAAGGAGGACGCGCCTTGATCCCAAACTTTCTTCCCTTGCGTTTGACGGCTTCTTGCGCTCCGATGGCGAAGTGGGAATTCGAAACTTTGTCGGTATCGTAACCTCGGGGATGTGTTCCTCCACGGAGGTGCGGGAGATTGCCACCCGAGCCAACCGCGAAATCTATTCGCGGGAAAAATTCCCCAACGTCGACGGGGTTGTCCCCATCATTCACGAGTCCGGATGCGGAATGCCCGATGGCGAGGCCGTCACCATTCTGAATCAATTGCTCACCAATACCTTGCGCCATCCCAACCTGGGGGCGTCGGTTTACATTGACCTGGGCTGCGGCAAGACGTGCGTGGAGTGCTCGGCGCCGATATTTCAGAATACCGTCCCCGACTATAACCGCCGCGTCGTGAACCTCACCGTGCAGCAGTTGGGCGGCAGCGAGAAAACGGTGGAACGGGGGATGGAAGTCACGGAAAAGTTGCTGCATTATGCCAACCAATTCCAGCGGCAGCCAGTGCCCATTTCGAAACTCATTGTGGGAACCGAGTGCGGCGGGTCAGATCGCTGGTCGGGCGTAACGGCCAATCCCGCCGTGGGCGTAGCCGCCGACATGTTGGTGAAAGCGGGTGCCGCGGTTTTTCTTCCGGAAATTCCGGAACTCCAAGGCGCGGCCATGCTCGACCTCGTCCAGCGCGCTCGCACGAAAACAGTTGGGCGTAAACTGACGGGCGCACTCAAGCGCTATGAGGCCTACGTTCGAAAATTCGGCGACTACTTCGGCGATAATCCCTCTCCCGGTAATATCAAAGGCGGGCTTTACAACATCTATCTGAAGTCAAGCGGCGTGAAGGCCAAGGGCGGAACCTCCATCGTGGAGGACCTGATTGAATATGGCGAATGGCTGGGCGATCGCAAGGGTCTGTACGTGCTCTATACACCCGGGTACGATCACCTATGCACCCCGGCTCTTTTCCTCAGCGGAGCACAGGTGGCCCTCTTTACGACGGGACGCGGAACCGGCATCGGTTGTGCCCTGGGCCCGGTGATGAAAATCGGCACGAACCCGCAGCTTGCCCGTTCATACGCCGATCTCGATATCAATGCGGGCACCATTCTGGAACGCACGGAGACCACGGAAGATGTCGGTCGCCGGATCTTCCAGGAAACTCTGGATGTGGCTTCTGGGCGCAAGCTTACGCGCACCGAACAGATCGGCTTTCATCACGAGTTTAAGATTTGGGAATCACTCTGGCCGGCACTCTGATTTCTAGTCGAGCAGGAACTTGCTGTGACAGGTTTTCACTTTAGACTGCATTGAAGGTGTATAATGGTTTCATGAAAGCATTATTTGTATACGCTGGTTTCCTGATTCTCTGGTTCTTTGTCCTGCCGCGCATCCCTGGAGTCTCCCGCTTCACATGATCGAGTCAAACCCCTTCCCCGTCGGGGAAAGAGAAGCAATCAACTTGCGCGATTAAACCCAAGGAATAGGCTCATTCATCCATGCCCATTTTTGAATATGTTTGCCCCAAGTGCGGCCACGTCTTTGAGAAGTTGATACTGAGCAGAAATCAGCCGACACCACCGTGCCCCAAATGCGGCTCTACACAGGCTGAGCAGAAGTATTCGACTTTCGCAACCGCAAGTGCAGCCTCCGGGTCGAACCGTGCCGCCTGTGCTCCGTCGGGCGGTGGCTGAAGGCTCTAAGGGAAGCCGGGGGCTTCCACAATTGCCGATCTGCGATCGCCGGTTGTCGATTGAAAGACCGAGAACCGAAATCCACGCGAGGCGCGGATATTCGGAGCAAGAGTCCCGGACGATTGAGAAAAGCTCCGGGCCCCGCCCCCTTATTGAATCTCGGATATCTCAATTGGCGATTGCGAATCGCAAATTGCCGGGTGATGGTCAACTCTTTTCGGCTTGTATCCCCAGCTCGCGCAGTTTTTCTTGAAGGCTCTGCCGGTGCAGGCCAATCGCCGCTGCGGTTCGAGTTATATTCCCTCCGTGCTTGCGGAGCTTCCCCTTGATAAACGAAATCTCAAACTGCCGTCGGGCCTCGCGGTAGTCATCGATGTCCAAATATCCAACGTCCGGCGTAGCCCCCTCACGCTCCACCCCGGCCCCTAAAAAATCTGTGGAGAAATCCTCGGGGAGCAAGGTATCGCCGCGGCTCATGACGACCGCGCTTTCGAGCACATTCTTGAGCTCCCGGACGTTTCCCTTCCATTCCGCTTCCTGCAAAAGTTCCATAGCTTCTTTGGAAACCACGGGCGTAGGCCTCCCATGTTTTTCCCCCAACATCCGGCAGAACTGCTGGACCATGAGCGGCAAATCTTCCCGGTGTTCCCGCAGCGGCGGCACCCGCAATAGCACCACGCGCAACCGGTAGTAGAGATCCTCGCGAAATGTCTGTTTGGCAATTTCGGCTGCCAGGTCTTTGTTGGTGGCGCTCACGATACGTACATCAATCCCTTGCGACTTCGTGCCGCCCAGCCTTTCCACGCTGCGTGTTTCCAGGACCCGCAGCAGTTTGGCTTGAGTGGCGAGCGACATGTCCCCTACCTCATCGAGAAAAAGTACGCCGCCGTTCGCCAGTTCGAACTTGCCGCGCTTCATCGCCGTGGCTCCGGTAAATGCGCCCTTTTCGTATCCGAAGAGCTCACTTTCAATCAGGTGCTCGGGAAGCGCGGCGCAATTCAGGGCTATAAACGGGCCTTTGCCGCGGTTGCTGCGCCGGTGGATCTCGGTGGCGAGCAAATCCTTTCCTGTTCCGCTCTCTCCCTGAATGAGCACGGTCACTTCTGCCTGCGCGATGCGATCAGCCAATGCGAAAAGCTCGCGCATGACTTTGCTTGACCCAATCATGGCGCCGAACTGGCCTTCCGAAACCAGTTGCCTCTTCAAGCGCACGTTTTCTTCCGCCAGCGCCATGTGATCGAGCGCGCGCTCCACGACCAGTCGAAGCTCATCCACTTCAAAAGGTTTGGGCAGGTAATCGTATGCGCCGCTCTTCATCGCCTCAACGGCGATCTTCTCCGAGCCATAGGCCGTAATCATGATGACCGCGGGGGTGCTCGCCTGCTCCTTAAGCTCCCGCAGAAAATCCAAGCCGCTTTCTTCCGGCATTTCGATATCCAGCAGGAGAAGGTGAGGGTTTCCCTGGCTCATAACCACCCGCGCGTCAGGGACACTTGCAGCTTCCAGGACTCGATACCGACCTTCCAGCGCGCGCCGCATGCCGTAGCGGGCCGTGCTATCGTCATCGACGATCAGTATGGTGGGAGATGCTTGATTCAGGGTGGATGACATTGAATGTCTCTTGTTGTTTGCTTATGTGGTGGTCGATCCCAGATCCATGATTTTTGACTGCAAGCCCGGGCTTCGGGCGAGTCCCGAATCCCTAACCCCGAGTCCCGAGCGCCGAGTCGTTCGAAGATTTGGCCACGCGAAAGCGTACAACAAATCGCGCACCAGGGTGAGCAGAACTGGCATTCCCCTTTTCTACTGGGCTTTGGCATTCCACAAAGCCGCCAATTTCGTCCAACCGGCGCTTCACGATCGCGAGCCCCAAGCCCGTCCCCCCCGCCCGTATGGTAAAGAACGGCTGGAAGATTTTGTCCAGCTTGTCCTTGGGAACTCCGGGCCCCTGATCTTCAATCGAAAGCTCGATGAATTCCGGCTGCCCTTGCGGGCGCGCAAAGCCAATCCGAATGGCGCTGCCTTCGCCGCTTGCCTCCAGGGCGTTCACGAGGAGATTTGAAACGATGTCGCTGGCAGCCTCCTCTCCGCCTTCGACCGGGCAGGGCCGAGAATCGTCCATCTCCAAGGTCACGTGGCGCTGCTCAGCTTCCATCCGCGAGATGGCGACGACCCTTCTCACGACCGACACCAAATCGGCCGGCCGGTCCGTATCGCGCGCGGGCTTGGCGAAGCGCAAAACCTGCGAAATGTTGCGGTTCAAACGGTCGATTTCAGCCACCAGCATCCGGCAATCGCCCCGCGCCTTCTCGGGAAGCGACTGGTCCTCTTCCATGAGCTGAACAATGGTCTTCATGCCACTGAGTGGGTTTTTAACATTGTGCGCGATGCGCGCCGCCATCTCCCCCAGAAAGGCCATCTTCTCCTTCGCGGCCAGCTCGCGCTCCAAATCGATCTTGTCAGCGATGAGCCGGCAAAGTTCCAATGCCGCCGCCAGGCGGTCGGCGAGAATCTCCAGAGCGGCGATTTGCTCACCGGAGATTTCGCCACCGGTGGGGACGACCTCGAGATAGGCGATGGCTTGACCACCCAGAGAAATGGGCACGAAATGAACCTTGAGAGGAACTCCCTTAACAGAAGTGCCGGCGGGGATGGGGCCGCGCACCAGTCTCGCCCGCTCCAGCCTCAATACATAGGGCACCCGTTCTTCCACGAGCGCCTGGAGTGAATCCACATCCCCCGTTCGTTTGGCATACTCCTCGATTTCCATTGCCAGCTTCTGGACCTTTTCGAATTCGGAAACGAACTGCTGATGCAGGGCCCGGCTGATCAGCCGCTTGAGAGGCTCCACCAGCACGACCAAAATGAAAATCATCACGGCCTCGGTAACCTCCCGCAGGACATCGTGAGGCTCCAGCCAGCCACTCACTCGGCGCATGAAATCCAGGTAGATCAGTGATCCAAATATGGCCGCGACGGAATAAACGACATTCCGCTGAACGCGCAGGTCAAGAAAGTCATAGCGAAAAATGGAGTAACCCACAAGGGTGCTGGGGAGAATTCCGGCCAACATCAAACCTGTCGGCAAATATCCTCCCAATCCGCCAACGGGCGGTAAGGCGTGTGGTAAACATCCAATCGCCCAACCCAATGCCAGCAGTCCCTGAAGCGCCGCGAGATAGCCGTGAAATCTCGCGAGCGTCGGCTCAACAGCACGACGGTGCACATTCAAGTACACGTTGACAGCAGCGGCGACGAGCAAGGCGGCGATGGCCCATAGGACCAGCAGGCGTACCGGGGAGCCGAGTGCCACTAGCGGCTCCACGCCGTGGCGACTCAGCAACCTGCCAACAAGCCAAGGACAAAACATCACCGGGAGATAAAAGGCCGCCACCATCAGCCGTTGCCAAAGCCGGATCGGGACGAAGCCCGCCAAATATTCTGCTTGTACGTGAACCAGGAGGGGTACCGCAGCCACGAACCCCACAATGGAGACGGTACGGGAGAATCCTGATAGAACCGCCGGACCGGCCCCGTAGTAAAGGTCAATGTTGAGGGCCAGGAGATTGCCCGAATACCACATGAATAATGCCGCCATCAATCCGAACAGCAGCCATTCAAGCCGGCGTAACCGCCAGTTCCCGAGAATCAAAACCACCAGGAAGAAATGGATCAGCGCCCCGAAGGTATATACGACGAGCTTGGTGGCAGCAAGAAGTGTAAGTCCGTAAGCAGCATCCACGCGGAACTCTCAGCCTATGAGGTGGTCACCTCACGCGCAAGGCACATCGATGATGCGCGGCGATCATTGTAAGTCAGGCGGTTGATGCAAGCAAACGTTGGGGTCGGATTAACTGCGATTCAGACAGTGGGGGAGGGCGCGAGGCTGGCGGGAGGCAGGAGCGGCGAGACGAGGGGAATTGGGCGCAGGAATGGGGGCGTGTTGAGACGGGTGGCGGCTGTGTCGTAGGGTG
>Ga0116111_1001760_pt1 | contig 14346 bp, 12 predicted proteins | sample June2015DPH_8_10_FD_89720 | JGI IMG/M metagenome (GOLD analysis project Ga0116111, IMG submission 89720) | Peatland microbial communities from SPRUCE experiment site at the Marcell Experimental Forest, Minnesota, USA - June2015DPH_8_100 | ecosystem: Environmental > Terrestrial > Soil > Wetlands... | reverse complement strand
TCTAGTGTGGCTTTGGTTCAGAAGTCCGCATGACGAGTTCGCGGCAAAAATGATGCGGACTTCTGAACCGCCACACTAGGCCGCCGCCTCACGTCCGCGAAAACCGCGGGCGAGGAGATAAAGCTCGGCTGAGTCGCTGCGGCTCGCCGGCGGTTTGACGTGCTTGACGCTGGCGAAATCGCGTTTGAGTTCGGCAAGCAGCGCCGCTTCGGTTCCGCCTTGCAAGACTTTGCAGAGGAAGCCGCCGCCCGGGCCGAGCACCTCGTGGGCGAAATGCGCCGCCGCTTCGGCGAGCGCCATGATGCGGAGATGATCGGTCTGCCGGTGGCCGGTGGCGTTGGCCGCCATGTCTGAGAGCACGAGGTCGGCCTTGCCGCCGAGCAAGGCCTTGAGCCGCTGCGGCGCGGTGGCGTCGAGAAAATCGAGCTTGAGGAATTTGACTCCGGCGATCGGTTTCATGTCGAGAATATCGATCGCGACCACCCGCCCGCCCGCGCCGACGCGCCGCGCCGCGATCTCACTCCAGCCGCCGGGCGCCGCGCCGAGATCGACGACGCGCGCTCCCGGCTTGAGCAGCCGATATTTGTCGTCGATTTCGGCGAGCTTATAAGCCGCGCGGGAGCGGAACCCTTCGCGCTTGGCGCGCGCCACATAAGGATCGCTGATCTGGCGTTCGAGCCAAGTCCGCGATGACAGCGTGCGGCGCTTCTCGTCCTTGAGCCGCGCCATGGCCGATCAGGCCTCTCCCCACACGCCGTCGGCCCGCATCATCTCCACCAGCATGCCTTCGCGCAGGCCGCGGTCGGCGACGCGCAGCCTCGGGCAGGGAAAGGCGCGGCGGATCGCGTCGAGAATGGCACAGCCGGCAAGCACGAGGTCGGCGCGCTCGGCGCCGATGCAGGGGTTAGCCGCGCGTTCGTCGAAACTCATCGCCATGAGTTCGGCAACCACGCGCGAAATCTCGTCGTCGGAAAGCCAACAGCCGTCGACGCGCCGGCGGTCGTAGCGCCGCAGCCGCAAAAACACCCCGGCGATCGTCGTCACCGTGCCCGACGTGCCGAGCATGTGGAAGTCGTCAAGGCCGCCGCGATGCGCATCCGCGAATTGTTCCACGAACGCGCCGACCTCTTCCACCATGGCGTCATAGATTTCGCGCGGCACCACGGTGCCGCCGTAGCGCTCCGCCAAGGTGACGACGCCGACCGGCAACGACGCCCAGCCGATGATGTCGGGCCGCGGCGGCCCGCGCCGGACACCGTTCGGCCGACCGAGCCGCACCAGCTCCGAGGATCCGCCGCCGATATCGAAGAGAATGACGCCGGTCGCTGCCGGATCGAACAACTCGGTGCAGCCCGCCGCCGCCAACCTTGCCTCGGTTGCGGCATCGACGATCTCCAGCTCGAGGCCCGCTTGCTCGGCGACGCGGGCGCGGAATTCTTCGCCGTTCTCGGCCGCGCGGCAGGCCTCCGTGGCAATGAGCCGCGCCCGTCGCACGCCGCGCGCGCGCATCTTGTCGCGACAGACCAGCAGCGCCTCGACCGCGCGGCTGATCGCTGCCTCGCTGATACGGCGCGAAGCGGCAACGCCCTCGCCGAGACGAATGATGCGCGAGAACGCGTCGATGACGCGAAACCCGTCGGCCGTCGGCCGCGCGATCAAAAGCCGGCAATTATTCGTACCGAGATCGAGCGCGGCGTAGGTTCCATCGGCCTGACCGTTCAGGAACGCTTGCTGCGGCTCGTCGCGCCGAAGGCCGTAACGGCGGATGCCGTATGGCGTCCGGCGAGGCCAGCGCGCGCGCTGCCGCGGCGCTCCACGACCGTCGAGGCCGCCGGTCGGCAGCGCGTCCTCGTTCATCCAATACCTTCCTGCCGCGCCGGAATTCTGCGGCTCGACGGCTGCGGCCCTGTTCAAGCTCAAATCAGGACAAATGTATCAGCCGGGGGCGGCAGGGCCAATACTTTGCTTTTGCCGCCTATGAGCCATGTTCGGCGGCCAGCTTGTCGCACCCTGCCAAGTCCACTATGTCACGCGACATGGCATTTCGCGGGATTGGACGAGCATGAATTTGCACCAGCCTGCCGACCGACAGGCGGACGAACTGATAGCGGACGCATTGGCAACGGAGAGATTGGCGGTTGAGAAATTTGCCGTCGGACAGTCCGTGCCGCGCAGCGAAGACCCGATGCTGCTGCGCGGTCAGGGGCGCTACACCGACGACATCAGCCTGCCGGGCCAGGCGTATGCGGTGATGGTGCGCAGCCGCGTTGCCCATGGCGTCATCCGCGCAATCGATGCGGACGCCGCGCGCAACGTGCCCGGCGTGCTCGGCGTCTATACCGCCGCCGATCTAAAAGCTTACGGCCCGCTCAAGTGCATCGTGCCGTTCAAAAATCGCGACGGCTCGCCGATGAAAAAACCGTGGCGCGGCGCGCTGGCGGCGGACAAGGTGCGTTACGTCGGCGATCCTATCGCCTTCGTCGTCGCCGAGACCGCGCTCGCCGCCAAGGATGCGGCCGAAGCGGTCAACATCGAGATCGAGGCGTTGCCGGCCGTGATTGCGGCCGAAGACGCCGCGCGCGCCGGCGCGCCGCTCCTTTACGACGATGTGCCGGGCAACGTGGCGCTCGATTATCATTTTGGCGATGCCGACGCCGTCAACGCGGCGTTCGCCGCGGCGGCGCACGTCACGCGATTGAAGCTGGTGAACAGCCGCGTCGTCGTCAATGCCATGGAGCCGCGCGCCGCGCTCGCGGTCTACGACGGCGGCCGCTTCACTCTCCACGTTGCCTCGCAGGGCGTTTACGGCATGCGCGCCAACATCGCCGAGGCCCTCGGCGTCGCCGCCAAGGATGTGCATATTTTGACCGGCCAGGTCGGCGGCTCGTTCGGCATGAAGGCCGCGGTCTTCCCCGAATATATCTGCCTGTTGCACGCCGCTCGCGCGCTCGGCCGGCCCGTGAAGTGGACTGACGAGCGCTCCGGCAGTTTCGTCTCCGACAGCCATGGCCGCAATCACGATGTTACGGCCGAACTCGCACTTGGCGGTGATGGGACCTTTCTTGCGGTGCGCATCACCAGCTTCGCCAATATGGGCGCGTTCCTCTCCCCCGTTGCGCCGATGATGGGAACCCTCAACGCGGTAAAGAACGTGCAGGGCATGTATCGCACGCCGCTGATCGAAGTCTCGGCGAAGTGCGTGTTTACCAACACCTCGCACGTCTCCGCCTACCGCGGCGCCGGCCGGCCGGAGGGAAATTATTATATGGAGCGGCTGATCGATACGGCGGCAGCCGAGATGGGCATCGACCGCCTGGCGCTACGCCGGCGCAATCAGATCAGCCCGCGCGAGCTGCCGTACAAGACCGCTTCCGAGATGACCTATGACAGCGGCGATTTCGCCGCGCTGACCAAGCACGCGTTCGAGCTCGCCGACGGCAAGGGCTTTGCCCGCCGCAAGCGCGAAAGCCGCAGGCACGGCAAGCTGCGCGGCTTCGGCATCGGCAATTTCTTGGAGGTCACCGCGCCGCCCTCCAAAGAATTGGCCGGGATCGTCTTCAATGCCGACGGCACGGTGACGCTTGCCACCGGTACGCTCGATTTCGGCATGGGCCATGCCACGCCGTTCGCGCAAGTGTTGAGTGAGAAGCTCGGCATTCCCTATGAGAAAATCTCGCTGGTTCAAGGCGACAGCGATCGGATCGTAATCGGCGGCGGCAGCGGCGGCTCAAAATCGATCATGCACAGCGGCACCGCGATCGTCGAAGCCGCCGCCAAGGTGATCGAAAAGGGCAAAGAGATCGCCAGCCACGTGCTTGAAGCCGCCGCCTCAGATATCGAATTCCGCCGTGGTCGCTTCGTCATCGCCGGGACGGACCGCGCGATCTCGCTGCTCGAGCTGGCGCAGATGCTGCGCGACGGCAGCGCCAAGCTTCCGTCGGAGGCGCCGCAATCGCTCGACGTCACTCACGTCAGCAACGGACCCGGCGCCGCGACCTTTCCCAACGGCTGCCATATCGCCGAAGTCGAGATCGATCCCGAGACCGGCGTGGTCGAAGTGGTGAAATACACTTGCGTCAATGACTTCGGCACAGTCGTCAATCCGATGATCGTTGCCGGCCAGCTCCACGGCGGCGTCGTGCAAGGTATCGGCCAGGCGCTCATGGAAATGACGGTCTACGACGGCGACGGGCAACTGCTCACCGGCTCGTTCATGGACTATGCCATGCCGCGCGCGACAGACGCGCCGCCATTCGTTCTGGCCGAGCACCCCGTGCCGGCGAAGACCAACCCGCTTGGCGTCAAGGGCTGCGGCGAGGCCGGCTGCGCCGGCGCGCTCACATCGGTGATGAATGCGGTCGTCGATGCGCTCGCCGATCACGGCATCCGCCACGTCGACATGCCGCTGACGCCGTTTCATATCTGGCAGGCGCTCCGCGCCGCGCCCGGACGCGTTTAATCCGATGACGCAAGCCATTTCCGTCCCCGCAGGCCGTTTCGGCGAAATGAGAGTGGTCGCGCCGGTGTGCGCGGCGCACTTCCTCAGTCACTACTACATGATCATGCTTGCACCGGTGTTCGCGTTCGTGCGCGCGGATTACGGCGTGAGCTATACCGACCTTGCGCTCGCGCTCACCGCCTTCAATGTGGTGTCGGCCGTATTGCAGACGCCGGCCGGCTTTCTGGTCGATCGAATCGGCGCACGCTTCGTGCTGATTGCCGGCGTCGCGCTCGGCACCGCCGCCTTCGCGGTCGCAGGGATCGTCCACTCGTTTGTCGTGTTTGTCGCCATGTATGCAGTCGCCGGCCTCGGTAATACAGCCTATCATCCGGCTGATTATTCACTTCTATCCCACCACAGCCCGCCGGCGCGGATGGGCCAGGTCTTCTCCTTCCACACCTTCGCGGGGATTTTGGGGTCTGCGGTCGCTCCGGCGACGATGCTCGCGATGCAGAGCCACTTCGGGTGGCGCGGCGCCTATATCGGCGCTGCGATACTTGGCGTCGCGGTGCTTGCGATCCTTATCGTGCAGCGGCCGACGGCCGCCGACCGATTGGCGGAAAAGCCCCGCCTCGCCGTCCCGTCCGGCGGCGGCTCCGGCGCCTCGCCGAGCGATGACGGAGGCTGGCGGTTCCTGCTCTCCCCGCCGATCATTCTCAGCCTTTGCTTTTTCATTCTCATTTCGGTCATGGGCGGGCTCAATACCTTTCTCGTGGTGGCGCTTGGCGCGCTCTACGGCACCTCCGATTCGCTTGCCAACGTGGCGTTGACAGGACTGCTGTTGATGAATGCGCTCGGCGTGCTTGTCGGCGGCATCCTCGCCTCCCGCACCGCGCGCCACGCCGCCGTCGCCGGCCTCGGCCTGGCTTTCGCCGGAATCGTGACCGCACTGGTCGGGGTCGTCGGCTTCTCCTCCTTTGCGCTTGTGCTGATGACCTCGCTTTCCGGGCTGTTCGTCGGTATTGCCACCCCGTCGCGCGACATGCTCGTGCGTGCGGCGACGCCGCATGGTGCGTTCGGACGCGTCTTCGGCTTCGTGTCCTCCGGATTCAACATCGGCTCCATGATGGCGCCGACGATCTACGGCATGTTCATGGATCACGGCGAGCCGCGCGCCGTGTTTCTGTTTTCCGCCGCCTGCAGCATTCTCTGCATCGCCACGGTGACCGTCGGGTTCTCCGGCCGAAGCAAGCGCTGACACGGCGCGAACCCGCTCGTCGGCTTTTTTTGGTATCGCGGTAAGCATCAAAGGTCTTTTAGGTAACATAAGGCGTAAGCTTTTCTGCTTAGATGTTTGTACGTAATTGTTTTTTGTTTGGTATGCGCGCTCTCTTAACTCAATTTTCCCGGTCGTGGCCGCAGGATTGATACGCCACGGACAGCGGGGAAATGGTCGGCATCGCTCACATCACGCGCGATCTTTCGCTGGAAAGTTCCGCCGAGGAAAAATTCCGGCTGGCCGTCGAAGCGTGCCCGACCGGGATGGTGATGACGGACCGCGCCGGCAGGATCGTGCTCGCCAATACCGAGACCGAGCGATTGTTCGGCTACCGGCGGGATGAGCTGATCGGCCAGTCGATCGAAATGCTTCTTCCAGAAAGGCTGCGCAACGCACATCGCCAGCACCGCGACGGTTTCTCGCGCCGTCCTGAAATCCGCCGCTTGGGGAAAAGCCGGAATCTGCTCGGATGCCATCGCGACGGCAGCGAGTTCCCCATTGAGATCGGACTCTATCCGATCCGCAACGGCGAGGATCCGCTGGTGCTCAGCGTTATCGTCGACATCGGCGAGCGCAAGCGCATGGAGCGGCTGAAAGACGAATTCGTGTCAACCGTAAGCCACGAACTGCGCACGCCGCTGACCTCGATCGCCGGCTCGCTCGGCCTGCTCATCGGTGGCGCGGCCGGCACCTTACCCGAGCCGGCCGCGCGCCTGATCCGCATCGCCCAGAGCAACAGCCAAAGGCTGGTGCGGCTCATCAACGACATCCTCGACATCGAGAAGATCGAATCCGGCCAGACCGTCTTCAAGTTCAAGCGTCTCAGTGCGCGCGCGCTGGTCGAGCAAGTGATCGAAGCCAATCGCGGCTATGCCGACGGCTTTCAGGTCCGGGTTCGGCTCGACGCGGATGCAACCGCCGGCGAGGTGTATGCCGATCCCGACCGGTTGGCGCAGGTCATTACCAACCTGCTGTCGAACGCGATCAAATTCTCTCCGCCGGGCGACGAGGTCGTGGTCGCGATCAATGAGCGCGACGATACCGTGCGCATCGCGATACGCGACCACGGCCACGGCATCCCGAACGAGTTCAGGCCGCGAATTTTCGAAAAATTCGCCCAAGCCGACGCCCCCGATGCGCGGCAGAAAGGCGGGACCGGCCTCGGGCTCAGCATCGTCAAGCAGATCGTTACCCGGCTTGGCGGCACGGTAGGTTTCGAGGACACGGCCGGCGGCGGCACCGTTTTCTACGTCGCGTTGCCCGGCTGGGCTCAGGTGGCCGCCCGTGAGATCGACGACAGACAGAGCTCCGCGCGCGTACTGTTGTGCGAGGACGATCTCGATACCGCGCTCGCGGTGCGCGACGGCCTGCGGCCGGTCGGATTCAGCACCGATTTCGCGCACAGTCCGGCGGATACCATGACGCGCGCGCAGACGACCCATTACGATGCCGTACTGGTCGATCTCGATCTTCCGGACGGCAACGGCGTCGGCTTGGTCCGGGCGCTGCGCGAACTACCCGAAATCTGCGAAACTCCGGTCGTGGTCATATCCGACGCCGCTGATTGGGACAAAGGCGGCGGCGTCGACAGCTCCCATCTCAACGTGCTGGAATGTATCCACAAGCCGGTCAACGTCGATCGGGTGGCGCAAGTTCTCGATCGCGTCATCGCGCGTGACGCCAGCGGTCGGGCCCAGATCCTGCATGTCGACGATGACCGCGAGGCGGTATGAGCGCCATCCGCATTCTTCATGTCGATGACGAGCCCGACATCCGCGAAGTTGTCGACCTATCGCTCGGTCTCAACCCCGACTTCGAGGCGCGGGCATGCTCGTCCGGTGCGGAAGCGATCACCGTAGCAGCCGAGTGGTCGCCTTTGCTCATTCTGCTCGATGTCATGATGCCTGGAATGGACGGCCCGACCACGCTGACGCAATTGCGCAAGAATCCTCAGACCTGCGCGATACCGGTCGTCTTCATGACGGCGCGGGCGCAAACACGGGAGTTGGAGCACTTCATTGCGCTCGGCGCGCAGGGCGTGATCTCCAAACCGTTCGATCCGATGACACTGGCGGTCGCCGTACAGAGGCAGCTTCAGGCGCTTCACCGCATCTGAACTGCTCGAGCCCACCGCCAGGCATGGAAACATGAACGCAATGAGCTCTCTGCGGCCGCCGCATCGCACATCACCTGTTCTGGCGTTAGTGCTCGTGCTCGGCGCGCTAACGTGGCTCAATGCGCGGTCCGTGCCGGCTGCCGAAGAGCGACTTGACGGATTCAACGTCATCGTGGCGCCGGGACATCCGTTCGGCAGCACCACGGCGCATCTATCGCTCGCCAACGCCAAACGGCTCGGCGCGCACGCGATCGCCGTCATTCCGTTCCTCTGGCAATCGACACCGGCAAGTCCGCAGCTTCTGCGCGGGACCGATATGGCGGATGCAGAATTGCATGCCGCGATCCGCGATGCGCACGCGCTCGGCCTCGCCGTTCTGGTCAAGCCTCACGTCTGGGTGCCGGAAAGCTGGGCTGGCGCGGTCGCCATGAACTCCGAGGAGACTTGGCAGGAATGGTTTGCGGATTACCGCCGCGAATTGGATCGCATCGCGCGGATTGCCGCCGACGAGAAGGCAGAGGCGCTCGCGATCGGCACTGAGCTCACGGCAACGATGCAACGCTCGGAATGGGACGAGCTGATCGCCGCGGCACGCGCCGTTTACCCCGGCCGTCTCATCTACGTGGCGCATAACGTGGAGGAAGCCGAGTCGGTGCCGTTCTGGGACCGGCTCGACGCGATCGGGGTTACGCTCTACCCGCCGCTCGGCGCCGACGATGACCGCGATGGGCGACGCAGCACGATGCGCGCAGTCGCCGCTCGCCTCGACGCGCTCGCGGCGGCAAGCGGAAAATCGATCGTGGTCGGCGAGCTCGGCCTGCGCTCCGCCGAGGGCGCGGCGGCAAAACCGTGGGAAAGCGCGGAGGAGCGCGCCAGCCTGCCCGATTCGGCGCTGCAGGCGGCAGTGCTCGCGGACTGGCTCGCGGCTCTCGATCGTCCGGCGATCAACGGTATCCTGATCTGGCGCTGGTTCACCGATCCGAACGCCGGCGGCCTGGCCGACACCGATTTCACCGTTCAGGGCAAACCCGCGGAACACGTTCTCTTCTGCGCTTGGACGCCAGAGTGCCAGCAAGATCGCTCCAGCGTTCGATTACCGTGATCTAGTGCGGCGCGGCTAAGAAGTATCCGCACACAACTACATTCCGCTACCGTGGACGGCATCGTCGATCACTGCCGCTACGCTTCGAACGCGCCGTCGATCGCGCGTGCGAGATCATGTCCATCGCACGGTGCGACTCGACTACCGTCGGTCTTAGGCGTGGTGTTAAATACAGGTCAGCAATCAAGGTCAAAGGCGAAAGGCCGTATTTGTACGTGCATGTTTTCTTTCGCTGAGCCCGGCATATTACAGGAGATATTAGGCATTTTACATTAGGCATTAGACATTTCACGGCATGGTATCCAGCGAGGTTAACCGTGTCCAAAACTTTCGGCGGGTCCACCATTGCCGACTACGAAGCTCGCACGAGCGAAGTCGCCGCCGATATGCCGCGCAAAGCGGCGCCGCTCCCGACCGAAATCCTACAGAAAGCCATCCTCAACAGCGCCGACTTCGCGATCATTGCGACCGACGCAAAGGGCATCATCCAGTTATTCAACATCGGCGCCGAGCGGATGCTCGGCTATGCCGCCAGTGAAGTGGTCAACAAGAAAACAGCCGACGACTTGCATGATCCGCAGCAACTGATCACTCGCGCCAAAGCGTTGAGCGCCGAGTTCGCAACCACGATTGCGCCCGGATTGGACGCGCTGACATTCAAGCCTTCGCGCGGGATTGAGGATACCCACCAACTGGACTACGTGCGCAAGGACGGCAGCCGTTTTCCGGCCGATGTGACAATCACCGCGTTACGCAACGACCAAGATGAAATCATCGGCTATCTGAAGATCGGTATCGATAAATCCGCGCAGGTCGCGATGATCGCGGCCGACAAGGAAAAGAGGCGTTTGAAAGACGAATTCGTCGCTACGGTCAGCCACGAGCTGCGCACCCCGCTCACTTCGATCGCCGGCGCGCTCGGCCTTCTCATCGGCAATGCGGCCGGGAAGCTGCCGGAAGCCGCCGCACGGCTATTCACGATCACATACACGAACAGCCAAAGGCTCGTTCGTCTGCTCAATGACATTCTGGATATCGAAAAAATGGAGTCGGGCAAAGCAATCTTCGAATTCAAGCGCATCGAGGTCCGATCGCTGGTCGAGCAGACGATCGAAGCAAATCGCGGGTTTGCCGAAGGTTGTAACGTGCGGATTCGGCTCGACGCGGCAGCCGCAGCCTTCGACGTGCGCGCGGACGCTGACCGGCTTGTGCAAGCCATCACCAATCTGCTCTCGAACGCCATCAAGTTTTCGCCGCCCGGTGAAGAAGTAGTCGTCGCGGTCGAGACGCGAGGCGATACGGTCCGTATTTCGGTGCGAGACCATGGCCATGGTGTTCCGGACGAATTCAAGCCCCACATTTTCGAGAAGTTCGCGCAGGCCGACGGAACAGACGCACGCCGGAAGGGCGGTACCGGCCTCGGGCTGAGCATCGTCAAGCAGATCGTCGATCGGCTCGACGGCGCGGTTGGCTTCGAGGAAGCGCCCGGCGGTGGTGCGATCTTTCACGTCGATCTCCCCAATTGGGCGCGAGCGATCAGAGCCCAATCTCGCCTCATTATGAAAGCGCAGCTTCCAGTATTGCTCTGTGAGGATAATCCCGAGGCAGCTATCGTGCTCGTTGATCGGCTGCGGCAAGAGGGTTTTCTCGCGGACGTCGCGCTTACGGCAAATGAGGCGGTTACGCGTGTGGCAGCGACACCATATGCCGCTATTCTGGTTGATCTGCAGCTTCCGGAAGGCGACGGCATCGACTTGATCAAGCAATTGCGGGCGCAACCGCAAATTTACAACACGCTGCTTGTGGTCTTGTCCGTAGACCTTGATCCAGCTCACGATAAGGAACGGCCGTCCACCCTGCTCAACATAGTGGACTGGCTCGACACGCCGATCGACGTCGCCCGCCTGGTGCGCGTGCTCGATCGGCAGATTGCCGGCAATGGCAACACGCGCCCGCGCATCTTGCATGTCGATTCCAATCCGGAATTGCTTCGTGTCGTGGCCGAAGCGCTGGGCGCCAAAGCCGAAGTCATGTCGGTCGATTCGATCGACAAGGCACGCCGGGCGCTTGCCGCCAACCGCTTCGACGTCGCCGTGCTCGATGTCGCGCTGGCCGCGGGTTCCGGCTTCGATCTGCTGCACGAGCTGCGTAACAGCGAGGGTGATGCAATACCGCTCGTCGTGTTTTCGCCGCCGGACGCCAATCCCGTATTCGCCGCCCAAGTCCGAGGCGCGTTGATCAAGTCGCGTACTTCGATCGACAATGTCATCGCAACCCTGCGCAAGCGCTTGGCGGGTGACTCCCTGCCCTCGAATGACAAAGACGCCGCATGAGTTCATGTCGCGTGCTTCATATCGACGACGACCTCGACATCCGCGATGTCGTGGAGGCTTCGCTCGGCCTCGACTCCGAAATCGTGGTGCGCGGTTGCAATTCGGGCGCAGATGGGCTTGCCGCTGCCGCGGAATGGCGGCCCGACCTCATCCTTCTAGACGTCATGATGCCGGTCATGGACGGCCCGACGACGCTTAAACATTTGCAGCAGAATCCACAAACCGCCGACATTCCCGTCGTTTTCATGACCGCTCGTGTGCAGACCCAGGAGCTCGCGCATTTCAAATCGCTGGGGGCTGCGGGCGTGATCTCTAAACCGTTCGATCCGATGACGCTCGCGGCTTTGGTGCGCAGTCAAATGCAGCCGGCCAATGCAGGATGAGTTGCCGCCGTGCAGAGCGTCTGCATTAGCGACTTCAAGGAGCACGTCGGACAGCTCACGCAACCGTCGGCCCTAAGAATGTTCCGGGAAGTTGCTGCGACCGCCTCTTTCGCAGCTGCGAGATTTGACCGGCTCCTCGCTCCATTATTGCTATGAGGCGCCCCAGTTTATCGTCGATCTGCCCAAGCCGATGCGCGGCAAACTCTGCCGCATAGGCGAGGCGTTCGTCTGCGCCTGGCATTTGTTCGTGCCGAATGTTCGGCAGGAAGGCGTTATCAAAAAAACTCTGATAGCGATTGCGAATTGCATCAGTTGATTGGTCGTTTAGCCGTGTCTGGGACATGTCTCATCTCCAGTTTGATGTGGGCGCGAGAAACACTATTGCCATTCCACATGAGCGGGGAGCCCGCGGCCAAAGCCGTTGCCCAATTCGTCCCCGGGATAGCACGTGTCGCCGGCGACTCCGCTGAGCCAACATCGACTTATTCAAACGCGATCGGTAGTACGAACAGCGGGATTCGAACCCGCATGAATATTCCCATCCCACGAATTTTAGTCCGTTGCAGAAGGCAAAGAACCCTCAACGTAAGCTCTGCATTCAGAAGCGCCTTCAGTTTGCTCGTGACGGGTCAACGGCGCGAAATCGCCACCGAAAGGTACATCATAGCCAACCACGAACGGATTTTCGGAGATCTTTACGCGACTTCACTTTTCCAATGTGAGCGACGCAGGTGCCATCGGAACTGGCGACTGTTCAGCCGCAGGATTGGTCGTAGCGGTTGTGGGGTTGCTGTCACGGTTGCTGTAGATGAGATAACCACCGAGAACGATGACTGCTACAGAGCCGGCGGTGGTCCAGTGCGTGCCACGGTTCGTTCCGAACCATTTGCCGGACCATTTGTGCGCTATATTCTTGTCGTGGTGAATAACCGAGCGGCCATTCATGTTCGTTCCTCATGCTTTGGTGTGATAACGAAAAACGCCTCCGGACGTGAGCTGTTCGCACGCGGACAACGCCATCGTCTCACGTCCCTAATTTTTGGTGAGTCTATTAGTTTGCGAATCCAACCTAATTGTATCTGGCCGAGGTCCCCGGGGTCCGCTGCGCGTCAAAACCGCAAAGAATGGCGGCCTGGACGCCGCCAGGTCCGCTTTGCGGCTGACTCCGAAAATTCTGATGGGGGTCTTGACGGCGTCGGTAGAGATGTGAGTCCAACTCCCGGGTGGAGTTGCGGTGCCCGACGAATTTGACCCGCTTTGGCGATCCACGGCGATCAGAACTGGTGCCATACGCCGAAGATCACGCCGTTCTCCTGCAGCGCGTTGCGGCCGGCATAGGTACTCACGCCGCCGAACTGCAGCGTCCAAGTATCGGTCAACGTATAAAGCGCGCTGAGCTCCACCTTGTAGTATTCGTAACTGCCGCCGAAGATCGAGATTCCGCCGCCTTCCGAGACCACGTTGAAACTTTGCAGCAGCAGCATCCAGCGGGGATAAACCTTGACGCCGAGGGTTCCCTCGAACCGGAACTCACTCGGATAGCCATCGGTACGCCAACGCTCGGCTAGTTCGAAATCGAAGAAGGCGGGCATGTCACCCGCCTTGAAATTGTGACCGAGGAGCGCGCGGAAGTCGGCCTCGACGTCGGTATAGCCTATCGCGGCTGGGTTCGAGATGTCGGTGGTTCCTGGAATCCGCAACGTCGTCTGGCCGGACACCACCCAGTCCTGGCTTTCGAAAAATCCATAGCGCGCGCCGAACTCGGTGTAATTGAGACCGAAGCGCTCGGCATTCGTCGGCGCGGCGATGTTGATGTTCTGCAATCCGGGATCGAAGATCGCGGTCAGCCGGTCAGTGAGACCGTATTCGATGAGCACCTGCAGCTCTTCCTTGCTGTACCGCGGCGTCGAGGCAAGTCCGCTGCCGGTGAAGTATGAGGTCGCCGAGGTGGCGGTCAGGGACGCGAGCCACTGCCCGGTGCCTTCCGGAAGCGTCCATGCACCCGCCCACGCCGTGGAAGGCAGACAAAGCAATGCGAGCACGACCCCAACGAAACGCTTCATCACGCTACCCCACCCGAAACCAGCGCTCGCACCGCGACCGGTCCGCCCTCGCGGTCGATTTAGTCTCAGGCCATCACGCCCATTTCCTTATCGCGCAGGAGATTCTGCGAAATTCGATTGCCACCTTTCGGCGTTGCGCCTTCGGCTGACAGCGCGAGCACGCGGTTGCCGCCCGCTGCGGCGGCTTGCTGCACGCTGGAAATCGCCTGGGTGAGCAGTTGGATGCGGTCGACGTCGCGCTTGGCGCGCCCGGTGATCGCAGCCACGCTTGCGGTGACGTAGTCGGACGCGACCGACTCGGAATTCGGCAAGCGCAGCTTTTGCACCGTCGCGTGCAAGGTTTCGGCAAGTCCGCGCGCTGAATCGGTGTCCAGCTCCGGCGCCACCAGGATGATCATGCCGTTGCGATAAGCCGCCGCCACGATGCCGACGGTCGCCACGAGCCGGCGCACCGCGCGCGCGACCTGCGCAAGCACGCCGCGCTCTTCAGGCTTGCCCTTGGCCAAGCGATCAACGTCGAACCGATCCAACGTCAGCGCGAGAACGGAGATCACTTCGTCGGGGTCGGAGCCGCACGCGGTAAGGTAGGTCTCGGCTACTTCGCCGACGAACAGACCCGTCGCCTCGTC
>Ga0116111_1001751_pt1 | contig 14416 bp, 9 predicted proteins | sample June2015DPH_8_10_FD_89720 | JGI IMG/M metagenome (GOLD analysis project Ga0116111, IMG submission 89720) | Peatland microbial communities from SPRUCE experiment site at the Marcell Experimental Forest, Minnesota, USA - June2015DPH_8_100 | ecosystem: Environmental > Terrestrial > Soil > Wetlands >... | reverse complement strand
GGGAGGGAAGGCTGCGGCACAAGGAGAACACTCGCCCGCCTAGCACGCACCCGACGCAGTGCGGGGTACGCGTGTCCCAAGGGAGGGTGGGTGTGCGGCCATTTCGGCCGCTACCCGTCCGAGAGAAGAGCCGTATGCGCTAATGAGCGCACGTACGGATCCGTGCGGGGGGTGCCGGGTTAACCGGCATCCCTACCGCGACTCCGGCTATATTCATGAAAACAAGCAGAGGCAGGTGTCAGGTATCAGGTGCTAGGTGTCGGACGGCGGCGGATGAGCGCGTCTCTCCAGCGTCGAAATTGTGTTGCGGAGCTTGGGGTATAATCCGAAATCAATTCGCAGGTCGCACAATACAAAGCTGGAGGGATTCGACCGGAGAAATGATGACGCCTCGTCCTTACAAAATTCTTCTCGCCCTGCCGCTGATGGTGGGCGTTCTGGGGACTGGCCGGGCGCCGGGAAAAATTATCGACGATGGGCCACAAAGCCTCAGCCAAGTTTCCTCGATTGGGGAGTCGTTGCGCAATGCCGGTCAGCGCCCCCTGCACATTCTCTATGTGCATGGAATTGGCGCGACCAGTGCCGGGGGTTCGCAAATATTTCAGAAGGCGATCTGCCGGTTTCTGAAAGATTGCACGATCCCGGCGGCCGCGGCGGCGAGAGATTACGCCGACAGCGGTGAGTTTGGGAACGGCGCGGACCCACCAGCTATTGAGTACATGGAGAGGCCGGTTTGGAGGAGCAAGGAAGAGTGGAGCGCCTCCGACCCTTTCGTCGATCACTATGTTTTGCGGCGGAACCAAGGCGGCCCCATCGTGGTGGATGAGATCAACTGGTGGCCGCTGGTGTTTCCGCTCAAGTGCCGCGCCATCCTGACGGGGGAAACGCATCTGGCGGGACCCAACCCCACCTTGCTTAATTTGTGCTCGCAGGCCCCGCTCTTGGACCCATCCAGTCCGGGCAGGTTTAGAGCCTACACATGGATCAGTCCGCAGGACGCCAAGAAACTGGAAACCGGCCAGCGCCGGGGAGCACTCTTTAATCGCTGGCTGAAGACCAGCATTCTCGATTGGGGATTCTCCGACGCCATGATGGCCGTGGGTTCAATGCGCGACATCTTCCGGGAGGGGATGCGGCAGCTCTTCCTCAAGTCGGTCAGGTTCAGAGCGAATGGATCAGAAACCAATGAGTGGGAGCAACAGTTAAAGGACCCGCATGGAATCGATCGCGAATTCATTGTGGTCTCCCACAGCTTGGGAAGCTACCTGGTCTTTTCGACCCTCAATATGGACCAGCGTGCTGCTGTGCCGCCCGACGCGCCCGCTCCGTCGAAGAGCGGGGCCGCGGCAGAGGATGACGCCGCCCAATACATCCTCGAGCGCACCTCGCTGGTGTATTTCTTCGCCAATCAGGTTCCACTCCTGGAGTTGGCCAACATGCGAGGGCTCGACGCTCCCGGACTCGCGCCAGGGCAGACGCCGACGCCGGACACGGTGTCGAGCGCTTTCAACATGCTAATGGAAAGGTGGAAGAATCTGCGCGAGACCTTTGCCAAAAGGCGCAGTGGGGGGGGGCCGTCCACGGCGAAACTCCCGCAGGTGGTTGCGTGGAGCGATCCAAGCGATTTGCTGAGTTGGCACCTTCCCGCGATGGAGGGGCTGGCGGTCACCAACCTCTACGTTCGGAACACGGGATGGCACTGGATTATCGCCAACCCGGCAGCCGCGCATGCCAACTACGCCACCAATAAGGAAGTGCTTCGGGTTATGTTCGGACCGAAGGCATCACCTGCTAAAGGTAAACCCGGGGAATATTGACTCCGGCCAGTAGGGGAAAGGAAAGGGCGCGAACCCAACGAACCGCGCGTCTCGTAGGGGCATTGGCGTTAACCTAAGGGAGGGAGGCCCGTAAGCCCGCGTAGCGGGCGGCATCTTGTAGCCCACGGCGCCAGCCGTGGGATGCGCATAGGAAAGAGAATCTGTGAGCCCCGGCAGGGGCGGCATCGGGGTTTTCTTGCGGCAAAGGGCTGCCCCCGATCGTGCTCGATTCTCCGTGCGCCGCGCCGGATGTCGCCCCGTACGGGGCTTAATTGCCTGCCGCCCGCGCCCTGTCCCACGGCTGGATCGCCGTGGGCTAAAATGACAACGCCCGCTTCGCGGGCTTTGAGGTGCCTCACGCCCTTAGGTTAACGCCTATGGCCACGAGGGGTGCCCCTACGAGACCCGAGACGAATGCCAATGCCTGAAATGAAGCAAGAGTACGATCTGACACCTGCCGATTTCGAGCGTCGGCCGGTATGGGTCGGAGTGCATAACCTCGACATGGATGAACCGTGGTACGAGGAATCTGACGAGGAAACGTTCCGGCCATGGACGGGACCGTTGCCGTTTGCGGAGAAGATCGGCATCGCGCTCGTTAAAGCCACGTTTGTACTGGCCGATGGCAGCGTCTATCCGGGATATTGTCGAGCCGTTGCGGACGACTGGGACCTGCCGCCGTCGCCTATGATGATGCGGGACGAGATCCTTAAGAAGCCTGCATCCTGGAGCGCCATGCACGGCGGGGTTCAGCTTTCCGTGTTGCTTCTACAGAGTCCCACAATTTATATCAATGGCCGTCCCTTCGACTTTCAGTTGCGCATACCTAGGTTGCGCAAGACGTGTGTTCAGAGTTTCTATGCGGCGGTCGGAAAGACGCCGCAAGACGTATTCCCTTTGCGATTTGCCGCCGACAGCGGGCTCGCCGCCGGTATTATCTCGGGAAAATTGGACGGATTCTATGACTTCCCTCTTTGGAGGAAAGATTATGTGATTGATACAGGCGAGTCGTCTCTGCGGCAAGGCGCGGGCCCTGCTCCGGCCCCCGAGGCAGTCGTCGCAGCTAGTGAGTCGGGCCATTCGTCGCTAGCATCGGGAGCGCATGAGCCGGAGACGGGCGCGGGTGAAGCCGTCCTGGTGGCGGCCGAAGAGCGCATTGATCTCTCGCTGGAAGACTTTCGACGGCATCCTGTGTGGGTGCGTGTACAGTTCCTTGACAAAACCAGGCCCATCCTTACGCGATTCAAGTTTAGACCATGGACGGGCTCTTTGCCGGTCGGTGCGGAGAAGGAACATGTGCGGATTCCCGCAACCTTCGTCTTGCGCGATGGAAGCGAGTACCCGGGATACGTGGGGGCAGTTCCCGAAAATTGGGCGGACATCCTACCTCCACCGACCGTCATTAGCAGCGGCGGAGTCTTTCAGGTCTCGTCTCCCCGGGTACGCTTTGAAGGCTCGCCACTGGCCATCGTGGGTGAACAGCAGCCCGCCATGTTTGTTGATGGACAGAAGTTCTGGTTCTGGTGCAGAGCTAAAGACAACTGCCATGAATTACGTCAGCGGTTCTATAAAGCCCTCGGTAAAGAACCAGACGAGATATTTCCAATCCGCTTTCAAGGGACCGGGGGATTATCCACCGGCATTGTAACCGGCGAGATTGAAGGCTTTTATGAAACCAGATGGGGTACTCGCAAGCCCCCGAAAGTTGTTCGCTGAGATAAAGTGCTGCCCACAGCCTGCTCACCGCATCAGGTCTGCGCGACCTCTGTTGATGAAGCATCGGTCAATAATCTCCTTGACATGGGAGGCTGGGTATGGTAGAATTCGTACGAAAGAATCGACGCCGGTCGGCCCACAGCGTGGGCCAACGGGTCAGCACAGCTGGCGCGGCAATAATCTGGGGCTAACAAAGGATGACCTTTCCCTTCGTTTCACACGGAGCGGGTTCTCGCCGCGATCGACACGCGCACAACGCCCTCGGAACGTCGAGGTTGATTTGTTGCCTCGGCACCCCGCGTGCAGAGCAAGAAGAAATATACGATGCCACATCCTTCTAGCCTTACCCAGTCAGATTGCATCGTGACTTTATGTCCACTCACTGGACAACCGCCCAAACCTGGGAACATCTTGAAAACAAAGGGTCGGGAGAGACGATTTTTGTGCGCCAAACCTGAGAACGTATTGAAAAAAGACCAGTTACAATAAGCAATGGGAACTCCCAAAAGGCATGACAAAAACGCCGGTTGAAGGGAGCCCCGGGCCAGGCGCCAGGTGGTGGGAAAGATCTGTCTTGGTTAGGCGTGTGGGCTATGCAGCGTTGCGGGGATTACACGCGAAGATCACAAATCACAAATCGCAATTCACCAATCCCCCAATGACTCAGTGGCCAGGCGCTCGTCGGCTGCCTACTGCTTACTGCTTTCTGCCTTCTGCTCTAAGGCGGTTTCGGCGGCGGGCGCGCACGGTTGGGTTCCAGGGTTCCGCTTGTACTCAGTAAACCCCTCCAACAGGGCATTGACGAGCAGCATCCCCAGTTGCTGCGCGCCAGTATAAGTGGGGTGGGTAAAGTCTCCGGTCACCAAGCGCGGCTGATCGTCGTACCAACGCGCCATGGTTCCCATGCCTCCCATGGCGACGAAAGTGTTAAAGAAGGCCACGCCTTCGGTGCGCGCCACGCGTTGCTGGGCGGCGACCAGGATGGGGATGGCGGGGATGGTGACGATGTCTCCGTCATCGTTCCGTACGGCGCGATCCATTGGCGACATGATCAAAATCGACGCGTGGGGAAGCGCCGTCCGGATGCGCTGAATCACCACGGAGTAGTTATGGATATAATCCGGATAGGCCAAGTACCCATAACTACTTTCGTTCGTGCCAAAGTTGAGAATAACCAGATCGGGCTTGCGATTTTCGAGATCCTCAATCCAGGCACCCTCGCGGAAGAGAGTCAGGTGACGAACGGTGCCCCCCAGCATTCCCAATGTATCGTAAACCACACCCGGCGTGCTGCGTTCCAGGGTCACGCCATAGAGGGTAACGAGGCCATCGCCTTGGGGAGTAAGTGTGAGCGAGTGGCTGCCGTCCTCAACGGAGATCGACACCATCGCTGTTCCCTTCGTCTCCGCCTGCGTGGAGAACTTCCGCGCCGTTTCGCGATCGACCGCGGCGAGAAAGGAACCTCCGTGGGGTTGAGCCCGATAGAAAATGTCAAAGCGGCTGACCGCCGACCCCTCGCCTTTCGTGGTAGTGCGAACTGTGGAAAAGGCGGAAGGGGAGCCGGCCGTGAAGCTGGCGCCACCGAGACCGAAGTCCCCGCTACCGCCTCCGGGCAACACCGGAGAATTCACTTTCCATTCCTTTCCCTCCATCAGCACGTTCTCGTGGTAGTAGAAGTCCCAAGGCTTGGCGATGAATATCCAGCCGTGTCCGGAGTCGCCGAATCTATCTTGCAGCAAGGTGCGCGCTTCGCCGGAGATCAAGTCACCACTGATGGGTGAGTCGCCAAAATGGCTGATGCGGGTAATGGCGCCGGGCTGTTTCTGTTCGGTCAGAGCCAGCGCTGAATAGAAATGGTTCATTACGCAGCCGTAATCCTGGATGGAGACGTTCTCAGCCGGCTCCGCGAGGATTTGCTGCACATCCTCCTGCACCGGCCAGTTCCTTCCCACATAATTGCCGGTCAGGAACGAGGGGGGCAGCGGGGTTGTAGTGATGGCGCTGGGCGCGGCGCCTTTTGTCGCAGTAGAGCTGGGATTCGCTGTTGGGCGGGGTTTCAGAAATACGCGGTTGAGGGCGTCACGGCTCCAAGCGGCGAAAGGAGCAGAAATGCGGCGAGCATCGACGAAGCGGAAGCGTTCCAAAGACGGGACGAAATAGGGAACTGCTACCAGGAGGCAAAACAGCGCGATCGTGAACCATGTCTTCGGGAGCTTCATCGGCAGCGCTCAAAACGTGGCACGGCATCTTGGCCGTGACCTCCACGGGCAGGATGCCCGTGCCACACCTCGTGCTCAAAACTTGAAGTAGATAAACTGGGTAACTGCCGTACGGCTGGTCCAGGCGATCAAAAGAGCCACGCCGGATAGGGCAGCGGCCTGCGCTGTCGCCGGCCATTTTGCGAAGTGGGTCTCCGCTCGCTGATACCAATTCGGCGGCCACCACTGGGCCAGTAGAGCCACGGCCAGGAGCACCGGCACGGGCCGGGGAATGTTGATCAATTCCATGCTACCGCGCGCGAGCCCGGAAAGAAGTTCCAAGGCTTGCTGCCACGAATCGCAACGGAAGAAAACCCAGGTCAGGCAAACGAAATGGAAAGTCAGCACAACTCCGGCGATGCGGGCCAGCAGGTGCTTCGGGAGCTGTTTTCCCCGACGCGGCCAGAGCGCCTCCGTCGCGTGATTCACCGCCAGGCCAATTCCGTGCAGCAATCCCCAAATCAAAAAAGTCCAGGAGGCGCCATGCCAAAGCCCGCCCAGGGCGAAGGTGACCAGCGTATTCCAATAGAGTCGCCACTTCGCTCGGCGGCTGGAAGGAAGCGCAAAGAAGATGTAGTCGCGCAGCCACGTGGAAAAGGAAATGTGCCAGCGCCGCCAGAATTCCACCATGGATTCTGATCGGTAAGGCGAGTTGAAGTTGTCGGGCAGTTTGAAGCCCAGAAGTTGCGCCACGCCGATGGCGATGTCGCTGTAGCCGGAGAAGTCGCAATAGATCTGTACGGCAAAGGCATACACCGCGATCAGGATTTCCAGCGAGGAAAACATGCGCGGCAGCTCGAAGGCGCGATCCACGAGGTTGACGGAAAGGTAGTCGGCGAAGACAAGCTTCTTGATGAACCCCCGCGCGATCATCATCAGGGCCCGGCTGCCCTCCGCGTCGTCCAGGGGCGATGCCGGCATCTGTAACTGCGTTAGCAGGACGCGGGCGCGAGTGATGGGGCCGGCGAGCAGGGTAGGGAAGAAAGAGACGAACGCGAAGTATTCCAGAAAGCCACGCGCCGGTTTCTGTTCGCCCCGATAGACATCGATGACGTAGCTCATCGACTGAAACGTATAGAAGGAAATCCCCACCATGAAGACCACGCGGAATGGCGCGGGCGGCAATGTGCGTCCGAAAAACGTGTAGAATGGCGCGGCGCTCGCGTACAAAAAGTTGAAATACTTGAAGACGGCAAGAATCAGGAGGTTCAGCGTGATGTCGGTCGTGATCAGCAGGCTGCGCGCCCGGGCGCTCGTGGTGCGCACCAGGAGCCGCGAGGTGTTGTAATCCAGTAGCGCCGTGATAGTGATGGGAAGACAATACCAGGGGTTCCAGGTGGAATAGAAAAAGAGGGAGAGTGCAACCAGCACGGCGGGCCGAAGGGAATCGCGGCGCGACGCGAGGCGATAAAGCAGGCAGGCAATCAGCGCAAAGAGAAGAAATGCGGGTTCAACGAGAGCCATATCTTGCTGCCTGAGGGACCTGCCGGATAAAACTAATACTACTGCGGAATCTCAGTCTTTTGAAACTTGCTGTACTCGGCCATAAGCTGATCGTAGAGCATGTCGGCCAGTTTCTTGTAACCCAATCCGGAAAAGTGCACGTAATCGTAGTTCGCAAGACCCGCCCTCACCCAACGGGTCATCACGCCGGGTCCTCCCATGGCGGCCTGCTGATCCCAATAGGCGCATCCCGCACGCAGCGCCGCCTTCCGCAGGGCAGGCTGAAGAGCAGATTGCCCCGCCTGAATCAGGGCTCGGGTTTTCTTCCGCGGGCTACCACGATCCGTCGGACCGGTGACCAGGATGGAGGCGTCGCCGGCATCCTCCTTCAGCTTGCTGAGAATCTGGAAGGCTTTCTCTTCGTATTCGCTCGAGGTGAAGCCTTTCATCCCAATGTCATTGGTGCCGTAGGAGACGATGATCAATGCGGGGTGGGATTTCTGAAGGAGTGTCTTCCGCAGCGCAGGCAGGGGCTTTTCCAGGTCCGCAAGCCGCGCCCCATTAACTCCGTCGGTGTCGTAAAGAACGCCTTTGGCGCCGCTATAAAGCTCCAGGCCTAACAATCGGGCGGTGCTGCCGCAACTGCTGCGGACAGAAATCCTGTGGGGGCCAGTGGCCAGTGGCGCGGAGTTTGTGAGGTCGAGAAGATCGAGCGGCGAATCCGCCGGCCAGGGTTTAAACGGAGGCTCGGGAGGAGTGGCCTTACGGCGTTTCTTCTTCTTCCTCTTGGCGGCAGTAGGCTGAACCATGGGAACCGGCGGGTCTGCCGCGCCCCCGCCCAGGGATTTGCTGCTGGGCTCCGGGACCACCGGACTTGGCGCGGGGGGGGAGGGAATCACAGGTTGCGTATCCGAAGTAAGGTCGTGAAAGTCCGCTTCATCCACCTGCACCTGTAAGCAATTGCTCGCGGGGCTGGTTGCAGCGAAGATGTCAAATTGCGAAAACGACGCGAGGGCCGAGGCGGGTTCTGTTTCGCGAAAGCTCTCGGTACTCATGCCGCCCAAGCCGACGACACCATCATTTTCTCCAACTCTGAGGCCATCGGTTCGCCAGCCCTTCCCATCAAGAGATTCGGCATCGGCGTAGCGGATGCTATTCCAGGGACGGCCGGGGAGGACGAACCCAGGTCCCGCGTCGCCAAAGCGCTCCTGGAGTTTTTCCCGTAATACGCCAGCCCAGTAATCCGAGGCCACGTGAGAATCGCCAAAATGGATGATGCGTACTACCGGCGGCGCAGATGCATCTGCTGACGGAGTTGCGAGGTTCGCCAGCGCTTGGAAGAAAGTTCCCAGCGGATTCCCTTCCCTGGTTTCAATCGGCACAGGGTCGAGAGCGTCCAAAGGAACAGGCTTTGACCGGGGACGTGTGCGCCGGCTGGTCTTCTTGGTGGACCGGGTGTGGGAGGTTTTGTTGGTTGTCGAGGTTGCGGCGCTGTCTGCGGCGCGGGTGGGACTCAACCCAAAGCTGCTGGCTAGAGCGAACCATGCCGCGATCCCACCGACATACCAACGCCAAAATGTCTGCCGTGTGACTACCATCGCGCAGCATTATCGCAAGGGGTGGCTTGCCTGCGCAACATGCATCCTGCTTCCTCTGCGCTTATGAGGCGTCCCTGGCTGTAGTCAACAGTGGAAAGGTCATTGGTTACAGTGATTTGGCCATTGTACTTGAGGAAATAAAAAATCTGCGCCGAGGAAGAAGATGGCTCCGGAGAAAACCCGCCCCGAGAACTTGCGGAGAGAATTGCGCCCCCGGCGAGCGCGGGATAAAGCGGAGGCAAAACCTCGCCGACGTGCTCTTTACCTCCGATGGAACCCGGTGGAGAGGGACCCCCAGCCATCGCCCCCGAGTCGTACAGCTTCATGATTCCGCCCACAATATAACGGCCCAACCGGTTGTAACCCTCGCTAGTGAAGTGCGTCATGTCGGGCCGTGCGAGGGGAGGTTGCATGGCGGCCCAACGTTCTGCCGCCCCCGCGCCACCCATCGCCGCGTGCAGGTCCATAAGGACAGCTTCATCCCGGCTCGCCACCTCACGTTGCACCGTTATGATTTCCTCCATGATTCGTTCGATATGTTGCGCCTGACCGGGGCGGTTATCGCCTCGATCGGGCGGTGTGAGCAGGATGACCAGCGCCGAGGGAGCCGCCCGATGGATGCGCAAAATGATCGAAGTGAGAGCGGCATCATACGCATTTTCATCGAGATAGGACCCGCTGGTTTCATTGGTCCCGTAACCCATGATGACGAGGTCCGGTTGCTCGGCGGATATCTGTCCGACAAAGGTCTCCTCGCGGCACTTCAACAAGTACTCCGCCCGTGCACCTACCAGTCCCAGTGCGCTATAAATGACGCCCGGGGCAGCTTTCTCCACCGAGACGCCGAGAATCCGCACGGGGCCGTAATCCAAGGTTCGAATTTCAAAACGGTGCGGTGCATCGCCCCCAGGTGCTTGAAAACGTGCGACTTCCAGTTGTGGAACGCTCGATCTCATCTTTCTTTGCCCAAGGGGCATCCCGTCGATCAGGAACTCGGCATCGCCTCCCCCCGGTTGCGCCAAGTAATCGACGCGAAACTCGCTCCCCGTGGCCTCGATCCAGGCACTCTGATTGGGAGATTCCGTCTCGATGTAGGCGAGCGACAGGCCAGTGTCCTCCACAGGGCTGTTATAGGAGGGATGAAAGCGTCGCCAACCGCGGGTGTTCCCATAAGCGATCATCAAGGTCGGCGGCCGTGGCCCCCCCCAGAGAAGACTCAGCCCCGGGCCACCGTCGCCGAACAGGCTTCGAAGATAGGATCGCACCACGGAGCTTTCGGTGTCAGAAGCGATGTGCGAATCGCCAAAATGCAGGACGCGAACCTTGCGCGCATGCTGGGCTTGCAAGGAATGCAACGAAAGGATAAAGGAATCAATGGGTTGGGGGGACATGCCGTCCGGAGCACACCACATCGCCGAACCCAAAACCCCTACGATTAGAACCGGGAAAAGAACTGTCAGTCGGTTCAGTTCCCGCTGCCACGAGAATCCAGGGACTCGGGATCGCAACCCGACAGACCACTTCATCCAAGTCACCTCGACGGCCTTAGGGGCGCGCCCCACGCTCTGGGAGTGCGAAGGAATCATTGATTCCAGGCCGGGTAGCTTTTCTTCAAGGTCTTAATCGTGCGTTGGCCCATTCCCTCTGGTGCAGGAATTGGACCATTAAAAGGTGGTCAAGCTCGTCTTGCTCGACTCTATGAATTCGTGCGCGGCAAAATGCCGTCAAAATTAATTGACTAATTATACCCTAAATTGCTGATTTTGACAAACCAATCCTTGCCGCCATTCCGCTTCGCGGCGAATTGCGAAGGTGATACGTTATAATGCGATACATACTCGTAGCCGGAGGAGCAAACATGATTCTCAAGGGAAAAAGGGAAGCCATGGTATTGAGAGCACTTGTCGCCGCGCTGGGGGTATTTCTCATCTCCGAGGGCGGAGCCATAGCCGCGGGTCATTCTCCCACATTGATACGTCCGGGGATGCCCTTGGCTGCGAACCCGGGGATTGATTCTGCTTGCCAAGCTGTAATCGACGCCAGCGACAAACTCTTCACCACGCCGTACCACATGTACATGACGGAAGCAGGCGCCGGCGTCGGGAACAGAACGCCCGTGAGCAGCGAAATTGTCTTTTCGGGAGGCGTCCAATACATCCTGAACAACGGCAAGTGGGGCCCTAGCCCCCTTTCCACCGCGGAGCTTAAGGAGATCACTCAACGGAACCGGAAAAATGCCCATACGTCCTGTCATTATGTGCGCGATGATCCAGTGAATGGCGAAAGCGCGGCGCTCTACACCACGCACGACGATACCGCGCATGGAAAGAGCGATAACCAGATCTGGGTTTCGAAGAGCAAAGGGCTTATCCTGCGCCAAGAAATGGATATAGACATGGGCGGCGCTAACGGCAAAACCCACCTTTCCGTTCACTACGAGTACAGTAACGTGCAGACGCCGAAACTCTGAGGAAATAGCTGCTTTTGCCGCATTCGGTGCGCCGGGCTGATGGCAGTTCTGCAATTCCCGCAGTGAATCAGTTCAATGTCGCGGCGGCATTACGCCGCTACATGGCGAGGTGAACTCGCCGCTACGACAAAGGTCCCTCACTCGATCGCTTTTTCCAATTCTTCGGTCGCTCTCAGGATCAAGGCCGACTCGGAATCCAGAGTTTTGCCGATACCCTCCAGCGCGGCGTCGGCTTCTTTCCACTTCTTCTGCTCAATCGCCTCGCGGGCGGCGGGAAGGGTCTTGACACCGTAGCCGGTATAAAACCCCGGCGCGTAGACCTGGTGAACAAACCAGGGGCGTCCGGGGAGGCCGTCGGGATTGGTGAGTTGACGTTCACTTTCGATCAGCGTCTGGTTTACCTGTTGGAGCGAAGCGTGGGCCAGCGCGGCAGCTCCATTGGCCTGCGCTTTTTCCAGTGCTTTCTGGTAGCGTGCCGCGCTGCGCGTGAGCGCGTCCGCGGCGTTATCGAGCGGAGCAAAGTTCAGGTAAGGCGGCGGATCTTCTTTGGCGGGGGGGACGAGCGGTTCCTTGGGGTCGTTCGTGGCGGTGAACACGCCCTCCTCGAGTTCCTTGTTGCGTTCGTGCACGGCCTCCTGCTTGTCCTTCAGCAATTTCTTCAACTGGTCGGAGTAAGTGTGGATGGTATCGGCAAAACCCGAAAAGTCGAAGGGGAGCAGCTCCGAGCCGGATAGACGCATTACGGCAGTGCCGACGGTTTGGGCCAGCGCCCGGCCATAGAGAAAGCCGGTATCGCTAAAGTGGGTATACCAATAGAAGTCATCGTAAATTGAGTGATAAATACCCCCGCCATCTTCCCCGCCGAAGCCAAGATTGAGCGAGGCGACACCGAGATGATCGAGGAACACCGTGTAGTCCGACCCCGAGCCCAGCGCGCCCAGGCGCCAGTCGGGACGAGTGCGGGCTTCCCCTCGCTCCTCGGGTGTGCCGTTGGCAATCAGGTGAAGCTGGTGACGCTTCCAAATGGAAAGCTTCGTTTCCGGGTCCTCGACGTCGCGCGCCACGCCGTTCATGAATTTTTCCAGCGTGTGCGAACCCTCCGCCCCGAAGTAACCGCGGCCGTTGCCGTCGGTGTTGATGTAGACCGCGGCGTGCTGGCGCAGCTCATCGGCGTGGGTCTCCCCCCATTCGGTCGAACCCAGCAGGCCTTCCTCCTCGCCGTCCCACACACAGTAAATGATGGTGCGGCGAGGCTTCCAGCCTTGCTTCAGCAGTTCGCCCATCGACCGCGCTTCTTCCATCTCCGGCACAAGTCCCGCGACGGGATCCTCTGCGCCATTCACCCAGGCATCCTGGTGATTGCCACGCACAATCCATTCGTCGGGGGAAGTCGAGCCGGGAATCCTGCCGACGACGACGTTGAGGGTTTTGGTGTCCCAATTGGCTTTCACTTTCAAATGCACTTGGGCGGGGCCCGGCCCGACGTGGTACGTGATGGCAAGCGAGCCGCGCCACGCTTCCGGGGCCACCGGCCCTTGCAGGGCGACGAGCAGTGGCAACGCGTCGCCGTAAGAGATGGGCAGAACGGGAATCTTGGTGATGGTTTTGGCTTCCGCCAGTGGCAGGCGTTTGGCGTCTTTGGTCGCGCCCACGCCCGGCGTCAGGGGATCGCCGGGGTAAAGCACCATATCCATTACGCTGCCGCGTTGCACACCCTGGAGCGGGCGCCAGGCGCCGCCGGGGTAAACGTCGCCGCGAAAATAGCCGTCCTCATGCGGGTCGGAATAGATGATGCACCCCACGGCGCCGTGCTCCGCCGCCACTTTGGGTTTGATGCCGCGCCACGACATGCCGTAGCGCGCAATCACAATCGCGCCTTTCACCGATACACCCAGGCGCTCCAATTGCTCGTAGTCGCCGGGGATCCCGTAGTTGACGTACACGAGCGGCGCGGTAACATCGCCATCCACCGAATAGGCGTTGTAGGTGGGGAGTTGCTCGGCATGCTGGCCCGAGGTGGGATCGACGGCCACGGTGGGTTCTTCCAGCGTCGCCTTGAAATGTGTGGGGGCAATCAGTTCCACCAGGCGATCCTTGGGCGTGGGGAAGAGGATATCAAAGTTCTCGATGTGCGCGTCCCAACCCCACTGCTTGAACAGCGATAGAATCCACTGGGCGTTGGCACGGTCATATTCCGTCCCCACGTGGTGGGGGCGCGCGGAAAGTCGTTCCATGTAGCTGCGCAGGTTGTCGGGGCTGGGAAGAGCGCGGAACTTGCTCTCCCAATCGCGTTCCGCGCGCGCCGAGTCCCCGGAGAAACCGTCAAGCGGGGCAGGGGAGTCGACTGCGGCGGCCGCGCCCAGCGCCGGCGTGGCGACGCCCGCGGGACTCGCGGCGGCAGGCACGGGATTCACCGCGCGTGCCGTGACAAACATGACCGCGAGGCAGGCCAATACACCCAAGACGAAACGACTCATCGAGAACCTCCTGAAAAAGTGTGGGCGGAAGTATACCGCATTTAAGCCAGATGACGGAGGAACCTGTAAGAGCGACCGTAACGCGGACCTGTTTCGTAGGTCCGTCACTCTTCCCTATGGGCAAGGAAAAGCCGCGGACCTAGAGAACAAGCCCGCGCTACGCTTGCTTGAAACGGCTGGTGTATTTAATCGTCCGCATTCAGCCTCGCGAGCAGCTTGCCCGGATTTCCCGCCGTGGAGAGTTTGCCACGGCGCGCGGCCTTCATCGCCGCAACGGTTTTAGCATTCGGGACAAGAGGCTCGAAGGGCAGCGCCCTTTCCGTCGCAATGCGCATCATCATCATGCGGAAGGCGTCGGACACGGTAAGGCCCATCGCCCCCAGCACGGCGGCGGCTTCGTCTTTGATCCGTTCGTTTATCCTGGCTCGGACGATTGAATTCTCTGACATCATGCACTCTCCTGTTGGGCTACGACGTAGCACAATAGGAGCCCATAGTCAAGACCGACAAATCCCCCCCAATCCGTCGATAGCGGCATTGGGAGCCAAGCGGAGTTCGGTGCAATCGGAAAAGTGATGCTCGCGTGGTCCTGGGCGTGGGGCGAAGGAGAAGCGCTTCGCGGGCCGACACCTTCCGG
>Ga0116111_1001746_pt1 | contig 14446 bp, 13 predicted proteins | sample June2015DPH_8_10_FD_89720 | JGI IMG/M metagenome (GOLD analysis project Ga0116111, IMG submission 89720) | Peatland microbial communities from SPRUCE experiment site at the Marcell Experimental Forest, Minnesota, USA - June2015DPH_8_100 | ecosystem: Environmental > Terrestrial > Soil > Wetlands... | reverse complement strand
CCGTCGTCGAAGAGGCTCGGCGTGGAGCCTTCCTCGAACAGCCGATTGTATTGGTCGATGTTGCGCACGCTCTTGGCGGCCAGCAGCTTCAGGCGCCGCTCCATTTCGCGCACGGCATTGCGCAAGGCATTGGAGGCCAGCTTGGGTTCGGTGATGATCGGAGTGTAGAGATGAGGGACGCCCTCGTAATTGCCCAGCTCCAGCCGCTTGGGATCGACCAGGATGAGCCGCACCTGGTCGGGAGTGGACTTGTAGAGGACGGACATGATGAAGGCGTTGATCGCCACCGATTTGCCCGAACCGGTCGAGCCCGCGATGAGCAGATGCGGCATGGTATTCAGCTCGGCGGTGACGATGCGGCCATTGATGTCCTTGCCCAGCGATAGGGTCGTCCGCGACTTGGAGCCGGAGAACTCGTGCGATTCGATGACTTCGCGCAGCCAGATCGTTTCGCGATTGGCGTTGGGCACCTGCACGCCGACCGTCGATTTGCCGGCCATGCGCTCGATCAGCACGCTTTCGGCCTTGAGGGCCAGCGAAAGGTCTTCGTTCAGGCTGGTGATGCGCGAGAGCTTGATGCCCGCCTCGGGCCTGAACTCGAAGGTCGTAACCACCGGGCCGGGATTGATCTGCGTCACCGTTCCGCGCACGTCGAACTCGGCGCACTTGCCGGTGAGCACCTGCGCCAGCCGCTGCAGCTCGGCTTCATCGAATTCGCTGCGTTCGTCCGGACGGTGCAAAAGCGTTGTGGAGGGCAGCTTGTAGCCGCCCTGCATGCGGGGCAGAGTCGTCTTCGCTTTTCTCTGCGAGTCGGCGCGCGCGGTGACCTCGGGCGCGGCCTGTCCGGCGGCGTCTGACACGCCTTCGTCGAAGGTGCGCTCAATTCCAGTCATGGGGCGCGGCTGGCTGGTAAGCGGCTCGCGTTCGGCAGGCAGAGACGCGTCCTCCTCTGCCATGCGAGCGAGTCCGGTTTCGGCCACCGCTCTTCGATCTGGAGCCGGAGCCGGGATGAACTGCGCTTCGACGACGATGGCCTTCGCTCTTCTGCGCTTCTCCATGTCTCTTTGCGCCTTGGCTTTCGCCCGCGCTATCCGCCAATCGCGATAGCGGTCAGCGATCGCGTGCAAAAAAGAGAACCGGGTTTGAAACCACAGTTGCAGAGCCCCGAAGGAAAATCTGGTTGCCAGATAGAGGCCGACGGCAATCAGCGCGAGGCAGACAATGTAGGCGCCGCTGCGATTCAGGTAGCGGACCATGGCGTCGGCCAGAATGCGCCCCGAAAGGCCTTCCACGGGAATGACACGCAGCCAGTGCCAGCGCCATGGCAAAAGTCCGAAGAGCGCCGAGGCGAAAAGGAACAGCGACGCCGCTCCAATTGCCTTGGCCGCTGCCGCGTCGATCTGCAGCGAGCGGAACCAGCGCCATCCCAGCAAGGCCAGGAATACGGGGAAAAGGAAAACCGCGACGCCGCCCGTCTGTAAGAGCAGGTCGCTGACCATGGCGCCGACAACGCCTACCCAGTTATGCGCCGGATGGCGGGCCGAAACCGCAGCCGCCGTGTTCAGCGAGGGGTCAAGCGGTGAATAGGAAGCCAGGGCGAGGAGAAGAAGGCACGCGGAGACAAAATAAAGGAATCCAACCAGCTCATTGAGACGCTTGTTGGAGGTCGGGGTGCAAAGCCGAAAAAAAATTCTCATAGGCGTATGGCACGCGTTCCACCCCAACACCCGCAACTACGGCGCCTGTTGGGGACCCGGACACACCTTCACTTCAAAGGCTGTTGTTGCCATTGATGGTGATTCGCCGTGCCCGCTATACGCCAGAGCTAGAAAAGCTATTTGCTGCGAATCGCGTCGCCATTGCAGGCTGCGCGTTGGCCTCAAATGAGCCTTCAGGGTTTTTATTATGCCAAAAAACTTGCCGGGAGGGCAGACGAAAAAAGGTCAGAGGTACAGGGGCGAATCCAGCACGATACCCCGGCCCAAGGTTCCGAGCGGAGAATCTTTACATTTCTTTCGTCTTGTGTCGCGGACCCACATCTGCTAACTGCGGCAGATGTGGGGCACCTAGCGAGGCGCCGCGATTGTGTTGATACGCCGGGCGGCCTAGCTACATCTTCCGCGGGTCTGCTCTAAGGCTTCTGCGATTGGCCCTGCTGTGCCTTGTCGGGAGCTTTCGGGCCTGCCGACGGCAGCTCCTGGCCTTCGTAGGTGATTCGCGTTTTTGAGCCGAAGCGCTTGTAGTTGGTGTACTTGACGGTCTGCCGGACGTGAATGTCTCCGCTAGAGAAGTGCAGAGTATCATCCGCGCGCGTAAAGGTCGGGAACCAATAGCGCCCGTCGACCTGCTCGCGCCAGGTGGTGAATTTCGGGAACAGGTTTTCCTGTCCTTTCTTTTTCACCACGTCGGGAACGTTCTTGCCGCGGGTCTTCACGATCTGGAAATCCTGGTCGTCGACCCAGATGCGCCCCTCGAAGTAGCGCTGGTTGTGCTCCATCTGCTTGGGGTGGATATCGAAGACGTAGGTGTTCAGCTCGTCTTCCTTCTGCTGGCCAAGATACTTGATGTCGTATTGCGGGATTTCGTCGCTGGTGAGGACGAAAGGCATGCGCTTTTCGATGTCTTCGAAGTCCTCGCGGGTCATGCTGATGCGTTGCAGCGTGCTCTGCGGAGCGAAGACCACGTTCTCGATGCGGCGCCCGCGATCGTCGAAAAGAACGTCAACCACCGACTGGTATTCGCCATCGATCACGCTGCCGTCCAGAGTTTGCACTTTTACGCTTTGCCGCCACGTGTACTGTTCACGTGCTTCCTTGAACTCTTTCTCCTTGCTGGCAAATTTGCGAACGATGTCATCGACGGTAATCTGCTTCGGCTGGTCGGCAAGGAGCGGCCCTTCGCCGCGATCGTCGGCTACGGCGGCAATCGAGAGTACGGCAAGTACACCGATGAAGGGGAGTATTGCTGCGATCCGACGTTTCCAGTTCATAGCACGCCCATATTTGGATGCATTCCACAGCTCGAAGGTGCGGTCCTTGGCCTGCTGGGGATCACCGGGCATCCACCCGCTATGTTACCTCTGACGGCTGCGGCGTGCCCGCAGCTTTTGCTAAGGGTGCGCAACCAGATCGGTCCTGGACGCGCTCTGCATCGTCGCTGAAGCGGGTTCGGCCTTTGCCTCGTTTTGCAGCAAACGCTCCGCCGCGGACAAGTGCGCACCGGCCAGCAGCAGCATCCCCACCCAGAAAGCCCAGAAGATGAGCGATACCGAGACATAGAAAGGCCCGTAGACATCCTGGAAGTTGAACAGCGGCAGCAGCGCGGTGTAGGCATACTTTGAAACCTCGAACAGCACGCCAATGACGATGGCTGCCGGCAGCACCGAGCGCGCCGGCACTTTGCCGTTCGGCAGAACCCAATAGATCAGGAAAAACATGGAGATAACGGCGGCGAACCCCGCCAGCTTCAGCATCGGCCAGTCGAAGAGAAACGTCGTGGCCTTGAGGATAAAGGGATGGTTCCCCACCAGCGCCGACATCGCCTCGTCGCTCTTTGCCTTGGCCGCCGCCGAGATCAGAAAAAGCGTTCCGCAGCCGAACGCCAGCCCGAGGGCAACCAACTGGTTGCCAAGATAAGAGCGGTTCTTGCGGATGCCCCACACCTTGTTCAGCGCCACTTCCAGCGGCTCGAACACTCCGGTCGAGCTGATGAGCAGCATGATGAGAGAAAAGATCTGGATGCGGTGGTGAGACGCCAACCGCTGCATGCTCCCGACGATGAAGTCCTGATTGCTGGGTAGAAAGTCCTTGGCCAGCTTAACCACGGCGGCGTAGAGAGCCGGGTAGTGCAGGAGTTTGCTAGTGATGGTCAGGAACAGCACTATGGCCGGAAAAAACGACAGTATAGAGTTGGCTGCGACGGAGAAGGCATAGGTATGCACTTCCGTGGTTGCCAGATACTTTATGGTTGGTATCGCCTGTGTTTTCAATGCCTTGAACATTGCCGGACGGCGCCTTACCTGGGCCGGAGCGCCACCAGGCGAGTCGGCTACGGCCTCGGCCGTCGTCGCCGTCTCGAACGCGATGGAGGAATTCTCAGGCATTTGCGATATTCCCATCGTAGCAGAGTACCCGGCCCTCCGGGAGCACTGGGGTGCCCGAAAGCCGACCGCTGGACATGTATACGAAAGTGCCATTCTCGGATTTCAGCTCCCGATTTGAAACATTGACGACTTACTCAACGGAAAAAGTTTGCTTAAATCCTGAGTTCCTGCCATGATGCGTAGCTCGGTAGATGCGAGCTTTGCATAGGACGTAGGTTGATGTTTCCCGGAAGTGATTTGAAGCATAAGAGATGGGCTCCGGAGTTTACCGCCAGCGACGCGGCCTGGCGGCGAACTCGGGAGTCCATATTCTTTTGTGAAAATTCTTTTGTGAAAAGCGCTCGAAGAAGCGCCAACTTGCACCATTCGTAACGGTGATGGGCCGTAGTCCGTTGCCGTATGGAGTAACTGTCAACGGTTGGAAAGGAGTTTTCCGTGAGAGAGAAGGGTACTGTTAAGTGGTTCAACGGCGCGAAAGGTTATGGATTCATCCAGCGTAGCACTGGCGAAGACGTTTTCGTGCACTATTCAGTCATACAGGAGACCGGCTATCGCACACTGAACGAAGGCGAAACGGTCGAATTTGAGTGTGTGAAAGGCCCCAAGGGACTCCAGGCGCAGAACGTCAGCAAAGGCTAACAGCGCCGACTTGATTCCAAGCCCTCCTCGCCAAGGGGAGGGCTTATTTGCGCCTGCGGGTTTCGCCTATTGCGGTTTAGGCCGTCGGTCCTATCGCACCGCCTGCATGCAGAAGTAGAGCAATTCCTTCCGCGTCTGCGCGGAGATCCCGAGAAACTCGAAGCCGCAGCGGAAGCCGCTCCGATATTTCACTTCGGCTTGCAGTGTGCGCTCGTCTTCATCGCCGGGCAGCTTGAAGATCAGCATGGCGACGGTGCCCTTGGGCATCTCGCGCGTCATGGTTGCGCCGATGCCGCCTTCGGAAAGCTGGGCCGAACGGCCATGGACTACGGTCTCACGCTCGTTTTCGATGATGACGGCCTTGACTCGAACATCGAGTGGCACGCGCAACGAGCGCCGGCCTTTGGTCGGGGAAGATGAATTATTGGCTATCACGGACCCTTTGAGTGCTATCTAGTTGTTGCCCAGATGCTGGGCGTATTACTGGCCAAGTTTCATTTAGCAGACTTTTCGGCCGAACGCAAGATATCGAGTGACCAGCGAGCGTGTTCGCTCAATATCGGGTTCTCGGAACGCGCAAAGACCTCTAATGCGGGAATGAAGGAGAGGTCGCCGCTGTTTCCCATGGCGACGATTATGTTTCGCATCAGGCCCTGGTACTTGGCGCGATTCACCGGCGAGCGCCGGAAAGCGGAGCGAAATTCCTCCTCGCTCATGCCTGCCAAGCGGCGCAGCTCCGGGTTCACGAAATGTTTGCGCGGAGCCAGTTCCGCCATCGTCGCCGCGGCTGGTGGGTCGTCGCTGGAGCGGAGTGTGTGCCGGTTCCAGGGACATACGTCCTGGCAGATGTCGCAACCGAAAATATTGCGGCCGATTCCGGCGCGCAGGCCGGTGGGAATACTGCCGCGTTTCTCGATGGTGAGGTAAGCGATGCAACGGGAGGCGTCCATCTGGTAAGGGAGGGGCAGCGCGCCCGTTGGACAGGCGTCAAGGCAACGGGTGCAACTGCCGCAGCGGTCCGGCGCGGGCAGATCGGGCGGCAGCGGCAACGAGGTCAGCAGAACACCAAGAAAAATCCACGACCCGAGCTGCTGATTGATCATGCAGGTGTTTTTGCCCACCCAACCGATCCCTGCATAGCGCGCCAGGACGCGCTCCACCACCGGTCCGGTATCGACGTAGCGCCAGGTTCGCAACGGCTGCGGCGTACCGGGCAATCCTTCCTGCGCGGCAAGCGCGTTTACGGACGATTCCAGCGCTCGCAGGCGCTCCAGAACCGTGTCGTGATAGTCGGCTTCGGCCCATGCGTAACGGGAGATCCAGCCGAGCGAGCGGTCGCGGCATTCGGTAGAGTAGGGGTACGGGCTGTCATAGTTGATGGCGCACACAACAACCGAGCGGGCCCAGGGCGCAACATTGGCGAGGCTCGCGCGCTTCAGTTGCTGGTCTTTGGTGCGGGCTGCCAGGTAGTTCATCTCGCCGTGGCGGCCTTCGGCAATCCAGCGAGGAAAATACTCAAGCTCGGCAAAATGACCAGCCGGCGCAACTCCGCAGAGATCAAAGCCGGCATTGCGCGCCTGTTGGCTGATCTGCTCCTTCAATGAATTCCAGTCGGCCATTGCCTTGGATCACTTCGATGGGCGAATCCCGCTCTCGCCGCGGGCAGCCGCAGATCAAGGATAACGAAATAGAAGGCGTTTGCCACTACGGACGCGGAATTTGAAGCTGCCGGTCTAGCTGATGCCGAGCTTCTTGACTTCATCGGCGTAGTACTTGCGGTAGAGGATGTCCCACTCCTGAGTGCCTTCAACGATGGTTCGCTTTTGCGATTCGATCTTCTGCCGGGCGGCTTTATCGAGGCCTTCTTCCTCTTCCAGCAGGTGCTCAAGAGCGGCGCGGATTTCCAGCCGGATGGTCTGCGGGTCCTCGACGAAGACCAGTTGCTCGAATTCTCTCAGCGATTCGAAGACGCTCTTGGTGAGCCGGCTCACCTTGTCACGGCTGATTCTCATAGCACCGCCCTGTATTTGCGCACCAACTCGCCCTTCACTCTCTTGAACATCTCCTGATAGTTCGCACCGCTGCGGCGCATCTCGTCCGAGTAGGCTTCCAGAATGGCGCGAACCTCCTCGTTGATGCGATCTTCGATGCTCAGTTCTTCATAAAGGGACTTGTCGACGCGCTCGACCAGGGCATTCGTGTCCTTGGCTTCCACAAATTGGCCGCCGATCAGGCGTTTGACGATTTGACGAGCCAGGTAGTTAACGTATTCTCGGGAAAGGAGCATGTCGTTAGTTAAGAGCAGGAGCTGAAAAAAATTATCTTAGCACATGGCACGTAGGTGAAGGGCTGCCACCTTGCGCGCGGCAGCCAATGCAGCATCCGCCCGCTGGCGAGCTTAACTTCCCGGCGGGGCGATTGCGGGGGAGTATGATGTTGACTTCCGGCTACGCGTCAACGCAGGCAGGGCGCGGGGTCTCAGCCGGGGATCCCGATTGCCGCAGTGAACCCGGCTGGCGGAGACGTGCAAAGCAGTCAGGCATCTGGTAAAACAGCAGACAGCTCTATGCTCGATGATCTCAGTGCGCTGAAAGACGACATGACCGCCTTCACCGAAGGCCACGGCATGCGCCGCTTCCGTGGTTACGTTCCCGACGAGCTGAACAGCGTCGTCTGGGACAGCGGTGAGAATCCTGAAAGCTGGAAAGATTTTGTCGAGCTTGCGAAAGCCTGCGGCGCGCCATTTCTAGTGATGAACGATGCGACGCTGGAGCGAGCCGACATCGACTATCTCATCCGCCGTCTCGAAAGCGCCAACTACTCCAACGACGAGGACGTGGAAGAAGCGCGCTGGTTGCGCACCTACCTCGGCAAGATCGGTTATATCCAACTGGCTTTTCCGCACCAGGGCGTTATGTTCCTGTTCGAGATCTCCTGCGAGTGGCATGACCGTTACCAGCGGCTGCTCGACCTGGCGGAAGATTTCGGCAGCATCACAATCGACGAGTCCGACTCGGACGACGAGCGCTGACCTTGCGCTGGATTCCCCGACCCTCGGCTTGCCGCGCATCGTCACCCGCCGGCGCCTTCGTGCATGCTTCCGGGGCAGACGCGGCCTTCCTTCTCCGAACCCCACATTCGCCAACTGCGGGCGGATGTGGGCCACCGCACGCAGACCTACCCCAACATGCCCCGGCCGGCGTTGATGCGTGCGCGCGCGAATTGGCGCAAGCTTTGCAATTGCCGCCCGCGATTGCAACTCTGCTTGCGCGCAGAGGGATTTGCGATGCGGAGGAGGCCAGCCGTTTTCTGAACCCGTCGCTGGCGGATTTGCACTCGCCTTATCTCATGCTTGACATGCGGGCGGCGGTCGAGCGCGTTTCACTGGCCATCGCGCGCGGCGAGCGCGTGCTCGTCTATGGCGACTACGATGTCGATGGCACCATGGCCACGGTCATCCTGAAGACGGTCATTGAGCTGTGCGGCGGACGGTGCGAGTTTCACGTGCCGCATCGGTTGCTGGAGGGCTATGACCTGAGAGACGACGTCATCGAGCGCGCCGCCACCGAGGGAATCCGTCTCATCATCAGCGTCGACACGGGAATAAGGGCCTTTGCCGCCGCCGAGACCGCCCGCAGGTTGAATCTGGACCTCATCGTCACCGACCATCACCTGCCGCAAGTGGGCAAGGAGCTGCCGAAAGCGCTCGCGGTGCTGAACCCGAACCGGGCAGACTGCCGGTATCCGGACAAGGGCTTATGCGGAGCCGGAGTGGCTTTCAAGTTGGCGCAAGCACTGCTGGAGAAGAACGGACGCTTGCGCCTGGTGCCTTCGTTTCTGAAAGTGGTTGCCATTGCAACCATCGCCGATGCGGTGCCGCTCACCGGTGAAAACCGCATCTTTGCCAGCCTCGGGCTGCATGAGTTGCGCCGTCCGGTGAATCCGGGCCTGCGGGCATTGCTTGAGGTTGCCAACATCGAAGAAGGGCGCCCGCTCACCGCGACCGAAGTCGCATTCCGCATCGCTCCGCGCATGAATGCGGCGGGAAGAATGGATGTCGCTCGTGCCGTGGTTGACCTGTTCGCGGAGAAAGTCCCCGTACGCGCCCTTGAAATTGCCAAGAACCTGGACCGCTTGAACGGCGACCGCCAGCAGGAAGAAGCGCGCATTCTGGAAGCCATAGCGTCGCAACTGGAAGAGTCGCCCGAGTTCGCCGGCGCCATCTGCCTGGTGCTGGACGGTGAAGGGTGGCACCGCGGAGTGATCGGCATCTGCGCGTCGCGGCTGGTGGATCGCTACCAGCGTCCGGCGGTGGTGATTTCGCGCAACGGAGAAGAGGCGCACGGTTCGGGACGTTCCATTTCCGGCTTTCATCTGCTGGAAGCGTTTGAACACTGTTCCGAACTGTTCACCCGCTTTGGCGGCCACGCCCATGCGGTTGGCTTTGCGTTGCGCTCCGAGCGCGTGCCAGAGTTGCGCCGCCGGCTGATCCGCTTCGCCGAGGAGCGTCTCCGGCCCGAGGACCTGGAGCCCGCGCTCGAATACGATCTGGAACTCCCTTTGCATGAGATCGGACCGCCACTCTGGGATGCGCTCTGCCGCCTGGAGCCATTTGGCGCGGGGAATCCGCAGCCGGTCTTCATCGCACGCAAAGCACGCTCGCTGGCGCCGGCGCGAATCCTGAAAGGCAAGCACCTGAAACTGAAGCTGGCGCGCGGAGTGGACAACAGCTCAGGCTTGGCTCGCGGCATCGAGGCGCTCGGCTGGGGAATGGCCGGCCGGTTCGAAGGCAATCCTTTCGAGGCGGGCCAGTTGCTCGACGTCGCCTTCACCATCGAGCGCAACAGTCATAGCGATTTCGGCGGACACCTGCAGCTTAACCTGCGTGATTGGTCGCGCAGCGATTAGAGCGGTTTCGGAGTAGTACCTAGAGATACTGTATCCGTCGCTGCGGGTGTCATCGTGAGGAGGTTCGCCGCTTTTTGCGAACCGACGTGACGATCTATGTATTTCACCGGGCGTCACGCCAAGGCGGAAAAAGCTAATACATGGACCCTCACGTCGCGTCCTAACAAGTTCCTTCGCTGCGCTCAGGATTTCGCCTGCGGGCTCAGAGCACCCCAGAAAGCCTGGAATCTGGCTTTCCGGGGACCCCGCAGACGCCCGCAAAACGGCTCAACCTCAGGGTGACACGCTGGAATAATCGTTCTTGGATACATCAACCCTAAAACTGCGCTACCGTCGCCTGAGCGCCCGCCAGGCGCTGCCAATCGTCGAAATGCCCATCCATTGCGTCAGCAGCAGGTAGACGAGGCAATAAGGCACCAGCACCACCACCCCCGTCATCACGGGATGCGCCGCGGGACTCACCCGCCACAGCGCAAGTCCGGCGGCTGCGGCGGCCAGCGCGGCCAGCCAAAGCTTGGCGGTGCGCGCGACCGAATATGACACGGCGCCGATGCGCCTGGCGAGCGAGCGGCGCAGCAACCCGAACTCGATCCAGCCGGCGATTCCCGCCGAGAGGGTCAGGCCGGCGACTCCCCATTTGCGGTCCAGCCCCAGCAGGGGCGGCAACGGCAGCGCGCACAGATACCCGAGAACGACTGTGAGCGCCACCCGAACCGTCGCGAACTTCAGTGGTGTGCGGGTGTCGCGCAAGGCGTAGAAGGCCGATGAATAGAGGCGTCCGAAGGTCGAGGCCAGCAGGCCGACGCTGGAGCCGGCCAGAACTCCCCAAACGTAGGTCACATCCCTGGTCCCGAAAAGTCCGGAGCGATACAGGGTTGCGACCACCACGTGGCCAAGAAGCAGGAATGCAGCAGCCGAGGGCACCACGAAAAAGGCGATCTGCTCCAGTCCCCGCGCCAATCGCTCGCGCAAAGCCTGCGCGATTTGCTCGTCGGTGCCGAGCGCGCTCGACATGGCGGGCAACTCGGCGGCCGAGACGGACATGCCGAACAGGCTCACCGGCAGCGTATAGATCGTCTGCGCATAGGAGAGCGCCGCGACCGCCCCGGTCGGCAGAAAACTGGCGAGCAGGGAATCGACGTAGGCGCTGATCTGCACCACGCCGCGCGAAACAAACACCGGCCCGAAGTTGCGCAGCACCGTGCGAACGTGCTCTCGCTGAGCGCCCAGCCGCAGACGCAATGGCCACAGGAAGCGAAACACGGTCGGCAGTTGCACCGCGAACTGCAAGGCGCTGCCAACCACCGATGCCCAGGAGAGAATTTCAGCCAGTCTGGAAGCGGAAACATGCCCGCCGCGCCAAGCCAGCGCCGCGATCAGCGTAATGTTCCAGATTACCGGCGCGGTGTAGGAAAGGAAGAACCGGCGATGGCTGTTGAGGATTCCCAGGCACCAGGCGCTGAACACCAGCAGGCCGGCGCCGGGAAACAGGATGCGCACCAGGCGAACCGTGAGTTCGCGCTTGTCTCCGTGGAAGCCCGGTGCGATGGCATCGATCAGCCACGGCGTGGCGAAAATGCCGAGCGCAACCAAGACTGTCGTCGCCAGGAACAGCAGGGCGAAGATCGCCTCCGCCAGCTTTCCCGCCTGTTCGTCCTCCTGCTCGGCCCGCAGCCGCGCGTAAACGGGGATAAACGAGGCCGACAGCACCCCTTCGCCGAACAGGTTCTGAAGAAAATTAGGAATGCGGAAAGCGGCGCGAAAGGCGTCGGCGGCATCCGTGTTGCCGAAAAAATGGGCAAAAACGCGGTCGCGAATCAAGCCGGCGATGCGGCTGAGAAAGATGCCCGCCGCCACCATCGCGGCGGCCGCCTTGCCGCGACCGGCTGCACTGCCGTCCGCTTGGTTCGCCTCTACCGGGGATGCCATCGACTACGGGACCACCCTGAGTTATGTTGAGATATCCCTGCTACAAGAGCTCGGCATCAGATCACCGTTTCACTTCGGATTCTACACGCTCGCCCATGCGGGGTGCGCGGCATACGTGCCGCGGCGTGCACCTCCAGGCCAATCCTCTGCGGAAAGAACTTCGTCTGCCATGGCTCCCCCAGGCCAATCCTGAGCGGGAATCCAGCATCAAACCATGCGGAGACTTTCCGCATGATTCATCCTTGGCACGACATCACTCCCGGCGAACGGCTTCCGGCCGAGTTTCTCAGCGTGATCGAGATTCCCTTCGGCTCCAGCGTGAAATACGAGTTGGACAAGCAGAGCGGGCTCATCCGCCTGGATCGCGTTCTCTACTCGGCTGCTTACTACCCGGCCAACTATGGATTCATTCCGCAGACCCTCGCCGAAGATGACGATCCGCTCGACGTGCTGGTCTTTTGCCAGGAACCGGTGGTGCCCCTGACGCTGATCGAGGCGCGCACGATCGGGCTCATGACCATGATCGACTCCGGCAAAAAAGATCACAAGATCATCGCCGTAGCCACCAAGGACCCGGAGTTCAACAGCTATCAGGAATTCAGCGAGATGCCCCCTCACCGCCTGGCCATGCTGCGGCGCTTCTTCCAGGATTACAAGCAACTGGAGGGCAAGAAGGTGGAAGTAGATGAATTGGAGCCCGCCAGCAACGCTCACCCCATCATCGAGGACGCGCTGCAACGCTATAGCGAGCAGCGCCGGAAGGGGTTCTACAAGGGACACTGACTGCCCCAACACGCGCAACCACGGCGCGTGCCTAGGACCCCGCGGTCCGGCCCTTTGAAATTCAGGATTTCAGATTCGGAAACACGCCGGTGTCACGCCGCCTGGCGCGTTAGCTCCGAGGCGCAATGACCGCAGCGCCGGGCGTCGATGGGAATCTCCATCAGGCACTCGGGACACTTCTTCGTCGCCGGATCGGCCGGAGGCTCGCGGCGCGCACGGCTGACCATCTTGTTGACCGGAACAATCACGCAGAAGTAGACCGCCGCACTGATCAGCAGAAAGGAAATCACCATGTTGAAAAAGTCGCCGTAGGCAAACTTCGCCCCATTCACGACGAAGAAGAAGGCCGAGAAATCGGGCTTGCCGGCAACCGCGGCAATCAGCGGCGTAAGCAGGTCCTTCACGAACGCCGTAACCAAGGCTCCAAACGCCGCGCCGATGACAACACCAACGGCGAGATCAACCACGTTGCCACGAAGCAGAAACTGGCGGAACCCTTTGAGCATGTTCATGACTCCCGAATATAAGCAGCACCGGCAAAGGTACAAATCCCCCCTCACCCGCCTGCCATTTAGATGGACATCCGGCTGCAAAGGATTTCGATTCAGGTTGAACGTGCAGGGCTGTCTCGCCTGGGCAGGTCAAGCAAAAGGCGCTTCCCAGCGGAAGCGCCTTTTGTAACGTCTAGACCGATTTCGCAACGCTCTAAATGCGAACCTGCTCAGATCCTCATCGGCATGACCACGTAGCGATACTTGAACTCGGCATCCGGAATATCCGGGCGGAGCTGGCCGGCCGACTGTGCGTCCTTGAACTCCAGGCGCACCTGATCGGCGTCGGCGTTCTTGAAGAAGTCGACCAGGTACTGCGAGTTGAAGCCGATGGTCATTGGTTCGGCCGAGTAGGCAATCTCGATCGAGTCTTCCGATTCGCCGGTTTCGGTCGAAGACGAGGAGATCTTGAGATCATTCTTCTCCAGCCGCAGGCGGATGGCGCCGGAGCGCTCGTCGGCAAACTGCGCCACGCGCTGGATGGCCGCCATGATCTCGGCGGTGGTGACAGCCACCGAGCGAGTGCATTCCTTGGGCAGCACCGCTTCGTAGTTGGGGAACTGCCCGGTGAGCTGGCGCGAAGTGAGCAGACGGGTTCCGAGGCGGAAGAACAGCGTCGTCTCGTCCTTGGCGAACTCGACGAATTCGCTTTCGCCGGCGCCCAGCAGCGAGAGCAGCTCGGCCATGGCCTTTTTCGGCACCAGCGTCTTCAGCTCGCCGGAGACCTCCAGCGGGGTGTTGGCCCGCTCGATATGGGCGAGCCGGTGGCCATCGGTGGCCACCATGACGATCGACTCCGGTTTCAGAAGCAATAGCGCGCCGTTCAGGGTGTAGCGCGATTCCTCGTTGGAAATCGCGAAAATGGTTTTGGCGATCATCTGCCGCAGCACGTCGCTCGGTATCTTGACGACACCAGACGTGGGAAACGCGGGGAGACTGGGGAAGTTCGACCGCGCCATGCCGACCATCTTGGTATTGGAGCGGCCGGAACGGATGTTGACCCAGTGGTTCTCCAGCAGCTTGATGGCGATGTCGCCCTCGGGAAGCAGCTTGACGTAATCGTAAAGCTTGCGAGCCGGGATGGTGCACGACCCCTCTTTCTTGGTCTGCGCCGGGCATGCCGTGCGCAGGCTCAGGTCGAGGTCGGTCGCGGTGATGGAAAGCTTGTCGGCGGAAGCTTCAAACAGGAAGTTGGAGAGGATCGGGATGGTTGTCTTGCGCTCCACCACGCCCTGGGTAGCGGTCAGCTCTTTGAGCAGGTCAGACTTGCTGACTATGATCTCCATTGCGGTTCCTTGCGCCATGCCTACGTCTGCCATATTTGCACCTTAGAGAGCACCACTCAATTTGCTCTTATATCAAAAAAAAAACAAACAACGCCAGCACGAACCGCGCCGGACGGAGAAAACTCGTACCAAAGGGATAACCCGCGAGCCCGGCCAAACCAGGAAAAATCTCCGGGGCCGCGCATTCTCATCCGTTCGCCCGCCTGGGGGACTCCGGCACGCGCCGTGGTTGCGCGTGTTGGGGCAGT
>Ga0116111_1001743_pt1 | contig 14463 bp, 10 predicted proteins | sample June2015DPH_8_10_FD_89720 | JGI IMG/M metagenome (GOLD analysis project Ga0116111, IMG submission 89720) | Peatland microbial communities from SPRUCE experiment site at the Marcell Experimental Forest, Minnesota, USA - June2015DPH_8_100 | ecosystem: Environmental > Terrestrial > Soil > Wetlands... | reverse complement strand
CCTGGCTGCAAAACTTTCGCCGCCTTCTGGTGCGCCAAGACCGCATCCTGACGGTCTATCGCGGCCTGTTCCACTTCGCCTGCTTACTCATCACGCTTAGGTATTTATGAAACCAGCTCTAGTAATTAAAAATAGGTGGCCACACGATTGGCTTACCTTCTGGAAATGGATCCTTGTTTTTCCCATATAGCAAGGTGTTGGAAGCTGCTCGAAAGTTAGCGCAAAGGAGGACTCATGGCAGACAAGACAAACAAAGCGGTTGTTATTTACATCGCGACTTATGCGAGTCTCGACGACGCGAAGACAGACTACGGGGCGGTGAAGCAGCTGCATTCCACGGGCGTAATCGGCACGTATGATGCGGCAGTTATCAGCAAAGATGCAGTCGGTAAGGTGAAGATCATCAAAACCGAGAAGCCAACCCAGCACGGGGCATGGACTGGCCTGGCGGTGGGGGCGCTGGTCGGCTTGTTCTTCCCGCCGTACCTTGTGTGGGAAGCTGCGATTGGTGCAGGCGCGGGAGCCCTGATTGGGCACTTTTGGCGAGGACTGTCACGTTCCGATATGAAGAAGATCGGGGACGCGCTTCAGGAGAGCACTGCAACCCTGATCGTGATCGGCCAGTCGAAGCTGCAACAGGCTCTGCAGGACGCTACTAAGCACGCGCTGAAGCAGTTTGAGCAGGAACTGAACACCGACGCCGAGAGCTTTAACAAAGACCTAAAGGATCCCGCCACTTGGTCTCCGGATTGAGGTTCGCGCCCAAATGTTTCAGTCCGAACAGGATGGGGATACCCTTCCTCCTTCGCGGGAGGAAAGGCATCTTCGCGGGGATAATGGGCGTGGTTGGGGTGAGGGCGACGGTTACTTCTTGCTGTTTCAGGAAAGCGGCCAGCACCCTGTCGAAGACGAGACTTGTGTTGAGCTAAGACTTGCCGCTTTCTATAGCCTTCTTGTATTTTCGACAGGCGCTCGCGAAGCCGCACAGGATCCGGCGGCTTTGCCCATGACCATTTCGCTCCAAGAACACGGGCCTCGGAATTGGACAGCGTGACAGGACCCAGACCGTACTGGTGCAGGCGACCAGGCGACCTAATCCGAATTTTTCTTGCCTATCACGTCCATTGCCAGTGGAATCGTAGTAAGGCCTCCGACCAGAGCGAGGGCCCATCCTGCGGCTTTGCGTTGATCATTGTTTAACCAAGTGGAAAGCAAAAGGCCGATCCCGGCCCCCAAGGCGATGCGGGTTCCGGCGAGAAGTATGATCTCGGCAATGGTGAGCTTCCGTTCTATCATTTTTTCAACCTACTCTCGTTCCCGCAACGGACTTCGGCGGGAATCAGTTACGGGCCAATTCCCTCTTTGTCCGTCGTCCAAATGGTCCCATCCAGACGTTCAAAGGAGCCCCCTGCGCTCTCATTCAACTCTCCGCTTCATCAGTTTGTTTCTCACTTAGCTATCGCTGAACACGCTCCCGCGAGGATGTCCCTTGGCCAGTGGCGGAGGAGCGCTCGGCTCGTTGAAATCAGTCGTCCATCCCCAGTTCCTGATCTCCGGCATATCTTCCAGGTGCTGTCGAATATAGTCGTGGTGCTCGTATAGCTTTCGGTTGAACATGTCGATTACGTCCGAAACCTGTGACCGGAGCCGTGAGGCGTACTTCAGTGCGTCGATAGCAAGGTGAAATCGGCTCATCTTATTCAGCACTACCATGTCGAACGGCGTCGTTGTTGTGCCCTGATCCATGTAGCCGCGCACATGGAAACGGCTTTCATTGGAGCGCCCGTGAACCATGGTGTGAATGAGCCAGCGATTGTTGTGAAACGCGAAGATGACAGGTGCGTCTTTGGTGAAGAGCGCGTCAAAGGACATGTTGTCCATTCCATGCGGATGATCGTCCGGCATCATCAGAACGCTCAGATCCACCACATTGACAACCCTCACCTTGATGCCAGGAACATACTTTTGCAGAAGCCATGAGGCTGCGCATATCTCAATGGTTGGCACGTCACCCGCGCAGGCCAGCACAACGTCCGGCTCGTTACCTCCGTCGTTGGTCGCAAACTTCCAGATCGATGCACCTCGCGAGCAATGTTCGAGAGCCTCGTCCATGTTCAACCACTGAAGCTGAGGCTGCTTGCCGCAAGTGACGATGTTGACGTAGTTGCGGCTTCGCAGGCAATGGTCGAAGACGCTCAATAGGCAATTGCTGTCCGGAGGATAGTACACGCGGATGGTTTCACTCCGGCGCGCCAGTGCATTGTCTACAAATCCGGGTGCCTGATGGCTGAAGCCGTTGTGATCGTTTCGCCAGGCATGACTTGTCAGTAGAACGTTTAACGAGGCGAGTGGTTTACGCCATGGATAATCGCGGCATTGTTCCAGCCATTTGGCATGTTGCGTCAGCATCGAATCCACGACTTGCGCGAAAGCTTCGTAGGAAGACCACATGCCATGTCGCCCAGTCAGCAAATACCCTTCGAGCCATCCCTGGCAACAATGCTCGCTCAATACTTCCATAACACGGCCATCGGGGCTGAGTTCATCATCGATCGAAACCGTTTCCGCCATGAAGCAGCGCTTGGTAGCCTCGAGGACGGAGTTTAAGCGATTGGAGTTCGTCTCATCGGGGCAGAACATGCGAAAGTTCGTTGGATTCAGCCTGAAAATGTCTCTACAAAAATCTCCAAGCTTTCGCGGAGCTTCAGCAACCACTTGACCTGGTCCTGGAATCTCAAGCGCATAATTTGTAAAGTCTGGCAGATCGAGCGCGGTCAGCAGCCGTCCGCCATTCACATGAGGATTTCCTCCCATGCGGCGGTTACCCGCCGGCGCGAGTTCCGCCAGTTCCGTAATGAATTTGCCATTCTTATCGAAGAGCTCCTGCGGCTTGTAGCTTCTCATCCAGGCTTCAAGGATCTTGAGATGTTCGGGGTTTTCGCGGACTGTTGCGAGGGGGACCTGGTGCGCACGGAAGGTGCCTTCGATCGGAATTCCATCCACTTCCTTCGGACAGGTCCATCCCTTGGGTGTGCGCAGGACGATCATGGGCCAGATCGGCTGTTTCTTGAATCCGCTCTGGCGCGCCTCCTGCTGAATAGCTCGAATCTCGGCATAGCATTCGTCCAGCGTTCCAGCCAGGATTTGATGGACGACCTCCGGATCGTCGCCTTCGACAAAATAGGGCTTGTACCCACGCCCTATATACAGGGCCCTCAAGTCTTCGTCGCTCGTCCGTGCCTGAACAGTCGGTCCGGAGATTTTGTAGCCGTTGAGGTGCAGAATCGGAAGGACTGCGCCGTCCCGGACCGGATTGAGGAAGTTGACTGACTTCCAGCTGCCTTCGAGCGGACACGTCTCGGATTCTCCGTCACCGATCACGCAGGCAACGATCAGATCGGGATTGTCGAAAGCGGCGCCAAAGGCGTGAACCAGCGAGTAGCCAAGTTCGCCGCCCTCGTGCATAGAATTAGGAACGTGCGGTCCGCAATGGCTGGGCACCCCGCCCGGCGTCGAGAACTTCCTGAAGAGCAGCCGCAGGCCGTTCTCATCCGCCGTGATCTCCGGGTGCACTTCGGTATAAGTGCCTTCCAAATAGGAGTTGGCATTGAGCGAAGGACCGCCATGTCCGGGACCGGCAATGTAAACAAAGTTTGCATCATGCTCTTTGATGAGGCGGTTCAGATGAATATAGATGAGGTTCTGTCCCGGTGAAGTTCCCCAGTGCCCAAGCAGCCTTGGTTTAATCTGTTCTGCCTTGAGCGGCTCTCGCAACAAGGGATTTTCAAAGAGGTAGATCTGGCCGATGCAAAGATAATTCGCGGCGCGCCAGTAGCGATTCATCCTGTCGAGCATGTCCAGGGTGAGCGGACCCTTGGGAGCCGGGACGGTCGCTTGAGGTTCGCCGTTTGCTGCAATTGCTGTAGACAAAGCCACATCGAATACAAACTTAGGCGGCTTGCCGGCCTGATCCCGGCTCTGCCCCGGTGATTTTGGGCTGTGATCAACGCTAACTGCTTGCTCTTTCGCGGGCATACAGATTGTTCCTCTCTACCTCTATACCGCGCTGACAAACCCGGCCGAGGCTTACCAACTTCGATGAGTTCGCATCTGCGTGCGATGCGGCTTCAGAATTAGGTCGTCCATATCGTGCAGGCATTTCAAGCTCGCCTTGGCAGCGCTCGTCAAATAAGGGACCATAATTCCATCGCTACCTCGCTAGCTGCTTGCGGATCGATTGCAATTCCAGCCGGCGCTTCTCGGTGGGCTTCGGATATGCCATCTTGAGTCCCTTGAGCGCATCAAGGACAATTCGGGAGACGATCAACCGTGCGTTCTCTTTATCGTCGGCGGGAACGACGTACCAGGGTGTGTGATGGGTGCTTGTCGCGTTCAGGCAATCCTCATAAGCCTCCATGTAATGTTTCCAATATTTCCTCTCGTGAATGTCCGAGAGGCTGAATTTCCAGTTCTTGTCAGGCTCATCAAGACGCTCGAGAAACCGCTTTCGCTGCTCTTCCTGCGAAAGGTGGAGAAATATTTTGATGGTCCGGGTTCCGTTGCGATAGAGGTGTCTCTCCAGGTCCACCATGGAGCGATACCGCTCCTCCCAGATGGTTTTCTCGTCGCGCAGTTCTTCCGAAAGACCCTGGCTGCGGAGAATCTCCGGATGCACCCGAACGACCAGTACTTCCTCGTAATAGGAACGATTGAAGATACCGATCCGCCCGCGTTCGGGAAGGCGGCATGTCGTGCGCCAGAGAAAATCATGTTCCAGCTCCTCGGCACTCGGCTGTTTGAAACTGAAGACCTCGCAGCCTTGCGGATTGACCCCGGACATGACATGCCGGATGGCGCCGTCCTTGCCGGCAGCGTCCATCCCCTGAAAAATGAGCAGCAACGCATAGCGGTTGGAGGCGTAGTGAAGCCGCTGCAGCGAGCTGAGATCCTCAACGTGTTCTTCCAGAAGTTTCTGATACTGCTTCGTCGACTTGCAGAAGGGCTTCACAGTTGTCGGCCACTCTCTGAGTTTGACCTTTGCTCCGGGCGGTACACGGAAATCCTTTGAATTGATTTTCATCATCCTCCCTTAGGTGTCACGAACTCCGGTGGGTTGCGCTTAACACTCTTGGGGCTCACGAGGACGTTGACGCAATCTTCGCGTGTACCGCCTGATCTTTCCGAATCTCTCGCTCCGCCTCAAGCCAGTCTTGATCTTGCTGGCTTTCGCCCCGGACTCGCTGCTCGTAGAGTTCATAGGCCCGCGCGGCGATTTGCGGTGTCAGATCGAGCGGCTTCTTGGCTAACAATGGGGCTTTGGTGGGGTCAAAAACTCGATAGGCGAGCAGTTTCACGCGGTCATTTACAAGGAACCACGCCAGAGCATAGCCCCAAACAAACGCTGCCCAGCCCCAGCCGAGGGGTGTCATAAACAGCCCATAAACCGCAATCAGAGTCGCCAGCATTTGCGTGCCGAGCACCGCAATCCATAGAACCCGCGCGGGGCGTATTGACCAGAACGGGCCGCGAGTGCGCGTCAGAAAAATCGTCAGATGTCCGGCCACGGACAGCTTCAGGTACATCAGCGTCTGGATGTGCGCGCGGTCGAGGTGAAATACGCGCTCGCCAAGATAAAACAGGCCAAACGCAGCCACGACCCCGATGACGCCCAGCACCGTGGAAATCCCCAGCACCAGGCGCATGTTCCAGGCCTCAGGCTTGTCCTTGTAATGAACGTTGTCATACGCGATGGACAGAATTGCGCCGTCGTTGAGCAACGCCAGCATCACGATCATCACTGCGGTCAATGGATAGAAGTTAAACACCAGGATCGCCAGCGTCATGAAGAACAGCACTCGCAGCGTTTCTGCGATGCGATAGATCGCATAGCTGTTCATCCGCTGGAAGATGCGGCGGCTCTCCTTGATTGCGTCGATGATCACTGAGAGGCCGGACGCCAGCAGCACAATGGACGCCGCCGCGCGCGCCGCGTCTGTCGCGCCTGAAACGGCGATGCCGCAGTCGGCTTTTTTCAACGCGGGCGCGTCGTTCACTCCATCGCCGGTCATGCCGACGATGTGGCCGGCCTTTTGCAGGACATCCACAATGTAGAACTTATGTTCAGGGAATACTTGGGCGAAGCCGTCCGCCTTCTCGATGGCCTCCGCCGACTGCGCTGTCTCGTGATGCTTCATGTCGCCCAATGCGCTGGCATCAACGATGTTCGTGCCCATCCCCAGTTGTCTGGCAGTTTCCTGGGCGATGGCCATTTGATCGCCCGTAACCATCTTGACGTTCACCCCCATCTGCCGGGCGCTCGCGATGGTTGCTTTGGCCTGCTCGCGTGGCGGATCGAACAAGGGCAACACGCCAACAAACTGCCACTTGCCTTCCTGATCAGCCCGGGCCACGCCCAGGGAACGGAAGCCGCGTCCCGCAAATTCATTGACGGCCTTCTCGACGGCGGGCTTTACCTCACCGGCGTTGGTCGACATCTGCAGAATCACCTGCGGCGCTCCCTTGGCCACAAAGAACTGCTTTCCGTCCCCGCCTTTGACGGTGGCTTCCGTGCGCTTATGCACGGGGTCGAACGGCTGGAAATGAACTACCTGATAGCCCTTCAAAACCTGATCGTTCTTCACGCCCCCGATCACGGCCAGGTCGATGGTGTCCTTGTCTTCCGCACGTGAAGCAAGTGCAGCCCAGAGAATGACCTGGTCACCAGGGATACCGTTCAAGCTGAATGGATCGCCCAGCGTCAACTTGTTTTGGGTCAGGGTGCCGGTCTTGTCCGAGCACAGCACGTCCACGCCAGCTAGTTCCTCGATTGCCGGCAACCGGGTCACAATCGCTTCTTTTTTCGCCAGCAGACGTGCGCCGACCGCCATGGTCACGGACAGCACCGTGGGCATCGCCACGGGGATCGCGGCCACCAGAAGCACCAAGGCGAACTGCAACGTGGTGAGGACGGGGTCGCCACGGAAGAGCGCGACGCTAATAATCACCGCCACCAGGGCCACTGCGAGAATGATCAGGTAATCCCCAATCTTCAGCACGGCACGCTGGAAATGGCTTATGGTATGAGCCTCCTGCACCAGTTGCGCGGTCTTGCCAAAGTAGGTGTTCGCACCGGTGGCGTACACCATCGCGTCGATTTCGCCCTGGCGGATAATCGAACCCGAAAAAACCGCCTCGCCAGGTTTGCGCGTGGCGGGCAAAGATTCGCCTGTCAACGCCGACTGATCAACCTCCACCGGGTCGCCCGCCAGCAGGCGCGCATCCGCCGGAACGATGTCGCCCAGGCGCAAGCGGATGACGTCGCCCGGCACCACCTCACGCGCCGCCGGGGTGGCCCACTTCCCATCACGTTTTACCCGGGCCTTGATCGCCAGCTTGGCTTTCAGGGCAGCGATGGCGTTGCCCGCCTGGTGTTCTTCCCAAAAGCCGACCACGGCGTTGGAACAAAGCAGAACAAGAATGATGAAAAAATCCAGCCAGTGCCGGACAATTCCAGACAGAATTACTGCCCCTTCAATCATCCACGGGATGGGGCCCCAGAAATAGGTGAGGAACTTCAGGAACGGATTGGTTTTCCTTTCCGCGATCTCGTTAGGGCCATATTGCGTCAGCCGCTTCTGCGCTTCGGCTTGGCTGAGGCCGTCCGGCGACGACCCCAACTTCTTCTGGAGTTCCGGCATGGTAACGGACTTCAGATCGTCCTTCGACTCGAGCTTCGAGCCGTCCTTGGACTCAGGTTCCGACTCCGGTTTCGCCTCCGCCTTGGATTCGGGCTTATCTGCCTCCGTTTTCACCATGACTGTCCTCCTGTTCTTGATATCTCCACCGCGTCTTGGTCCAGAGGAGGCTGGGAAAATCGACGGACAGGCGCTGTCGACGAAGTCTCATTCGAGGTTCTGAATTCCCGAAAATCGGGCGCGTTGCACCTCAACAGTCATTCAGCCGATCCGCGCCATCGCGGCCGCCAACGTCATCGGGACACTTACACACAGTATCTTGCCGAGGAGATGCGGACGCTGTGCAGTTTTGCTCAACAATCGCCAACGGCCACTCATTTGGGAGGCTGTGATCGCTGGCAGGAAGGTCCTGCGAAAATTGCGCTATCTGCTTCCATGCCGTAGACAAGTAGTTTTCCTCATTTATTCTTGACGGTCAGTTCAGAATCTAGTTCCAATGCATTGAACCATGACGCCGAATAACCAATTAGGCGTACAGCTCTCTTTAAAACGCTCCTTAGCGCGTATTTAGAACCCTTCGTTCTTCACTGCGCCATTACACTTCTGCGTGCACCTTTGCCCGTTTCGAGATAGGAGCGAGGCCCGTTCCAGAGATGGTCAATTCTGCTCAGACCTCGGAAAGTCGCGAGACTACAAAGAGTACAGCCTTCCAAGAGGCTCAGGTGAGAAACGGTCGTTTATTGACAACCAACCGACGGGCCGGCCTCCCGGACGGAACGCAGTCAAATCTAACCATCAGCCGGATTGGCTTTGTGACGAAGAGGAGATCCTGAATGGCAAACGAAAAAAAGTGTGGCTACTCGCAATGCCTATTGCACGGTTCCGGAACGTGAGCACTACTGTAGCGATTACTGCAAGGATGCACCGGGAGAAAAGGAAATCGAGATCCAGTGCGACTGCAAGCACGAGTCCTGCGCGCTCAACTTCGAATTAGCGCAAGGATCTATGCCAACTTAGCTTTAGGACTCCAGCTACGCGGAAGCCGACCTGATCGCCGGGACGCACTCGACCGCTGGGCACGGCAAAAGGCTTCGACCTGCTCAGGAAAACGATTGCAGCCGATCTTGATGCAGTTCGTCTTACGGTCACTCACGTGCGCGCTTTGGGAGTCGCATGGGTGGTCGGTCTTCGATCGGCAAGCTGGTGGGATGACGCTGTGTATCAACAGTGGGTCTTGCTCACGCGTCCAAGACGGCCGAGCCAGAAGCTGGTGGTGTGCTGTAAAGTTTGAAAGCGGAGATTCCTAAGAGCGCAAAGAGGCGGCAGCGATGGGTGGTATGCGACGCGGCGGAGGCAGAACCTGTTTCGCGAGACTTTGCGCGCTAGTGCTGGCGCTTCTCCTGTCTTTTGGCTGGCCAACCCAGAGCGCAGCCTACGCCGTCCTTGCGCATGAAGCCATCATCGACAGCGTATGGGACACGAACATACGCCCGTTACTCTTGAAGCGGTTCCCCAACGCTACGGGGGAAGAAATCAAGGAAGCCCATGGCTATGCATATGGCGGCGCCATTATCCAGGACATGGGCTATTACCCGCACGGAAGTTATTTCTTCAGCGACTTGACGCACTATGTGCGGAGCGGGGACTTTATCCTGGCTCTGCTGCGCGATGCCAAGGACCTTGACGGCTACGCTTTTGCGCTCGGGGCGCTCTCTCACTACGCCGCGGACAACGACGGCCACCGCATGGCCACGAATCGCGCGGTTCCCCTCCTGTATCCCAAGTTGAAAAAGAAGTACGGCAACTTGGTTACGTATGAACAAGACCCCCTGGCGCACGTAAAGACGGAATTTGGATTCGATGTTCTGGAGGTAGCGCAGGGACGTTACGCCCCGGATAGTTACCACGACTTTATCGGCTTTGCGGTTTCAGTTCCTCTCCTGGAACAAGCCTTTCAGGAAACCTATGGCTTGGATCTCAAGAGCGTTCTCTCTGACGAAGACAAGGTGCTCGGTTCTTACCGTCATGACGTCAGCCAGATTCTCCCCAAAGCGACGCGCATTGCCTGGAGCCTGAAGAAAGACCAGATCATGAAGGACCAGCCCGGCATGACGAAAAATAAGTTTCTCTACAATCTGTCGCGCGCGAGTTACCAAAAGACCTGGGGAAACAAATATCAGCCGCCCACTCTTGGCGAAAGATTTCTCGCTTTTCTTGTGAGGATTCTCCCGAAGATCGGTCCGCTAAGAGTGCTGCAACTCCGGACGCCTACCCCGGAGACGGAACGCATGTTCGAAGCCAGCTTCAACGCATCTCTGAATCGCTACCGGAAGCTGCTAGACCAGGTAGGCGCCGGCCAGCCGGATTTGCCCAACTACAATTTTGACACCGGTGAAGCATCGGGTCCCGGAAAATATCGACTCAACGATGAGACCCACGCAAAACTGCTCGACGCGCTCGCAAAGCAGAACTTTAGTGGTGCTTCGCCGGCGGTTCGGGCCGAACTGCTGGAATTCTTCGCACATCCGGATGCGCCTTACGCGACCAAGCGCAAGCCAAAAGAGTGGGCGAAAGTTCAGGCCGAGCTTGAACAACTGAGGAAGGCAGCTTCGCCGGGGGTGGCCGGCGATTAAGGCGATCCTTACTCGATACGCTACTGGCGAAAATCTCGGACTGCGGCAGCTTTCTGAGTAATATGGTCGTCAGCGGTGTGGTTGCGGACAGCTCTCCTTCACACGGCGGACAGATCACGAGGGTACACCGACGAGGCTTTCACGGAAAACATCCGGGCCGGGAGTGTCCAGTGAGCGCGGTGCGTGAAACCGCTCCCGTTGAATCAGATCAGACCAAGTTGCTGATCTGTTCGAGCAACGGCGTCTGGCGGAATCCGAGTTACAGGATGCCCTTCGGGACACCGAATGGAAACCAGGGTCCAAGAGCTCGCTTCTTCTACGAGGGTGTTGGTGGCTCGGGTGTCCGTCGTGGGTTTGCGAATTAGTACTGGAGATCCGCAGTTATCAACACCGCATCGGAACGTTAATACGGCTGCGTACAGTCCCGTTATTGGGTCCTGGTCCGCAGTTCGGACAGGATGCCTCTGGACGAATAGTGACCTGTACTGGGACACAAGGCCGCAGGCTGGGCATACATATATTTCAGAATAAGCATTGCTACTCATCTCCGGCTGATCTTGATATATTCCTAACCGGCTGGATGGCGGGAGCCAGATGGTATGACTTGTATCCCCATGCTTGTGTGCCAAGTACCGACGCTGATTGCTCATCATATATATCGTGTCCTCCTCAGTCAGCAACGATATAAGACCCTTTCCAATGGTGTTTGCGGAATAATCACTGACCCTGAAACGACAGCATTTTCCTTGACCTGACCGATCTTTTGTACCAGAGGAAATGTTAGTGTAACGCCCGATTGATCGGACCAATTTAACGACGTTTGGTCATGAGCCCGACTATCAAGAACACTCCAGCGGCCAGAGCGGTGCTTACTCCGAGGGTAATGATTTCGCTGATCGCCAACAATAAACCCGTTGGAGGATTAAACGACCAATGTCCATAATAGGCGGCAAGGCCGAAGAGCACAGGCCCCATCAACACAGCGAACAGCACCGCCGTTAGGAGTGCGAACAATGCGACAGCGAGTCTTGTGAAGAAACGACATCATTCCCCTTAAGGTTGAAATTACACTCGGCTTGCTAAACGTCGGCTGGCCGCTCATTCCCTGTGCGTGGAAAATCCAGAGAAACCGAGCAGGTGAGGGCAACTGGCACGAGAGGGGCATCATACGAGGCACAGGCCCTACTGACGCCTAAATAATGAGGAAGACTACTATCGCGAAGCCGCCGCTAAGTGAGCAGTCTTGCTCAGAAGAATTACCCCGCAAATGTCAAGCTCAGTTTGTAAAGCAGAGATAAAAGAGGACACATCGATGACAATCGCCCAACTGGAACTGGCGGCTATGAGCAACCCAGTGTTACACGCCAGCGCTACGATGAAAGCGCTGGTTTATCACAGCGCCGGCAAGATTGCGTGGGAGGACAAGCCGCGCCCCGCAATCCAGCACGCGGGCGATGCCATTATCCGGATGACCACTTCGACGATATGCGGAACCGATCTCCACATTTTGAAGGGAAATCTCCCCTCCGTGACCGGGGGCCGTATTCTCGGTCACGAAGGAATTGGCGTAATCGAGCAGGTTGGAACGGGAGTGTCAGAGTTTCATGTTGGAGAAAAGGTCATCATCTCGTGCGTCACTGCCTGCCTGAAGTGCGATTTCTGCAGAAAAGGCATGTATTCCCACTGTCGCCACGGGGGCTGGATTTTGGGGAACACGCTCGATGGAACCCAGGCCGAGTATGTGCGCATCCCGCACGCCGATGGAAGTCTCTACAGCTTTCCGCCGGGTGGAGACGACGAAGCCCTCGTGATGCTTAGCGACATTTTGCCGACTGGCTTTGAGTGCGGCGTGCTCAACGGGCAAGTGAAGCCCGGGGACACAGTTGCCATCGTGGGCGCAGGGCCCGTGGGACTCGCGGTTCTGATGACGGCGCAATTTTATTCACCGGCGGCAATCTTCATGGTCGATTTGGACGAAAAGCGCCTCGCGGTCGCAAAAGGATTCGGCGCAAACTCTCTCGTCAACGGTTCGGATGGACACGCTGCGCATCACGTGATGGAGCTAACGGAGGGCGCGGGTGTGGATGTGGCGATCGAGGCGGTCGGGCTTCCTGACACTTTCGACATCTGCCAAGCCATCGTCGCGGCGGGCGGACGAATCGCAAACGTGGGCGTCCACAGCAAACCCGTCGAACTGCACCTGGAGAAACTCTGGGAACGCAACATTTCGCTTACGACACGGCTGGTGGACACAATCACGACACCCATGCTGCTGAAGATGGTACATTCGGGCAAGTTGCAGCCGCAGAAGTTGGTTACGCATCGCTTCGCGATGAACGACATCATGAAGGCGTATGACACCTTCGGAAACGCGGCAGACGACGGCGCGCTCAAAGTGCTCCTGAAGAATGATGGGTCTCGTTAATCAAGGATTCATTATTTGCCCGTCATGACGGCGCGTGTCTACTGCACTGACGCTGTGCCATAGGGAACACGACGGGCACGAAGATTTTGCCAAGATCCCAATGCAGTTGGGGGAGTTGCCGAGTCCGGAGTCCCAATTCAGCGTGTATTTTGCCCACGTCGCTCCCGATCAATGCAGCATGCGACTCGATCTCGACAAGGCCCGCGCTTGGGTCGTCATTCAGGAGAGGAAATAATCGCGGCGGTGCGGCCAACCGGAGGCTTGCAGCGTTGACCCCCGTGCCTCCGGCTTGGCGCACTCTTTGTTGCAGCCAGCATGCCGCAGGTCAGCGGCTGGTGATGTGCCTCTTCCGCCGTCGCTTGCCATAGGAGAAGCAGGACAGCGATGTGCGGCGCGATTCTGAGGTTGTCCAACACGTATGCACGCACAAATAAGACTTGGCCGAATCGCTGGTATCTCGATCGGGCTGCACTATAGCTGGTTTATTATCGCCTTCCTCATTACCCTGTCCCTGATCGGTCGCTTCAGTGCCGTCACGCCGAAGTGGAGTAGCGCTACGGTGTGGTCGGCGGCCATCGTTACCGGACTATTGTTTTTTGTCGCTCTCCTGCTGCACGAATTGGCACATTCATTGCTGGCAAAATCTCGCGGTCTGCGGGTGCGCGCCATCACGCTTTTCGCTCTGGGAGGAGTTTCGCAAATCGAGTCCGAGGCCCCCGACGCGAAGTCTGAGTTCTGGATCGCCATCGTCGGCCCACTAGCAAGCTTGGTTATTGGGATCGTGTGTCTGCTGCTGGCGCGGTCCACCGGCTGGATACTCAACAGCGAACCCCGCACTCCTATTTCTGCAGTCCTCGTCTGGCTTGGCTACATTAATCTCATGCTGGCTGCCTTCAACTTGGTTCCCGGGTATCCGCTGGATGGTGGCCGCGTGTTGCGCGCCCTGATCTGGTGGAATACCCACAGCATCGATCGCTCGACACGCATAGCAGCTAGAGTGGGACAGGTAGTTGCGTTCCTCTTCATCTTCCTGGGGCTCTACCAATTCTTCCTCGGCAAGAACTTTGGCGGTCTGTGGCTGGCCTTCATTGGCTGGTTCTTGCTGGATGCGTCCCGTAGTAGCTACGCTCAAGTGGAGATCACCGAGGGAATTCGGGAACGGAGGGTATCCGACATTATGGATCGCGATTTCTCCGCGGTCGAAGCCCATCTGAGCCTGCAGGACTTTGTGCACCGATACCTATTGGCCAGTGGGCGCCGGTGTTTTGTGGTAGTACAAAACAATAATCTGGCCGGGCTTATCACGACTAAGGAGGTCAGCGGTGTGGAACGAGACCGCTGGCCGCAAACCAGCGTGCAGAGTGTGATGCGGCCGTTGAGTCAACTGCGGACAGTCATGCCTGACACTCCCGCCATCCGGGCGCTTGAGATCATGAGCCGGGAGGACATAAATCAATTGCCGGTTGTCTCTGATGGTCAATTGGTAGGGCTCTTTTCGCGCAGCAGTGTGATGGGCTTTCTTCGCAATCGTGCCGAACTGTTCAAGCAGTGAGTTCGGAGCCGAGTCGAGCTGGAGAATGTGACAAAAAGGGCTCTGTAGCAGAATCTGTGGGTAAAAGGGGCCGTGGAAAAAGCCACTGCGTGGAAAAGTCCAAAGACGGGACTTTCCCCCTCCGTTTGGAAATCCCGCAAGAGCGGCGGGATTCCCACT
>Ga0116111_1001732_pt1 | contig 14560 bp, 15 predicted proteins | sample June2015DPH_8_10_FD_89720 | JGI IMG/M metagenome (GOLD analysis project Ga0116111, IMG submission 89720) | Peatland microbial communities from SPRUCE experiment site at the Marcell Experimental Forest, Minnesota, USA - June2015DPH_8_100 | ecosystem: Environmental > Terrestrial > Soil > Wetlands... | reverse complement strand
GGGTCGGCCTGATCGCGGGCCGCTCTGCTGACCACCTGATTGTGGGTCGCTCTGTTGACCGACGGCGCTCATGTCGGTGCGCCCCTCGCGCGCGAGGATTCGGAGCCAGTGAGACTAACGCCGGGCGCTCCCGTCCCTGTGTCCGGTGCGTGCTTTGCTGGCTCGCGTTCCCCTTGGCCCCCGCCCTTGGCTCCACCGACTCCGCTGCGGTCGAGACCGCTTTGTTCGTCGGCTTCCCAGCTACTGTGGCGGGGTCAGACTTCTCACGATCGTGCATCATCGGCTACGGCTCCTCGCCTCCCCGATGCGGACCACTGCAGCACGCGTAATGTCACTTTTGGTCGATCGTGAGATCTCCCGGTTCCCGTACAAAGAGCGTCCGCACATGCCAAGTTCTCCGACCACGCCGGGCCGGGCGGGCACTCGCGTTGGCGTGCCCGTCCGTATTGCCTTCCGCAACGCTAAAAACGTCGGCGCCCGAGATGAGGTCATTTTCGCGGTTCAATAGCTTGGCCTGCGCGCTCCCCTGTCAACGCTTCGCAGACACCCTCGCGGAAGCCGGCGCATGACTCGGGGTCGATGTGGTTCGCTACGCCTTCATCGTAAGGGACTTGCACCCTCTACTCCTTGCCGGTCTCCCGGTGCACACGCGGTTGACCCATTTATCGGAAGTGGAGTGTGCATCGCAGCAGTTGAAAATGATACCCGAGCAGTTACTCGAAATGATACCCGAGCAGTTACTCGATCACCTCGTCGGCAATGGCGATCTGCATTTCACGTTGCATTATTGAACGAGCACGCGACGGGCATAGTCCAAAACTGACGTGAGTTGCATCGGGAACGTCGCCAACGTTGCTGAGCGACAACGGTCCATCCTATGTCTCGAGCGAGCTTGGCGACTGGCTCGAGGATAACGGCATCAGCCATATCCGCGGCCGGCCTTACCACCCGATGACGCAGGGCAAGATCGAGCGATATCGCCGCTCGATGAAAAACCGGATCCTGCTGGAGAACTACTACCTGCCAGGTCAGCTCGAACACAGCATCGGGGAGTTCGTCGCGTACTATAACAACCGCCGATACCACGAGAGCCTGGACAACATCACACCGGCCGATGTCTACTTCGGCAGAGCACCGGCCATTCTCAAACAACGGGAGAGCATCAAACGCAAAACCATCGAACAACGACGTCGCCTGCATCAGCAGGCAATCGCAGCCTGAACCTTCAAACCAAATGAGCCAGATACTCTCTTAAATTGCCAAGCCAACCGTCCGAAATGTTCTGACGACATACAGAAATAGGGGCGAATCGTTCGGCTTGTTGGCAATCGGCACTCTAAATGCTCCGCGTGTAGCGTAACAGCAGAGATCGAAGATGCCTCAAGTGCCCAATTAGCGCTCTTCGAGCGCTGAGGCATTGTCCGGCATCGGACCCGGCGCGCGGCGCTCCGAAAGTTGCTTGCGGCTACCAAGCGTGATGAAGTTTAAGTGGGCGCCACCCGACACGTCAATGTCAGCGCCATTGATGAAACCAGCCTCCGTGCTCAGGAGGAAGGCGATTAGGTGCGCGATCTCGCCCACGGTTCCGAACCGGCCCGCCGGCGTCATCGCACGTGCCGCCGCCTTGATCTCGTCGGGCATGGCTTCCACCTTCTCGGTCGCGGTCATGCCGGGCAGGACGGCGTTGCAGGTGATGCCGTAGCGAGCATATTCAAGAGTAACGTTGCGGGTGAGGCCGAGCAAGCCAGCCTTGCTTGCCGCATAGCCGACCTGGTTTATCAGGCCGCCGCGCGCGGCCGCGGATGAGACGTTGACAATCCGACCATAGCGGCGTTCCCGCATGCCGCCGATAACGGCGCGGATCAGATTGAAGGCGCCCGTCAGATTGACGGCGATTTCACGTTCCCAAGCGGCTTGCGCCATCTTTTCGAGCGGCGCGATGTTGTTGACGATGCCGGCATTGTTGACTAGCCCATCGACCGGACCGAGCGCCGCCTCGATGGCTTGCATGGAGGAGGTTACCGCGTCGGCCTGCGCAATGTCGGCCCGAACGGCACATACTGCGGCACCCGACGCGCGCATCGTCTCGGCCGCTTGCTCGACCCGCGCATCGATGTCGAGGAGGCCCACGCGGGCGCCGCGGGCCACCAGCACATCAACAGTCGCCCGTCCGATGCCCGAGGCAGCGCCGGTAACGATCGCGGTTCGTCCGCTGAGATCCGTCATGCGGGTTCCTTGCGCTCGCCCGCGATATCCGCCAGCTCCTGCTTCAACAGGCGTTTCATGATCTTGCCGGCGGGTGACAGCGGAAACGCGGTTCGAATATGGATCGCCTTGGGCACCTTGAAGCCGGCGAGGCGCTCCTTGCACCAGACGATCAGCTCGTCCGGCGTCGCAGCCTTGCCGGGCGCGAGCATAACGCAGGCCGTCACCGCTTCCGTCCAACGCGGATCGGACAAGCCGACGACGGCAGCCTGGGCGACCGCCGGATGGGTGGTGAGGATGGCCTCGACCTCGGCTGCGCTGACGTTTTCGCCGCCCGTCTTGATCATATCCTTCTTGCGATCGACGAAATGCACCTCTCCGGCCGTGTCGATGAAGCCGAGATCGCCGGTGTGAAGCCATCCGCCACGCAACGCATTCTCGGTGAGCTCAGGCCGGTTCCAATAGCCGCGCATGACCGCCGGCCCGCGCATGACCAGCTCGCCGATCTCGCCTGGCGCAAGGGTGCCATCGGCGGCGTCGACCGCCCGGATGCTGACACCGAAATCGGGGCGGCCGATCGCGCCCGGGCTGGGGTCGAAGCGCTCCGGCCAGGACGTCGTGCCGACCGGCGAGCTTTCGGTCTGGCCCCAGTAGTTGCGCCATTGCAGCCCGGGCCGGCGTTGATCCCAGGCGCGACGGATGGCGTCCGGCAAGGTGCTTCCGAACACGATGCATCCCTTGAGCGATGAGAGGTCGGCTTGCGGCAGCGCCGGATGCCCCAGCATGCCGGCGAACAACGTCGGCGGATAGGACCAGAGCGTGACGCGATGGCGCTCGGTGAGCGCCAGGATCTGCGTTGGATCGGGCGCAGGCAGCACGACCGCCGTGCCGCCCAGGAGGATCGCACCAAGCATGAGGGCCGTGCCGGCGATATGGAACAGCGGCAGATCGATCAGCAACACCTCGTGCCGGCCGAGTCCGCAATCTGCCATCAGGTGCATGAGCGACATCACATGGTTCAAGTGCGTGGTCATCACGCCCTTGGCCGCCGCCTCGGTACCTGTCGTGTAGATCAGCGTCGCGAGGTCGTCGGTCTCCACGACGACCTGCGGCTCGGTGTCTCCCGCTGCTTCGATCAGCGATTCCAGGCGACGCCAGCCGTCAAGCGCACCGCCGCAGGACAAGCGGATGACGTCATCTCGGATGCCCGCGGCGAGCGGAGCCAGGTCGCTGTCACAGACCACCATTTTGGGTGCGGCATCGGCCAGAATGGCCGCGACCTCATGCGGCTTCATCAAAATGTTGAGCGGCACGGCAACCGCGCCGATTTTCGCCAGGCCGAATCGCGCGGCCATGTAGTCCGCGGAATTGCGGCAAAGAAAGGCGATATGGTCGCGGCGCCCGATGCCGAGCGCGAGAAAGGCATTGGCTGCCTTTACCGCGCGGCTGTTGAACGCTCGAAAGTTCAGCATCCGCTCGCCGGCGACGACCGCAATCTTGTCTGGCTGGCGCTCGGCGGCGCGGGTGAGCAGGTCGCCGATGGTCACGCGGTGCAGGAGGTTCTGAGCGAGCTTGTCCATGTGCTTACTTTGCTCCCGTGCGAGGCGCCGGCTTCATGCCGGCCGGGCCCTGGCTGTAATCCCCGAACGGTCCATCGCGCTCGGCCACGGCGGCCTGCACACCCTTGTCCATCGCCGTGCGCACGAAGGCGCGGCCCTCGGACGTGTTGCGCATCAACCCGTCGAGGATCGGGCCCAGCGCCTGCGTGCTTCTCAGACCCATATTGTCATAGGCCTGGTTCACGATGAGCTTCATCGCCGCGAGTTGGGTTATCGGGATCTTGGCCATGCGCTCGGCCCAGTAACGGGTGCGCTCCTCGAGCTGGTCGGCCGGGCAGGACTCGTTGATCAAGCCAATTTCAGCGGCTTCCTTGCCGCTCACGGAGTCGCCGGTCAGCGCATAGCGCTTGGCCTTGGTGAGCCCCAGCCGGTAGATCCACATGCCGGTCAGATGGCAGCCCCAGACGCGGGCATAGGGCGTCCCGAAGCGCGCATCGTCAGAGGCGACGACGAAATCGGCGCAAAGCGCCATCTCCGAGCCGCCGCCCACGCACCAGCCGTGCACTTTGGCGATAACCGGTTTGCTACTATGCCAGATCGACATGAATTTCGGCACCGGCCCGAGGAAGGGACTCGTCGCCATGATCATGTCATGCCCGGGGTCCCACTTTGCCGGATCCATTTCGAGCCCGGCCACTTCGAAGTGCTCGAGGTTGCCGGAGAAGTCGAAGCCCGCGCAGAAGCTGTGTCCCGCTCCTTGCAGGATGATGACGTGTACCTCCAGATCGCGGTTGGCGCGACCGATCGCATGCTCCAACTCGTCCCACATTGGCGGCCGGATCGTGTTGAACTTCTCCGGCCGATTGAGGGTGATCGTCGCGATGCGGCCGTCGGTTTGGTAGATCAGCGTGTCGTAGGTCATGCCGTGAGTCCTTGGTGGCCGGGTTGGGGTTTGCCGACGGCCAATTCGCGGATGACATCGACGATCTCGACGTCCCGTGCGGAGGCCGTGAATACGCGTGCGACGCCCGCAGCGTACATGCGCTCGGCGTCCGCAGCGGTGATCACCGAGCCGCCGATCACGACGGGGATGTCGAGGCCGCGTTGCCTGAGTTCGTCGAGCAGACGCGGCACCAATTTGAGATATTCCCAGCTGTGACAGCTGATGCCGATGACCTTTGCGCCGCAACGGATCGCCGCCGCGGCGACACTGGCGGGCGTCTGGAAGCAACCGACATAGGCGACCTGCATCTGCGCCTCGCGCAGGATCCGGGCGACGGCCACGGCTCCGTTCTCATGCTGGTCCATGCCCATGATGGCCAAGGCGATGATCTCGCGCGGCATGATCAGGCGGCCAGCGGCTCGACGAGGCCGTGCGGGTCGTAGGCGAGCCCCAAGGTTTGGCGCATCGTGCCAGTGATCTCACCCACCGTCGCGCCTGCCTCCAGCGCCTCGGTGACGACGGGGACGAGATTGGCGTCACCGCGGACCGCCGCGCGCAGACGATCCAGCACGCCCAACACCTTCCCGCGATCGCGCGAGCGCTTGAATGCGATCACCCGCTCAATCTGTTCCAAGCACGGTTCGATCTTGCGTTCGACGACATCGCGCAGCAAGCGGTCCTCCTCGTCCGCAATGCGGTGGATATTAACGCCGACGACCGCCGTTTCGCCCGAATCGATCCGTCGCTGGCTCTCCTCCATCGCCGTATGGAAGATCGCCTTGAAGTAGCCGCTTCGCGACAGCTCTTCGGGGTCGCCAAGCGCTTCGATCTCGTCGACGCGAGCACGGATGCGGGCCTCGATCGCGTCGGTTAAGGCCTCGACGAAGTAGGCGCCGCCGAGCGGATCCGACACCTTGGCCGCGCCGGTCTCGAGATCGATGATCTGCTGAATGCGCAAACTGACCAGATGTGACTCGGGGCTCGGCGTGCGAAAGGCCTCGTCGAACGCCGAGACCTCCATCGCCTGTACGCCGGCCAGCGACAGCGACAGCGCCTGAAGCGTGCCGCGCACGACGTTGTTGGCCGGTTGTTGCGCCGTCAACGACAAGCCCGATGTGTGGCTGCTGATCACGACCGACAGCGAACGCGGGTCTCGGGCCCCGAATTCATCGCGCATCATCTTCGCGAAAAGGCGTCGGGTCGCGCGGATTTTGGCGATTTCCTCGAAGAACTCCATGCCGCAATTGACGAGAACCGCAATGCGAGGGGCGAAGGAGTCGACGGGCACGCCGCGCGCGATGAGCCGACGCGTCAAATGGCGGATCTGCACGAAGCCGAGCGCCATCTCCTCGACCGGCGTCAGCCCGGATTCGCTGAAGAAGTAGGTGTCCTCCACGTAGGAGTGGAATTTGGGCATCGTCTGCGCGCAATAGGCCATCGAGTCGAGCGACATGCGCACGCGGAACTCGACGGGCAGATGCATCGCGTAGCAGCAATCCTCCGAATACAGCGGCACCTGCAGGATCGAGCCGCGCAGCTTGTCGATCGGGAATCCCGCCTCGCACGCCGCGATCTGCAACCCTGCGAGCGCAATGATCGGCGGCACCGAACTCGACAAAGATACCCGCTCGAACGGTACCCCGCGGAACAATTCGACGAAGTCCCGCTTGCAACACAGCGAGACGCCCTGCGTGCCCACGGCGTCCTCGGCCAGCGGATGGTCTGGATCCATCATCGCCTGCGTCGGGCTGTCGCCGATCACATCGATCCCGGTCTGGCCGTGCTCGATCAGGTAATGGATCTGTCGATTGGACCGGCGTGCATCCCCCTCGCCCGACAGCTCCCGTTGGATCCAGCCGCCCGTGGCGTGCGCACGGGGCGCGCGACCGCGCGTGAAGGGAAACTCGCCGGGCCGCTCGCCCCGACCGTCCGTCGCCAAGTAGGTGGGATTGATCGGTATTCCCGACCGTGTGGTCCACACCGTCACCTCCATACGACACCGGGAATTTGACTTTTACCTCTCAACAAACGTCAAGTTCGCTATGCTAAGGTGTGCACGATCACTGGCCCAGCCATAGCTGTGGCTGAGCCAGTGAGCAGGGGTGCAAGATTCTGCTCGATCCACGGGAGCGCGCGTCTGTTTGACTCCTCGGCCCCTGCATAATCGTTAAAGATGCTGATCGCTGTGACGGTATCGTCAGGTGCATAAACCACATAGTAGGCCATAAAGCCTGGGACATCACTGATGATTGGAATGGCACCCTCTTTGATCCTGCGCGTCAGCTCTTCGGCCACGCCAGCCTTGGCTTTACCCTGACGAATGGCGGCGTACATGGAATCCTCCTTCGCCGGTTGGCTGCCCCAGATCGCGATTGCCGCGATCAGCATCAAACATAATCTATTGAGCTTGACGAGCCGCAGAGTGTTCGAAGCCTGAAATGTACTCCATCACCCTCAATGATACCACCGACGCGGGCAAGGCCTATGGCGAGAACCATACCCCAGAAGGGCAATCTGGCATCGCGCGGACTTAGCCGGATTCCATGTTGCATGGTTTTGATGCCGGCATCGAGTTCATGACTCTGGAGCTGGGCTGCGCCGAGAGCGACGTGCGCTTGCGCATTGCTCGGATCTATTTCGATAGCGCGCTCCAGCCACTCGCGGCCCCGAGCTAACTCGCCGATATCGGATAGCGCGCAGCCCGCGTAGCCAAGCACCTCCGACGCATTCGGATCGAGCGCGACTGCTGTTTCGGCGTCTTGCAACGCTTGTCGATACGCCGCGTGCCTATCCTCTACGAAAGACATGTTCGCACCGATCGCGCCTAATAACGCCGCCGTGGCGTGTGCCAAGGCAAAATTTGGATCGAGGGCAATGGCGTCACGCAGATGTGTGATCGTTTGAGCCAACGCCTCTTCGTTCCAACCGTTTAGCGAGATAGCACCAAGCGCCTGGCGATATCGGCTCCAGGCATCAAGATTATCCGGTCGCTGCCGCTGGATGAGCGTCAATTCTGCTCGGGTCAACTCTGGCTCAAGCTCTCGGATGATCTGACGTGCGATTTCGTCCTGGAGATCGAAAGTTTCTGCTAATTCCACGTCGAAGCGTTGCGTCCAGATTTGCTTTCCGCTTTCGGCTTCGACGAGCTGTATCGAAATTCGCGCACGTTTGTCGGAAGCGCGGATACTGCCTTCGACGACATAGCGAACGCCAAGTTCACGGCCCACGTGACGAACGTCCTGCGCACGATTGCGGTACGCAAAGCTCGATGAACGAGCGATGACGAAAAAGCCAGGCACACGTGCGAGTAAAGCGATCACGTCCTCAACAAGACCGTCAGCAAGCAGCTCCAGGCTACGATCCTCGGATAAGCTACTGAAAGGCAGCACCGCTATCGATGGTCGATCCGAAATGAGCGGTGGCAAAGCGGAACCTTGCAGCCCTTCGTCATGCGCGCTGACCCGAAAGACATGGACGGGAGTATCGATATTCTTTAGGTTACGTACACCAACTTCCGTGAATGCCGCCGCAACTTTGCCGGCCACCTGCTCGTGGACGGCGCGAGACAGGTAAACGCCGCCTGGCTCTGCCAGTCCTTCGAGCCGCGCCGCGATATTGACGCCGTCGCCAAAGACGTCATCACTGTCGATAATGATGTCTCCGATATTGATACCGATGCGAAAATCAATGCGTCGGTTAGGCGGAACATCGCGGTTTCGCTCTGACATCGCCTTCTGAATATCGAGGGCGCATGCGACGGCTTGGATGGCGCTTGAAAATTCGACCAGGATCCCATCGCCGGTTGTCTTGACAATACGGCCCTTGTGCGACGCGATAGTAGGATCAATCGCGTGCGACCGATGGGCTTTGAGCGCGCTGAAAGTTCCCATCTCATCGGCGCCCATCAGACGTGAATAGCCTGCTACATCTGCAGCAAGAATTGCTGCAAGCCGACGGTCTACTTGCCCACTGACCACTGCTGTCCTCCGCGATCCCGCAGCCGGCAGATTACTCTAGCAAATGTAGCGGATGGCGGGAAATGTCAGGAAGCCAGCGTCCGAGCCGGCGCACCGATGAGAGCGTTCGGGTGACACTGAGGATCGGTAAGAACGCCGGCAACATTGGTGCCGCACGAACCATCTCGGAAGGCACGGTCATTCTGCAATTGAAGTGTCGCCTCGGCGAGATAGACCCCAAACAAGAGATCGTCGCCTACTGCCGCGGTCCCTACTGCGTGCTGTCTTACGAAGCGGTCGCACAGCTCCGCGCGCGTGGTTTCAAGGTGCGCCGATTGGAAGACGGCCTTCCGGAGTGGCGCGCGGCTGGACTGCCGGTTGTCACCGGCAATGCGTAACCCACGACTGAAAAGGAGAAGCTGGCTATGCGCAGACCGTTCCTGTTCATCGTGGTTCCTGCACTGTCCCTCGTCGCGCTGATGTGGGGATATGGAGCTTTCGAGCCTTGTCGGCTATCCGTCCTTGATCATCGCAAGATAGGCAAGTCCCGAAGCTACCGTTCCATTTGACATGGATCATGGTGCGAGGGGGCGAAAAGGAGAAGTTATTGACCAATTGGAGCTATCCGTCGAGTTGGGATTAATGCCATGGTCGCTACGCAACAGGGCTCAAGCAAGATCGCGGTTTTGAAGGAAGCATCAACACCCAAGGCCAGGGCGACAACGCCGGTCCCGTCGGGCTCGCTGACGCGCACAGGCCAAAGCGCTACGACCGGGGTCTACACGAGCAAGCCGGAAGACCGCGACTCGTATAGCGTGACGGCGCTCGCGGACATCACCGATCGCTCGCTGCACGCGGCCGTTGCACGCTTTACTGCCGGGATGTCCCCGGCGGCCCTCGCCGAGGCCTACTTGGACTGGGCCACACACCTTGCCTACGCGCCGGGCAAGCGCGCGCAGCTCGTCGACAAGGCGATCCGCAAAGCGGGCCGGTTCGGAAATTACGCGGGCCGCTACGCGATCGAAGGTGGCAAGACGGAGTGCTGTATCGAACCATTGCCGCAGGACCGGCGATTCGTCGACGAAGGTTGGCGGCAATGGCCCTTCAACTGCATCTACCAGGCCTTTCTGCTGCAGCAGCAATGGTGGCACAACGCCACGACCGGCGTGCGCGGCGTGTCGAAAAAACATGAGGCTATGGTTGCGTTCGGCTCACGCCAGATCCTCGACATGGTTGCGCCGTCGAACTTCCCCCTGACCAATCCGGAGTTCCTTCGGCAGACGATCGGCACCGGCGGCCTCAATCTCCTGAAGGGCTGGCAGAATTTGATCGAGGATTGGGAACGCGCCATCAGCGGCAAGCGGCCGATCGGCGCCGACAATTTCGCCGTCGGCCGCGACGTCGCGATAACTCCCGGCAAGATCGTCTATGGCAACCGCCTCATCGAGTTGATCCAATACGCGCCGGCGACCGCCGCGGTACGCCCAGAGCCGATCCTCATCGTTCCCGCCTGGATCATGAAATATTACATTCTCGATCTGTCGCCGGAAAATTCATTGGTCAAGTACCTCACCGAACAGGGCTTCACGGTATTCATGATCTCCTGGAAGAACCCCGGGCCGGAGGATCGGGATCTGGGAATGGAGGATTATCGTACGCTCGGCGTGATGAGCGCGCTCGATGTCGTCAACGCCATCGTGCCGGACCGGAAGGTACACGCGGCCGGCTATTGTCTTGGCGGAACGCTGCTGTCGATCACGGCGGCCGCGATGGCGCGCGACGGCGACGATCGGCTGGCGAGCCTCACTTTGTTCGCCGCTCAGACCGACTTCACCGAAGCCGGCGAGATCATGCTGTTCATCGATGAGAGCCAGATTGCCTTCCTCGAAGACATGATGTGGGAGCAGGGATTCCTCGACAGCCAGCAAATGGCCGGCGCCTTTCAGATGATACGCTCGAACGATCTGGTCTGGTCGCGCATGGTTCACGACTACATGCTTGGCGGACGCGAGCAGATGACGGACCTGATGGCCTGGAATGCCGATGCAACGCGCATGCCGTATCGCATGCATTCTGAATATTTGCGCCGGCTCTTTCTCGATAATGATCTGGCGGAAGGCCGCTTGGTGGTCGGCGACGAGCCGGTGACTGTCGCCGACATTCGCGCGCCGATCTTTGCCGTCGGCACCGAGCGCGACCATGTCGCGCCGTGGCGATCGACCTACAAGATTAATCTGCAAACCGAGACCGAAGTCACGTATTTGCTCACGACCGGCGGCCATAATGCTGGGATCGTGTCGGAACCCGGTCATCCCGGGCGCAGCTTCCGCACCGGCACGAAGAAGGCTGACGATCACTATCCCGATCCGGAGCGATTCTTGACGGAGGCGCACCGTAAGGATGGTTCCTGGTGGCCGGAGTGGACCGGATGGCTCAAGAACTGTTCGAGTGCACCGACGGCATTGCCGGCGATGGGCGCGCCGCAATCGGGCTACCCGCCGCTCGGCGACGCGCCGGGCGCTTACGTGCTTGAGGAGTGAATACGAGCTAATCCGTGTCGAACGGATCGGCCAGCAAGGTGCATTCCGGATCGACGCTGCGCAGCACGACCCGCATCGGCTCAGCCTCGATTTCTATTCCCATCCAGCGCAACTTGAATTTGCATGATAAGTTCGTGCGACGCACGTTCCTGGAAACGTCGGGTTCTTCCCGAACGTCCGCGTTCATTTCCATTAAAGCCTCCCCACAGGCATCCTTTTGTGTTCAGCATCGGTATGTCGCGGCGACCGGAAAATGCAAGGCGCCGCCTTCATCGCCGCAGTGCGCAGCAACGCCGACTGGCCATTAGTGTTTCCGGCCGCGGGTCTCGGGGATGGCGAAACGATATCGCACGATTGGCCAGGCGAAACCCGGCCGGTACCGTACCGCGTTATGAGGCGCGTCAGCGCGCGACAATTGTGGGAACGGATTTTGCGAGCGACCTATGATTACGGCCCCAAGGAAATATGCCGCGCTTCACTATAAAGGCCATATCGCCCTATTCGGCTATGAAATGATCGAATCGCACGCAAAAGGTCGATCTTGCGATCCGAGGAATAGAGATCCGAGGACACGCTCTGCCAAAGCAAGTATCCAGAGAGCAGAATCTCTCCGCAAGTGCGGATGATGAAATCGGGATCCCGGCAGACCAAGCGCTTAGATATGACCACCGACTAAATCAGGCGTGCTTCGCATTCCCCACTAAAACGACACGTTCGGGCGAAACTGGCTGTAGTCAGCCGATAGGAACCGCTACGAAGCTCATCGTATCACCCCTTTTTATACGCAATAGTACCGCCCGTTTCGACTGCGTCCGGGCTTCGTCCACCATCTTGCGGACATCTGCGGGGGTGTTAACGGCACGGCGGCCGATATCCAAGATGATATCCCCGGTCTGAAGACCGCTTTCGGCGGCGCGGCTCGTGGGACTGATCTCGGTAATCACGACGCCATGATCGCCTGCTCCCGACACGGCGCCTGCCGGAGCGAGCGCGAGTCCAAGGACCGGTGCCTCGCTCGGCGCTTTTTGCTGCTCTGCTTGGAGTTCAGCTGACGTCCGGGGGAACCTGCCCAAGGTCACCATGACCGTCTTCTCTTGTCCATTGCGAAAAATGCCAAACTTTGTCGGAGTTCCCGGCGCAATCGCGGCGATTCTCCTCGCAAGATCGGGCGAGTCCTTCACGGCTTCGCCGTTCACCGAAGTGATGACGTCGCCGATTTCGATGCCGCCCTTGGCGGCCGGAGTGTTGGGCTCAAGCTGAGCAACGAGCGCGCCTTCCGCATTCTTTAGCCCGATGGCTTCGGCGATCGTCGGTGTGACCGGTTGAATCTGCACGCCGATCCAGCCGCGCGTGACATGTCCCTTATCCCTGAGTTGCTGGACAACGAGTTTAACGGTTTCCGCCGGAATATCGAAGGCTACCCCGACAGACCCTCCCGAAGGCGAAAATATCGCGGTATTGACCCCAATCACTTCGCCCCTGACGTTGAAGGTCGGTCCTCCGGAGTTTCCCAGGTTCACCGGCGCATCGATCTGAATGAAATCATCATAAGGACCTTCGCCGATATCGCGTCCGCGCGCCGAGACGATTCCTGCGGTGACCGTGCCGCCAAGCCCAAACGGATTTCCGACCACAAGCACCCAGTCGCCGATACGCGGCACTTCAGCGGCAAGTCTCACATATGGAAAGTCCGTGCTTGCGCTCACCTTGATGAGTGCCAGATCCGTTTGTGGATCGGTACCGATGACCTTAGCCTCGTAGGTTTTGCCGCTGTCGATCGTAACCTCGAAGCTCCTTCCGTTGGCGACGAGGTGATTGTTTGTAACGACATAGCCGTCGCCGGAGACGAAGAACCCGGATCCTAAGGCGGTGCCTGACTTGGGAGCAGGGCTATCTGGAATCGGAGCACCAAATTGGTGGAAGAAACGATCGAACGGAGAACCAGGGGGAAAGGGATTCTTCTGCTGCGCTTCGTCCGACGACGTTGCCTCCTCGATCCTAACGCGGAGGCCTACGACTGCTGGTTTGACCCTCCCAACAATGTCGGCGAAGCCGAGGGGTGCCGGCGCACCTACCGCGTCCACCTCGGCCGCAACGGCCTGGAAGCCAATCAGCAGGTCAGGTGCTGTGAGCCAGGCCGCCATCGCCAAGGCGACCAGTGACAGCGTGATGGGAAAGCCGCGCCAAGTGCAGCTGTGTTGGACTCCGATGAGTGGACGAGCTTTATCAATCATGATAGGCACTCCATCCAGAACGGCCATGCCGCCTCATAACTCCGCTGCTCATTTACGTCGTCAGACCGCCAGCGGCGATCTGAAGGTCGTGCAGAACTTCGTGTGATGTCCCGTGTGCTGGGACAAGTCCGCTTTCGACAGGGTTTACACCCGTGACCTTGTGCGCCGGGAGAAGCCTCTCACTCACGCGCCACTCGTGGAGATCTTCACATGCTGGACGGCGCAGGCGAAGATTGAACAGCCTCATCAGTGCATCGGGCTGAGCTTCGAAGCCGCTTCCAATCTCGCGTCCAGTTCTTGGGCAGCGAAACATGAGAGGTTGCATCTTCGCCTCTATGGCCTGTCGAGTTTGCAATACTCCATCCCGGGAGTAATCCGATCTGATCATTTGACTGAGGCGACACAGGCTGCTTTCAAAAGCTAAATGGTGGGCCGATCAGCCCTTTGATCCAGATCAATAGGCGCCAAGAATTGTACAGGTTAAAACACTTCTGCGAAACAAAAGCTCCCACCAAAAGCGTGTTTCGAACCTTTTACGCTGAGCCTCTCCGTTCTTCGGGAAGTGGGGCAGGTGAAATAGACAGAGAGCCAATCAATGCACCTGGGAATCGTGCGACACCTCGCCCGAAAGCGCGGCGCCATTGATTCAAATCAATGAGCGTGCAGCTAACGACCATAGGATACAAAGATGCTCAGAGCCTTGAATGTGGACCAAGCCCGCTTCATCGCACTCCTTGCAAGGACTGCGCGCACGCAGCGTGACGCATTGCTCGGCAACGTGGCAGAGGAGGATCTTAGCGGAGTGACGCCTGGACGGGGCGAACACAATCCCACTGCTGAACTTGGATTTGAGCCGCTTCCGGCCGAGGATTCGCAGACCGCTGCGCTTCGCGAAGCAATTACTTCGTTGTCGGGGACAGCACGTCATGAGCTATACGCGTTGATGCGTATTGGTCAGGGTCATCTTGCGGCCAAGAAGTGGCATCGTGGGCTATCTGAGGCCGAGGCGCTTGGCCAGGACGCGATCACTGCAGCGATCTTCGATGATGCTGATCTCCATGACCACCTTGCAAAAGGGCTTTACGAAGCCAACCTCTCCTTGTGATGGCGTGATGACCGCCGC
>Ga0116111_1001724_pt1 | contig 14637 bp, 11 predicted proteins | sample June2015DPH_8_10_FD_89720 | JGI IMG/M metagenome (GOLD analysis project Ga0116111, IMG submission 89720) | Peatland microbial communities from SPRUCE experiment site at the Marcell Experimental Forest, Minnesota, USA - June2015DPH_8_100 | ecosystem: Environmental > Terrestrial > Soil > Wetlands... | reverse complement strand
TCCAATTCGGCAATTCGGAGCAACCGTCACCCTATCGACTATCGCGCTTCGGAAAAATCTTCCGTTAGGTTCAGGGAAAGGTGTGTTTTCCCTTGACAAGCCCTTATCATGGATGTCCTACTTTTTGCCGCCGGGCAGCGTCAGGATGACGGTGTTGCCGTCCTTGTCGAATACCATGGCTGGTGGCGCCGGCTTGGCCGGCTCTTTCGCGGGAACCGGGGAAGCCGCCGGCGTTACCGCAACCACAGGAGACATCGAGATCACCGGAGCCGTCCGCACGGCCGGCTTCGCGGCCGCGGCCTGTGCCGGCGCGCCGGTCTGTGTCTGCATGGCTTTCAGCACTTCCGCTTCCGAAATCCTCATCGACAGTTTGATGGTGCCCTCTTCCGCATGTACTTCGAACTTCGCGCTGCCGGCGGTGGGCTGCTTCGCCTGGATCATGGCCTGCACCATTCCCATCATGGCGACGATCTGTTCCGCGTCTTTGGGCGAACGCGCGTGGATCTCGGCTCCCAGCTCCAGCCCGTGGCTCACCGACACGCCGAATTGAAACCGGTCGATGGATTCCAGCCCGCTGGCTTGCGGCGCCGGCGCAACGAATCCCTCGGGCCGGTCGCCCAACCCCCAAATGTCGTAGCGCCCGCGAGCCGCCGCGATGCGCCGCACAAGCGCGGCGTCGATCCGCGCACCGTTGCCCAGGTGGTCGAGGGTGGCGAGCACGGTGGGACGGTCGCCCGCCAGCGCCGTCGACGCGTTCAGCAGGGCCACCACGCCATCGGTGGGTTTGTCGCCACCCAGTAACGGCACATCGAGGTAGCGATTGGCTCCTTGCGCCAGTCGCGCCACGTCGAACCGCCCGGTGGCCACGATCAATGCGGGCGGATTCTGGCCTTCGCCATTGGTGGCCACCAGCACTTCGTCGATATCCCGCAGCGGATCGAAGCCGGCCAGCGCCGCTAGTTTGAGCCAGTCCGCAGCAGCGGCCTGAGACTGCATCTGCGCCTTGGCCTGCGTCAAACCGGCCTGCGCCAGCGGCGATTCCGCGACTTTTCGCACGTTGATCCCGAACACGACCTTGGTTCCAGCCGGGAAGAAATCAGTCAGGCTTCGGTCCGCGGCAGGAACCGCGCGGACGGCGAGCAGGAGGACCAACAGGGGTTGCGCGAGCTTCATACCCTTGTTATAGGAATCGGCGCGTGGGGATTAAAAGTGCACAGTGGTTAGCAGCGGCGCGTTAACCGGGGTATGCGGGCAGGCGAGCAGGGCCTGCCGCACCAAGCCCACCAAGGCGCGGCATTTCAGACTGCCGCGGCTTACAATAAGCTTTCGGGACATACTTTATGGAATTCCTATCCGCCAGCCTATTGGAACTGATCGTTCAGACTTCCACCAACCTTCCGCCGGATGTCCGCGCCGCCATGTCCGTGGCGGCCGGTTCAGAAACGCCCGGGACGCAGTCCTCGCAGGCGCTCGGCATCATCCTCTCGAACATCGATATGGCCAAGGAGGACGAAGGCGCCATCTGCCAGGACACCGGCATGCCCACGTTCCTGATCCATACGCCCGTCGGGGTGAACCAGATCCGCATTCGCGAGGCGATCCAGGAAGCCGTCGCGGAGGCCACACGCCGCGGCAAACTGCGGCCCAACTCGGTGGATTCCATCACCGGCAAGAACAGCGGCAACAACCTGGGCGTCGAAACCCCGGTCTTCCACTTCGAACAGTGGGAAGAGGACGAGATCGAAATCAAGCTCATCCTCAAAGGCGGCGGCTGCGAAAACAAGAACATCCAGTATTCCGTCCCGTGCGAGCTCGACCACCTGGGCCGCGCCGACCGCAACCTGGAAGGCGTGCGCAAGTGCCTGCTGCACGCCGTCTGGCAGGCGCAAGGCCACGGTTGCGCGCCCGGCGCTCTGGGCGTCTGCATCGGCAGCGACCGTGCCCATGGCTACGAACTCGCCAAGGGCCAACTCTTCCGCACGCTGGATGACGTCAACCCCGATCCGGCCCTCGCCAAACTCGAAGCCGAGATCGTCGAGGAGGCCAACAAGCTGGGCGTCGGCGCCATGGGATTCGGCGGCAAAGCCTCGCTGATCGGCTGCAAGATCACCGCGGCCAACCGCCTGCCCGCCAGCTTCTTTGTCTCGGTGGCATACGATTGCTGGGCCTACCGCCGCCTGGGCGTACGGCTCGACGCCGCGACCGGCGCCATCACCCAATGGCTGTATCGCGACCCCAACCGCCCCGTCGAGCGCATGACCGCGGGCGAAGGTTTCCAGCTCACCGGCCGCGAAGTGATGCTCAACTCGCCGCTCACCGAAGCCCAGGTGCGCGCGCTCAAAGTGGGCGACGTGGTGCTGATCTCGGGCGAAATGTTCACCGGCCGCGACAACGTGCACGCCTACCTCATGAAGAACCCGCCGCCCGTCGACCTGCACGGCGCCGTGCTCTACCATTGCGGCCCGGTGATGTTGAAGGAAGGCGAGCGCTGGAGGGTGAAAGCCGCCGGTCCCACGACCAGCAGCCGCGAGGAACCCTACGAGGCCGACGTGATCCGGCGATACGGCGTGCGCGCGGTGATCGGCAAAGGCGGCATGGGCGCGAAGACCCTGGCCGCGATGAAAGAGTGTGGCGCCGTCTACCTGAACGCCATTGGAGGCGCCGCGCAGTATTACGCCCGGACCGTCGAGCAGGTATTGGGTGTGCACCTGATGGAATTCGGAATTCCCGAAGCGATGTGGCACTTGAAAGTCAAAGGTTTCGTCGCGATCGTGACGATGGATTCTCAGGGCCACAGCCTGCATGCCGCGGTCGAGAAGGCGACTGGAGAGCAATTGGAAACGTTGCAGAAAGTGTAACCGGGTTGGTACACTGAAACTTCTCCCGGCCAGGTAGCTCAGTTGGTAGAGCGCAGCCCTGAAAAGGCTGGCGTCGGCGGTTCAAGTCCGTCCCTGGCCACCAGTTCTAACCTTCCCGGTTTCATGGAGTTGTGGGCGCTTCCCGGTGACATTGGACTCTGGGAAAGTGCCTCTTTGGAGTCCATTTGGAGTCCAAACTCTTCACGGCCGCGTTCGTGGCAAATCGGCGATAGGTTCGGCGACATCGAGGAATCAAGTCGGGCATCGGAGGGGGCAAGACCCGCTGGGCCCCGCTTCCCAGATGAGGACTCGTACAGTGGCCCGGGAGTCGTGCCCCGTCCCCAGCCCAATGGACGAGTCCACTTCACGGTCGCAATCCGGCGGTCTTCAGGAAGAGAATCCCTGCCACGAGGGGCGGTCCACTGAAAGCGAGGGTCGCGAGCGCGCGGCTGGCGGCAGGCAACCGCGGCGGCGACCAGATCGCGTAAGCCACTCCGGCGGACAATCCGACGATCACAAGCACAAGCCCTCCTGTCCGTTCCCAGCGCCACGGTACCAACGCCAGAAAAACAAAAAGCAGGCCTACGCCCACCCAGGGCAACGCTACGACCACAGGCGTGTGCCACTCCCACGACTCTGCCACGAAGAAAAACATCCAGAATCCGGCCCACAACAGCGCCAGTGCGCGAGCCAGCAGCGCCAACCGAAGTTTCACACGAGCCTCCAGGTAGAGTATGTACCCCACAGAGAGCCGTAACAAGCCCACGGAAGTGGTTTAGATCGGGGCAAGAAAACCATCCTTTTGGAGACTGGACTGCCGGGTTCCACCACCTGCGGCCCGATGGAAGCTAAGCCCATTTCGGTCAAGGGGGAGGACACTGGTGAACGCCAAGGCGGGCGGGAAGACCGATTCTGGAGGACCGTCACTTCGGCTGTGGCATAATTTTCGGTGACAGGTTCCCCAAAATGGATAGCAATCGTGATGCCCCGGCAGCTGCGGCCTCTGAAGCGTTGATCGCGGCACCGTTGAACCTCGTATGGTCTGTCCAGACGAATATCGGTGAGTGGAACCGATGGAATCCCGAGGTCTCCTACGTTGATTTGCGCGGGCCGCTCGCGCTCGGAACCGAATTTCGCTGGAAATCCGGTGGAACTTCTATCGTGTCCACAATACGGGAAATTGAGCCCGAGCGACGAATCGCATGGACCGGACGAACGTTGGGCATCCGTGCAGTCCACGTCTGGACATTCGCGGAACAACAGGGTGGTGTACTGGTTCGGACGGAAGAATCTTTTGATGGGCTGGTTGTACGGCTTTTTGCGGGGCCGATGCGACGGATGCTTGCATCTTCGTTGGAGAAGGGCCTGCACGCCCTAAGAACGGAGTGCGAACGCCGCTTCAAGGTTGGCGGTGGTAAGGCGTAGTTGCCCGGACGCCAACCAGTTTGCATGGAGCGGCGATCAGGACTGGATAGTCGCCTACTCGGTGTAGTTGGCCCAAGTTTCGGGAATTGCGCCGGCAATCGCGTACCGTGTGCCGATAGGGCTGCGGGGTGTTCCCGCCAAGATCGGGGCCGTGAAACCGGCTCCGGAAAGTGGCCCGACACTGGCCCGAAGTCCGCGTTGTGGGCGATCACCATCGGGCGCCCGGGGCGCGCCGCTAGGTCTTTGACCGCTTGAGGTGTGGTGGTTCTTGAGCGCAACTCGCCCAAGCTTCGTTGCTTATGAGCCTGTTAGGTTGTCTCGGTGCGTGGTCGGTTTTTAGCCACTGCGGCCGGGCGGCTCGTACTTGAACAGCTTCCTGGCCTTCTTTCGCGTGAGCCGCCAGTTGATCTTGGTCCGTTGCTGGTTGGCCTTCCGGTTCCAGGCCTTGGTTTCCCGCTTCAGCGTTGTCAGATCCGGGATCCTCCGCGTGCCCAGACATTGCCGCGAGAACATGCTGAGTTCGATCTCTGCCTGATCGAGCCAACTTCCGTGTTTCGGCGTGTAGTGCACGGCGAGCCGACCCCAGAGATCCCCGCCCTTCTGCTCGCCGAAGCAATGGGCTGACCCCTTGCGCCTTTTTTTTCGCTACACTGAGGCAGAGCACTATGCCCACTTCAATTCTGACTGTGGGGTAGCGTCGCCCAAACGACCCGGCGAGCGGCGTTCATCCGTGACTCCAGGGCGCGAGCATTCAAATCCTGAATATTTTATACGAGGTCTGTGATTCCATGTCGTCTCTTCTCTCAAAGGTCCGCCAGGTTCTTTTCCAAGTAGCGTTGCCTGCAATCATCGTTTGTTGGGCGGCTGCCTCCCTTCGCGCGTCAGCGCAAGAACCGCAAATACGCCTGCTTCACGGTTCCGACGTGGTGGAAGTCCAGGCCGTGGCCCCCAACATCGTCCGGATCCATCTGGAGCCGGATGGAAAGGTCACGCCCCGGACCCTGGTGATGGACCCCTCCTTTCAACCGGTGGACACCAGCGCGGTGCATCGCGAAAAGAACGGCGCCATCCAGACGCTCACATCCCCCGAAATGAAGGTGGTGGTGAACGACACCCCCACTTTCTCGGTGGAAGTGCAGGATCCGGCGGGGAAGGCTCTGGTGACCCTGAAGAACGATTCCGGCCCGCGGTCCCGGTCCGGCAGCACTGTGCTGCAACATGACGCGAACGAGGATCTGTATGGGATCCATGGGTTGGATATTGCCGATGTGGGCACGGGAATTCTGCGGACTGCGGGCGGGACGGTGGCCGCGGGGGCTCAGGGCAATGCCGGCGGGCCCTTCTTCTTCACCACGCGCTACGCGGTGATGGTGGATTCCGACGGCGGCTCCTTCCAGACGCGCGATGATGCCATAAGGTTTTCTCGCGGCTCCCGGCCCGACACGGAATACTTCGTTATCGTGGGGCCGCCCATGAAGAGTATGGCGGGGTTAGCCACGCTCACCGGGAATCCTCCCATGCCGCCCAAGTGGACGCTGGGTTTTCTGAACTCGCAGTGGGGATCCACGGAGCAGGAGTGGCGGCAGATCACGAACACGTATGAGGAGAAAGGCATTCCGGTCAGCGGCTATATCTTCGATTTCGATTGGAAGGCCTGGGGCGAGGATAATTATGGCGAGTGGCGCTGGAACAGCACCTCGGGGGAAGGCAGCCACAGTCCGAATACGTTCCCCGACGGGGCTTCCGGCAAGTTCGCTGCGGAGATGCTGCAGCACGGGATTCATCTGGCCGGCATTCTGAAGCCGCGAATTCTGCTCACGCGAATCGACGGGCAGCCGACGGAGGCGGCCGCGTATGCCACGGAGCACAATCTGTGGTACCCGAACGAAGTCCGGGGCGACGACTATTTCACCCACCGGCCGGCGGCGAACATCGATTTCGGCAATCCCGAGGCGCGGAAGTGGTTTTGGGACCATCTGGTACCCGCGTTTCGGACGGGGATGGCGGGGTGGTGGAATGACGAGGCGGACGAGAACGGGAGGGCCCTGTTTAATAACTTCCAGTTCATGAACATGGCCCGGTCACTATACGAAGGCCAGCGTTCCATTTCTAACGAGCGCGCCTGGTCCATCAATCGGAACTACTATGTCGGGGCGGTTCGATACAGCTACGCGGAGTGGTCGGGGGATATCAGCACGGGGTTCCAGAGCATGGCGTATCAGCGCCGGCGGATGATATCGACGCTGGATCTGGGGGAGTCGGCGTGGAGCATGGATACGGGAGGGTTCAGTGGCCATCCGACCCCGGAGAACTACGCCCGGTGGATGGAGTTCGGGGCGTTTGTGCCAGTGTTCCGCGTGCACGGCGGCAACAACGAAAAGCGGCAGCCGTGGGTGTATGGGCCGGTAGCGGAGGCGGCGGCGAAGCGGGCCATGCGTCTGCGCTACGACCTGATGCCTTATATATATTCCAACGCGCGGTTGGCGAGCGAGACGGGAATCGGTGTGGCCAGACCGTTGTTCTGGGTATTTCCCGATGACGCGCGGTGTTCCGACGAGACCAGCGCGTGGATGTTCGGAGACGCCCTGCTGGTGTCGCCGATTGTTGAAATGGGAGAGGCGACCCATCGTTTCTACCTGCCGCAGGGTCAATGGTTCGACTATAGCAGCGGCAAACCGGTTCAGGGTGGGCGCGATATGGCTGTTTCCACGGATGCGAAGACGTGGCAGGATATTCCGATCTACGCGCGCGACGGATCCATCGTGGCCACGCAGCCCGCCACGCAGGGGAACGAACTAAGTCCCAAGACCCCTCTGGTGCTGGACGTATTTCCGGCGACCGCGCGGGTGGCGAAGTTCGTGGCGTACGACGACGACGGCCACACCTATGGATACGAGAAAGGGGAATACTTCCGGCAGGAGATTGCGGTTAGGCGGTCCGGCAGGACGACGGAGGTGGCGGTTAGTGCCGCGGCGGGTACCTATCAGGCACAATTTCCGAGTTACCTGTTCCGGGTGCATCAATCGAGCGAGAGCGTGACGAGCAATGGCAGCCGGCTGAAGAAGTCCCCTTCGGAGAGTGCGTTTCGCGCCTCCACCGCGCCTGGCTGGTTCGAGACCACCGACAAGTTTGGCCCGGTGACCGAGGTCCGGCTCCCGACCGACGCCAAACCGCACACTTTGACGCTGCCCGCGCATTGAGCCGCTGGCGAAACGGTGCTGGCGTGCGAAGCGCCAAGACCGTGGCTGTGGTTGATGCGCGAAGCAGCAGGCGTGGTGATGCAGGTCCTCGGCGCGATGGCGGTGTTTTGAGTAGGGCCGGTTCAAAACGCATACTGCTCCACGAGGCGTACCACGTCTTCTGGCTGAGCTTGAACATCAAAAGAGCCGCAGGATAGTACCATGGATATCTCATGGCTGTCCTCGAGATCCTGCTCGGATTTCTCGCTTGTGCCGTGACGTCGCTGGCTTCCGGCATCACCCTCGTTCGCATGCTCCGGCTCGATCTGCGCCGGGCCGAAGCTATCGGCCTGGGATATGTGGTCGGCAGCGCTCTCACCAGCACCGTTACTCTCGTGCTTGCCGTCCTCTGGCTCGCGTGGGAGGGCGTGTTTCTCGCGCTGGCAGCCTTTTCCGCAATCGTTCTGTGGCGCCATCGGCATTGGCTCCGCAATCTGAAGCCGGCGGTCCTCTCCAACATCCCACTGACGCTCCGGTTGCTGTTCTACGCGGCCATCGTGGCCTACGGCATTCTTTATTTCCGCCAGGCGCTTTCTCCGGAGATGAGCCCCGATGGCATGGGATACCACCTCGGTCTCGTCAACCTGTGGAACCATGCACATGGCCTTGCGCGCAACATAAGCACGCAAGCCACCAAGTCAGAGGGCGTCGAGATGCTGTTTCTGTTTGCATTCGCCCTCGGGCGGCATTCGGCTGCCGCGCTGGTCCATTTCAGCTTTCTGATGCTGTTGCCGTGGCTCATGGTGCTCTACGGCTGCCGCTTCGGCTGGCCGAACGGTGCGGCGGTACTGGCGGCAATCCTGGTTTTCGCGAGTCCACTGACCGGTGTGGATGGTACCTCCGCCTACAATGATGTTGCGCTGGCCACGGTGGTGTTCGCCTGCGTGTTCCTGTTCGACATCTGGAGACAGGAGCACACCTTCGGTTTGCTGCTGGCCACAAGCCTGCTGGCGGGCTTCGCCCTGGCGGTGAAAACCACGGCGACACTCCTGGTTGTGGTCGTGGTCGCGTCGGTGGCGTGGGAATTGCTCCGATCATCCAGGCGGCTGGCGGCGCGAACCCTCCTCCTGGCCGTCGCGATCATAGCGGCCGTCTCAGCCCCGTACATCGTTCGCAATGCCATCTGGTTTCAGAACCCGATTGCTCACTTCGGCAATGCGATCTTCCCGAACCGCTGGTTTCACATCTCCTTCGAGAAGTCCCTCGTTCAAAGCGAGGCCCATCCCAACGGAGTCACCTGGAGCGAGGTGCCGCGTGAGCTGACGCTGGGCGGCCCCAAGATCCAGGAATCCTTCGGTCCCCTCTTCGTCCTGCTGCCTCTGGCGCTGATTGGCCTCGCGTGGCCCCGCACCCGCTTCCTGGTCTTGGCGGCTTTGGCCGCGGCGCTGCCGTTCGCGGGTTTCAAGAGCGCGCGCCTGCTCCTGCCCGCCGTTCCGCTCCTGGCAATGGCCGCGGCTTTCGTAATCGGCCGCTTCCCTCGCGCTTCGTTGCTCGCCGGCGGAATTGCCCTGGCGCATCTGGTCGTGTCGTGGCCGTCCATCAACAACCGTCTGCACATCTCGACGGGCTGGCGCATCGTCTATCACGTCTCGTGGCGAGACGCGCTGCGCGTGCAACCCGAAGACCAATATCTCCGACGAAGATCGGGCGAGTACGTTATGGCGCGTCTGATCGAAGCCCAGGTTCCGGCCGGCGAACCGGTGCTGTCGCTCAACGCTTCGGTGGCGCAGTCGTATACCCTACGGCCGATACTAATAGCCTGGGAATCCGCATTCGCCGAGCGGATGAGCGATTTGCTCACGGCGGCGGGCTCCGCTCCCGACAACGGGGCCCGCACATGGAGCGCCATTTTTCCGAAGACCATAGCTAACGAACTGCGGATTACTCAAACAGGCCATGGCGACGGAGAGGCGATGTGGAGCGTCAACGAAATTCGCTGTTGGTCCCAAGGCGAGCCAGTGCCTGGTTCGCCGCTCTGGCAACTGCGTGCGAATCCGAACCCGTGGGACATCGCGCTGGCATTCGACGGGTCCGAGGCAACGCGTTGGAGATCCTGGGAGGCTCTACGCCCCGGAATGTCGATCGGCGCTCGGTTCGATCGTCCGGCAACCATCGACAGGGTCGATATCGTCAGCTATGACCCGCAATGGGAGAGCAGCATGGCCGCTTCCGTCCTTACGGGGAACGGCGAGTGGCAGCCTGCCATTCGATCCTGGTGGCACTCGGAGCCGGCGCCAGACCTCCGCAAAGACGCCACCCAAGCGCTCAAGCGCTCGGGAATTCGATTCATCGAGACGAGCCGCGAGGCCTGGAACCGGGCGCCGTTTGGCGGCGATTGCGCAGGATGGGGTGTGCAACAGGTCGCTGCCACGCCGGAGTCGGTGTTGCTGCGGGTGGAGTGACGTGTTCACATCTCCGCCGTACGCGGCACAGCGCGAATACGACCCTGAAAGTGGATTCACACCCGTACCGCCGGAAGCTTACTGCGACTGGTTCCGGGTGGTCGCCGCAAACATCGCCGCGGTCCTCGCGCCGGATGGTTCGTACTTCCTGAACATCAAGCCCCACGCGGAGGAGGGCGAAAGAAACCGACAGGGGCTTCCCCCTGAACGGCCCAAGGGAAGAGAAGCCCACTTTCGAGGAACTTGCCATGGGCGCGTCCCGACGGGGGTTCCGTAAACGCTACGGCGTTACAGAGGAGTAATCGTCGCGGCGAGTCCCTTCCCGCTAATGCGACCGCCGCCCGATCACTTTGCCGTGTAGCCGTTTTACGTTCAGTTGCCGAACTCGATACGGAGTTGTGGTAAGCGTACGTCCTGAACCGTGTTGACGAACCGAGTTGGAGTAGTAGGCAGTGACTCCTGTCCACGATCCGGAGTCGTGGGCACGAGGCCAATCGTGTTAGTCCGATTCCACAGTGGTGTTGATGGGAACGCCGACGTGCAAGACAGGAGTTCTTCGATGCTGGCGGGTCGGAGGATGTTTCTCCCAACCAGGAAATAATTGTGAAAGCGACACTTGCCATGACTCCCTTTCTTCAGTATTATGAATAAATGCGAAAGGGCGCTTATCTCGGAAACTTTGACCTCATGCTGCTGCTGGCACTTCTGCGTTTGGGCGAGGATGCTTATGGAGTGACGATCGCCCAGGAGCTTGAAGAACAGACAGGCCGCGAAGTCGTCGTCGCGAGTGTCTACGCAACATTGGAGCGTCTTCAGGAACGCGGCCTGGTTACTTCAAGTCTGGGCGACTCCACTCCCGAACGTGGCGGCCGAGCAAAACGCTATTTTCATATTACTACGGCTGGAATACGCGAGGTCCGTGATGCCCGACGATCCCTGATGAACTTGTGGAAAGGTTTGCCAGAACTAAAAGGAGAGAAAGCATGACGTCGAAACAACCCCCCAGAATTGCAACGTGGATGCTGAAACATTTTGGGTCCGGCCCCAACAATGACGCGATCCTCGGCGATCTTGCCGAACAGTACCTGCAGAAGGACAGCGCGATGTGGTACTGGCGTCAGGCAATGAAAGCCATTCCGGTGAGCTTCTTCAAGGAAATTAGAGGACACAAGCGGATCGCCGCCAGAGCGCTTCTGACAGGTTGGGTCATGTGGATTCTTGGCGGCATATCGATCTTCCCTCTCGTCTTCTTCGGGACCAACGTGGGCTTCGACTTTGAACCGCGCCACCCAATCGGCACTGCGTGGAGCTTCATGTGGATGCCGGTACTTGGTCCAGCAAGCTTTCACCGGCCTTTCTCCTTTGTATTCGCAGTCGCGTTGCCTCTCATAGTCGGGGCAATGTGTGGCTGGCTGGTCGCCCGCTGGCAAATTTGTGCTCAACGACATCCGCCAGCGATTCGGATATCACAAGTTCATCGCGACCAACAAACAGGCGTAGTACTTCTGTTTGCCGGTTCGATCCTTCTTATGGACCTGCTGCTCTTCGGACCGTTTATCCTTACCGTTGGACCTCTCGTGGCTAACCTCTTCTTTGGACCTCTCGCGGCTAACGTCGCTGCTTCGGTCCTGGGAATTCTGCTCGGCGGCGGATTGCTCCGCGATAATTCAAGGACAGTGAGCAATTAGCGGAATCTGGGTAAAACGGCTCTGAGCAGGAATCTGTAGAGGCCCCGGATTTGAGGGCATTTCGCGACACGAGCGCCATTCGGTAGATTTTGGCGTTTGCTGACCGACAACGAGTTCACCAAGATCCTGGGCTGGCCGGGCTACCGGGTCTATCATCATGAGATTGACGAGAAAGGCCAAGACCCTAAAACTTTGGGTGCGACGCAAGCGCGGCAACCGGGTACTGAGGTGTCCGCGGCGTTCATGTTGGATTAGGCCGCGCTTCTCAAGTTCCGCCATGTCGCGCTTCACCTGGCGGGCAGACTTGCCCAGTTCGATGGCCATCCTCTGGAAGGAGCGCCAGAAGACGCCATTGGTGCCGGCCCAACGCACACTACGCTCGTACAGTCGCTTTTCCCCGTCCGTCAGATCCGTTTGGCGTGCTACGATATCTGGCGGGTAAAAGCCACCACAATATCTCTTTGGGGGTCATGAGACGTCAACACTGTGGTTTCACCGAGGGGATGAAACCCGTCTGCATCGTCGGCGCAGGCGTTGCGGGGATTTCCACCGCTTACGCCCTGTCCCGAGCGAAAGTGCCGTTCGACTGGTTCGATGATGGTTCGCAGCCGGGAGGTTTGTGGCGCTACCAGAACGACAATGGCAAGTCAGCGGTGTACGCTTCGCTCATCACCAACACGTCGGCGCCGAACATGCGGCTGTTCGACCACGACAAGCCCTCGCTCGGCGAGAGGTATTTGCGGCACGATGAGGCCATGGAATATCTGGACTGGTTTCTGGAGCGGACCGGGCTGCGCGAGTTGCTGACGCCGGGAACCGCGGTAACTTCGGTGGTCAGAGCGAACGCGGGTTTCACGGCGACCACGCGCTCCCGGTCGGGCGCGGCCGGGTCGCGGGAGTACGGCTCGGTGGTGGTCGCCAACGGCCGCAACTGGTGCCCGGTGGTCCCGAAGTTCCGCGGCGAGTTCTCAGGACGCTTCCTGCATTCCCTCGCCTACAAGACGCCGGAGATCCTGAAAGACCAGCGCGTCGTGGTGGCCGGGTTCGGGAACACGGGCGCGGACATCGCGGTGGACGCGGCGTCCTGCGCCCGCGAGGTGATCCTGTCGAGCCGCGGCGGCGGATTCCTCTCGTTGCGCTACTCGCGGGGCGGGAAGCCGGCGGACCTGTTGCGGAGGAAGTGGACTCATCGCCTGCCGAGGCTGTTGCGGCGCGAACTGGCGCGGCGGTTGCTGCCGAAACGCGGGCTGTCGCCGAAAGTGGTGGAGGCGCTGGAGGCGAGGGCGGTGTTCCGAGCGAAGCCGCCGGTGATTAACGATCGAATCGCCGGGCTGATTGATTCGGACGCGATTCAGGTGCGGCCCGAGATTGTGGAGCTGGCGGGTTCGCGGGTGCGGTTTGCGGACGGAAGCGTGGTGGAGGCGGACGTGCTCATCGCCGCGACTGGCTTCAGCACGTCGTTTCCTTTTTTTTCGGACGAGATGCTGGAGCGGAATGGCGGTTTCCGGGACCGCTACTTCCGCGTGGTGGCGCCGGCGGAGCCAGGGCTATACTTTGTCGGCCACGCCGCAGTGCTCGGCCCGGTGTGGCCGGTGATCGAAGAGCAGGCCCGATGGGTGGCCGGGTTGATTACGGGCGAGTGCCGGCTACCTTCGGAGAGAACCCTGGCGCGCCGGGCGAGGGCGCAATCGGCGGGCAATGCGCGGATCTGCCGCGAATCGGCTCGGGGGGAAGATACTGTGGAGACGTACCCCTACATCGACGCACTGAAGCGGGAGCACGGTCTGCGCGCTAAGTAAGTCCGTGGTTTCAGAAGTTCGTTTACGTATTGCCGGACCCTGAGAGCTGAAAAAATCCCTGAGATCACCGGGTTGACAGACGGGAGCGTCTGTTTGAATGTCCCACTTTGCTCCGCGAGGGCCTGCGTTTTTGTGGGGCAGGCGCTTTCGCCTGCCAACCGGTTTTTTCACGGCTCCGAGGGAGCGGTCTTCACGGAATACGCGGGCGAGTTTTTGGACGTTACGACCTCTCGCCGGGTCGCCGATGGATTCGATCACCGTGATCAGGTACAAAAACGCGAACGGCAGGCAGGCCCCGGGGTTGAATCCGAGGCCATAACGCAGCGGCACGGGCACGGCGATAGGCGGCAACCCCCGGAGGCCCCGCAGATCCACCCTTCCCATGAGGAAGGCCGCCAGGTAACCCGCCCCAGCCCGATGACTACCGAGGTCATCCGCAACCGCGGAATGGAGCTACTGTTGAGCGCGACGATCACCACCACCACGATAGCGGCCAGCAGGAGATTCTTCGGGCTGCCGAAGGAGCCGTCGCGTCGCGCGTCGAAGCCGCCTCCCATGCTGGTGATTCCCACTTCGATGAGCGTCAGCCCGATCAGCGTCACCACCGTGCCGGTGACCAGCGGCGCGATTAAGCGGGTGGCCAGGCGGATGAACTGGCTCATGGTAATGGCCACCAGCGAACCCGCCAGGCAGAGCCCGAAGATCATCCCCAGGGCGCGCGTGGCCGATGCGCCGGCCGCCATGCTCAGCCCGGCAGTCGAGATAATCGGCCCCAGGAAAACGAAACTGGTCCCCTGTATGCTCAGCAGGCCCGATCCCACCGGACCGATCCGGCGCGTCTGGATTAGCGTGGCGAGGCCCGATACAAACAGCGACATGCTGACCAGGAACACGGTCGAGGCGCGGTCCAGCTTGAGCGCATTGCAAATGAGCAACGGCGGGGTGATGATGCCCACGAACACGGCAAATACGTGCTGCAAGGCTACGAACAGCGTCTCGCGTAGTGGAGGCTTGTCGTCGAGACCGTATAGCAGTTCGGCGCCGCCGGCGCGCCGGCTGTCGACTGTATCGCCCCGCTCCGGGCTGCCGCTGTGCGCGCCGTGCATTGGTAGATTATGGCGCGGTTTCAGCGTTTTAGCACCGACCCGTTTCCATCAACCCCCTTTCAAACCGTGCTTGCGGTTTTCCCGCACACGGCTTAACGATGATCTTCTTGGTGTGGCGTG
>Ga0116111_1001722_pt1 | contig 14637 bp, 8 predicted proteins | sample June2015DPH_8_10_FD_89720 | JGI IMG/M metagenome (GOLD analysis project Ga0116111, IMG submission 89720) | Peatland microbial communities from SPRUCE experiment site at the Marcell Experimental Forest, Minnesota, USA - June2015DPH_8_100 | ecosystem: Environmental > Terrestrial > Soil > Wetlands >... | reverse complement strand
GAAAAGGCACCGGCCTGGGGTTGGCAATGGTCTACGGCATCGTCAAGCAGAGCGGGGGATACATTTGGGTCTACAGCGAAGTGGGGAAGGGGACTACCTTCAAGATTTACTTGCCTCGAACCGCGGAAGAGGTTGATGAGTCGGGCCCCGGGCAAAGTGGAATCAAGGCCCAACAAGGGACAGAGACGCTCTTGCTGGTGGAGGATGAAGACGCAGTCCGGGCGCTGGTGCGAAATGTCTTGAAGGAGAGAGGTTATAGGGTCATGGAAGCCAGCCGCGGTGAAGACGCACTGGAACTCGCGGAACAGTACTGGGGGCAGATCGATCTGCTGGTGACCGACGTGGTTATGCCGCAGATGAGTGGACGCGAACTCGCCCGCCGTCTCGCTAACTTGCACCCGCAGATCAAAGTGCTGTACATCTCGGGTTACACGGACAACGCGGTCTGGTATCAAGGCGGGCTCGATTCCGGCGGGGCATTCCTGCAAAAGCCTTTTTCTTCCGAGGTGCTGGCTCGCAAGGTGCGAGAGGTATTGGACGGTCCTCCCCACGGGCGTTCCTAACAGCTCGCGGCGGCGGACGTCCCGCGAGGCGGGATAGCCCATGGCGTCAGGAGCAGACGGTCGGCACTTTGAGCGTCACTGGGCGCGAACATGAGAACTCAGTTTTCCCACCGCCGCGAGAGCGTCGCGATCCTGCGGGTCGCTCTTCAGGCCCGCCTGATACTCCCTCATCGCCTCCGCCCTTCGGCCCTGGGAGAGATAGAGTGCGCCTAATTTGAAGTGGGCTTGGCTGTTCTGTTGCTGCGGTGAAAGGGACAGCGCGGTGCGGAGTTCCGTCTCCGCAGATGCATTCTGGCCCGTCTTCCCATAAGCGATTCCCAGGTTCAAGTGAGGGTTAGGGTCGTCGGGTTTCAGTTCAATGGCTTTATGGAGGAAGGAGACAGCCTCCGCGTAGCGCCCCTGGTTGGTACACACCAGCCCCAGGTTGTTCAAAATGGATGAGTCGTTAGGGGCCAACCTAAGGGCCTCACGCCACTCCTGTTCGGCAAGCTTCACGTCTCCCCGCTGCCAATGGATCAGTCCGAGCCCGCCGTAACCCCTGACATTCGGCTCGATCTCGACGGACCGGCGAAACTGTTCTTCGGCCTCAACAGTCCGCCCCTCCCCCAGATAGAGCTTTCCCAACGCATTTCGAGCGTTGGAATTCAAAGGAAAAAGGGAGACGGCCGTGCGCAACTCAGGCTCCGCGAGTTCGAGCGAATGCGTATCCATGTACGCGACGCCGAGGTATAGGTGTGAGGCTGCATTATTTGGATCGAACTCGAGGGACTTTTTCAAAAAATCAACCGCTTCTGGGTATTGCTGGTTTTTCAGACACACCATCCCGAGGTCGCCTAATGTATACGGGTCTTGCGGCGCCATTTTGAGCGCTTCATGCCACTCTCGCTCGGCCGACTCCGCATCCCCCATTTCCCAATAGGTTGTCCCCAGAAACTCCCTGACATAGAAAGCGTCAGGACAAGCGGCCAACGTGTTCGTGTAAAGCGTCAAGTCATTTTTCCAATCGCGATTGCGCGTGACGATGCGGAACGAACAAAGTGCCACCAGGAGGACGAACGCGGTGGCAAGTGCCCTGCTCCAGACAGCGCCGCGGGCTGAGGCTCGAGCCCGCAATCTCAGGAATCCCCAACCCAGTAACCAACAAAAGCCTACAGACGGCAGGTAGAGATACCGTATCTCGAAAGCAGCACCGATCGGCATCCAACGGGCGTTCAGGGCCGGAGCCAGCGGCACCAGCATCCACAGGAGCCCGAACGATAGGGGCCGGGCGTGGCGCCACAAGAAAAAGAAAAGGGCGCCGCATACTGTTAAGGCAGCTACCCCCCCAACGACCGCCGGAACGAACCAGCCGGAGGGGGGGTGGAAAGGGCAGAACACGCGGAGGTCCAAGGGCCAAAGAACATTCCAAAGATATTGACCTATCAGGGCGATAGCGGATACAAATGTTTGGTACCAAGTGAGATCGTAATTCCGACCCGACCTCAGTGCCCCCAAAACGCGAACGCGGAACACAAGGTACGCAACGGTCAGGAGCCACAGCACCGCGTAGCGCAAAACTTTTTGAGCCGGCCTCGTTTCCGCACGGTCGGCGCGGTAGAAGTGTTCGTAGACGGTGGCCAGCAGTGGCAGCGTCACCGCCTGCTCCTTGGAGAATATAGCCAGCGCGAAGCTCCCCGCCATAGCAAGCTGCGCGAAGTACGAAAATCTCCCGCCAGGCCGCGCCACTGCCAAGAAAAACCAGAAAGTGAGCAGGTAGAATATGCTCAACTGCAAATCGGGGCTGGCCGCAATCCAGGCAATTGCTTCAGTGTGGATAGGATGGATTGCAAACAATACGGCTGCCATTAATGCCAAATTGCGGTCCTGGAACATCCGCTTCGTAAGTAGAAAGACAGCACACACGACCGCCCCGTGAAGGACGATGTTGGCCAGATGAAAGCCGAAAGGGTGAGGCCCGAAAACTTGATAGCAAAGCAGATACCCCACATTCATTAAGGGCCGATAATATTTCAGGGCCTCCACACCGAGGTAAGAGGAGACCGGAGTCGTAAAGATTTTCGCCAAATGGTGGAAATTGCGGATGTAGGGGTTATCCAGCACCTGCATCTCGTCGTCAGAAACGAAGCCGTTGCGCAGGGTATTTAAATAGGGCAAAGCCGCACCGACCGCCAAAAAGGCAATCAGTGTGAGGTCCGAAAAGCGGGACAAGCCCTGCCGCCCGCTCACGTCGGAAGGAAGATTGGGCTGCTGCTTTTTCAGCCCAACGCTCAGGGGCGCCCGGGAAGAACCTCCACTTCTTCTCCCGGACCCGCCGCGGCCGTGGCGTTGCTGACCGGCTTTATCTGAACGTAGCGGGGCCATGTTATCGAGGTCGGACTTCCATTTTGATTTCACGTCCGACTCTAATGTACACCTGACCACCTCCGCGAACAATGCTCCAGCCCACCGCGGAAGTTGGCCGAAGAAGGGCTTGAGGCGAAGCGCAAGGCGGCCTCAGAAGAGGCCATGGCGATTGAAGCTTGATTCGAGGGGGCCGCTTGGCGTAGAATCCTGCGAGAAAGCGCGATTGAAAGCGGAGATTCCGGCGTAGGGCACTCCTGCCCAGGATGCCAAAATGGAAATCCTGGGACAGGCGCTGCCGGGGGAGGCGCTTGTATGCAACGCGGGCTTGGCTGGGCGGAGAGGTCCATGAACTGCGGGTTCTCGGGCGGAGCAGGTAAGCCCCTGTTGCTCGTGTGTCTGGCGCTCGGGCTAGCTTGGCCCGCCTCCGCACAGCAACGACACAGAGTGCTGATCGCGGGTTTCGAGGTCCAACTCCAGGGTACGGTTCGCCTGGAAGAGGGGAAGAAGCATGTCGCAGACGCGGACGTGCGCCTGGAAGATCCGCAGGGCCGGGTCGTCGGAGAACAACCAGTCAGCACGAACGGGCAATTCTGTTTCTCAGGTCTTCCCAAACTCGCATATACTCTCATCGTGACCGCCGACGGCCATGGGACTTACGTTCAGCGGCTGGACCTAACGAATGAGGGAGGCACGACCAACGTCAATATCGTTTTAAGGCCCATCAAGAACGAGGAAATAACCGCGCCCGCTGATGGGGCCCGCACCGACGCCACGGCACCAAAGAAAGCCCGCAAAGAGTTGGAAAGGGGGGTTCGCGCCTCCGAGGAGCGCAATCTGAGTGAGGCGCACGCCCATTTCGAGAAGGCCGTCAAGATCTACCCCTGTTATGCACGGGCTCAGGTGGATCTTGCCTTGACGCTGATGCGAGAACGCGACTCGCCGCATGCCGAGGCGCCACTCAAGAAGGCGATCGAGTGCGATCCCGACTTCGTGCAGCCTTACCTCCACCTTGGGCGGCTCTTTAACGCCGAGCACCGCTACGACGAGAGCCGCAGCGTCCTGGCGGATGGAGTCCGCCGAGCGCCCAGTTCCTGGCAGTTGTACTATCACCTCGGGCAGGCCGATGAAGGCCTTAAGAACTACCCGCTGGCCGAGCAGGAACTCCTGCGGGCGTTGTCGTTCCGCCCCGACGACTCTGCCGCTGTCCACGAGAAACTCGCTGACGTCTGCTTGAGGGAGAATGCTTACGATAAGGCTTACGCGGAGATGCGTGCCTATCTGCGGACCGATCCCGACGGACCATACGCCGCCAGAATAAGAGCCGCCATGCAGAAGTTGGAATCGGCGGGCCTCGTCCACCCAACGCAGAGTCAGCTCATCTCAGGGCCGCCGAAGTTGTAGTTGTCGGTTGATTAGTTCGCGAGGCGGCGCAGGGTTCTCGCCTGCGCCAGTCGTGGTTGGCGCGTGCTCCGGGACCCAATCCCCAGCAACCGCCTTTCAGCCCGCTTGAGCGGGCGGCATCATTTAGCCCATGGCGTGAGCCATGGGACCGAGTCCCCAGCAACCGCCTTTCAGCCCGCTTGAGCGGGCGACATCATTTAGCCCATGGCGTGAGCCATGGGACCGAGTCCCCAGCAACCGCGTCTCAGCCCGCTTCAGCGGGCGACATCATTAGAGATTATCCTTGTCGTATTTCACCCCGTGCCTTTTGAGCAAGGCAGCAACCTCTTCTTCGTAAGTCAGCTTGCGATGGTGCGCTTCCTGGTTGAGGATGTAATTCCTTACTTCCTCTATTTTCGAGGGGCTGACGCTGAAGCCGGCGTACCCGATTTGCCAGGCAAAGCCGACGGCGGGCCAGCGTTCATTCGCCACCTTTGACGAATTGGCTTTGACCTTGTCCATCATTTCGGAGAGCGAAAGGGCGGCAGGAAGCACGAACAACAAATGAACATGGTCTTTCGGGCCGTTTACAAGCAGTGATTGCCCTTTAAGGCGTCCGATGATCCCTCCCATGTAGGCAAACAATTCCTCCTTGATTGTAGTCGTTAAGAGGGGCCGGCGGTCTTTGGTGCTGAAAATGGCGTGAATGATCAAGCTGCTGTACGTGTGTGGCACTCGTTCCTCTTGAATCCGGTTGATGTCGCCCCTGGCGGGGCTCACGGTTTCTTAGCCATCCCTCATCCCCATAGCTGACGCTATGGGCTAACCGATGTCGCCCGCCACGGCGGGCTTATTGCCGAAGCGCACGCCGTTTCTTACCCCTGGGAGGGGCGCAAGGGTCCGGTGCTCCCTAGCCTCCACGCATTCACTCCCGCAAAACGCTGGGCAGGGGAAAAGAAAAAGCGGGTTGGGCCGCGAGGCCCAACCCGCCAGAGAGTTCCTGCTGCGGAAGGGGCGGTCTGTGAACCACCCCTTGTGTGGAACTCAGAAGGAAACACGCAAGCCAAGCTGGATCATCCGCGTGTATTGGCCCGCCGCCCCCGCCGCCGCCCCTATCGCGTTGAACTGGTTGGTTGGGCCGTAGAGCGCACCGAAGTCGGGCTCATCCAGCAGGTTGAGGCAAGGATTGTTCCAGCATGCATCGGAGAATTCCATGTGATTGGTCGCGTTGAACATCTCCATGTAGAATTGAATGCCCACGCGCTCCGTGATCCGAGTATCCTTGGTGATGCCGAGGTCGAGATTGTAGCGCGACATCCCGCGCAGATCGCCCGTAGTCATACTCCGTCCGTCGATACCCGGAAACATCGGCCGGAACTGGCTGAATATCTGCTGCGCATTATTCCCGAACAAGTTAATGCCCGGTCCACCATTGGAAGCGTTGCCATTCGAGCCGGCAAGTCCGGTTTCCGTGATGCCGAATTTGGGTGAGTTGCTGAGCGTCGCGGTGTTAACACTCACCGGTACGGCCCCGGCGCAGATGCCCGCATAGCCTTCGCCGAACTCCTGGCAGGAACCGGTGTACATCGGTATGGGATAGCCGGTCCCGAAAGTGAAGAGGGGCGAAATGGACCAGCCACCGATGATTCTGCTCAGCACCGGGTTTGAGCTCGCGAAGCGTCGGCCTTTGCTGAAAGGCAGTTCGTACGTACCGAGGAGGTTAAAGACGGCTTTCCGGTCCCAGAACTGCGGTCCGTAGTCGACTCGGTAGTTCCAGGGATTGGTGGAGTCGGCTTCGGTATATTCCTGGTTAATGGATTGGGTGCCGAGGCTGTGTTGATAAGTGAGGTTGCCATTGAACGTCAGGCCATGTGAAGCCCGCTTTTGCACCGAAATGACCAGGGCCTGATAGTTGGAGAAGCCGTCGGTCGTGTCCGCCAGAGCAAGCTCGGCCTGGTTGGTCGAGATGAGGGCGGGCCCGAATACGAACGAGCTGTCCATGTCAGCCCACATACTGGTTACCGAGTTGGTGACAATGTTGCCATATTCTTGAGAGGCGACGGCGGCCGTGCAATTCGCGAAGCCGCCGCAGTAGGCGCTGCCCGCCAGGGCCTTCTCGAAGAAGGGCTGTGTGGCGCTCATCGAGACGGCGCTCTTTTGGCCCGGCAGCGCTTGGCCTGTCAGGGCGGACCAGACGTTGGCGTAAGCTTGGGCGAAGGTCTGCCCGCCATAATTCATCATCCAGGGGACATCATTCAAGTCGATACCCTGGTAGAGGTGCTTGGCCCAGTTGCCCGCGTAGCCTACTTCCAGGATCATATCACCTTTCAACTGCCGCTGGATACTGACGTCGATCTGGTCCGAGGTTCCGGGCCGGAAGTTGTAGCCCAACGATTCGGCGAGAGGCGAATAGGGGGCGTTAACGCCCGGCTGCACCGGGCTCGCCAGGGTTTGCGAAATGGCCGGGAAGGGCGCGACGTTCCCATCCACGCCGATCCTGAACGCATTGGTCGGGTCCACCCCGCTGGGGCCCAGGCACTGGCCGGAGGTCGAGGCGCCATAGCACGATACCGGCTGTAGGAAGCCATCGCCCAGGGAGGGGCCGGAAATCTGGTCTATAGCGTTGATCCGGTCGTAGAAACGACCGTACCCCCCACGGACCACCGTGGACTTACCGCCGAACAGCTTGCCTAGCAAGCCCTCGCTAACGTTGGGGTTCCACGCCAGAGAAACGCGCGGGCCGAAACCCCCGTAAAAGGGAGCGTACGGATATTTCAATCCGGCGCCCACCGCCCTGATCGGCGTGAACCCGATTGTCGGGTTGTACACCTGCCCGGCCTGCGCGGCTGCCAGGCGATTGCCCAGATAATTCTCCGGCGTAAGGATGTTGCCGGCAGGGTCCACCTCAATATCCTGCTCGCCGTTTAGTTCATAGGGCGGCATCTGCACGCTATAGTTGAGACCGTAACTGAGGGTGAGACTGGGCTTGATTTTCCAGGTGTCGCTGAAGTAAAGGCTGTAATCATCATCTTTATCGAAAGTGACCAAAGGCGTACCGAGAGGATTCAGGTTCAGGTTCGCCCCAGTGCGGGTGGCGACAATCGAGGATTCACCCACTATGCCCAGCAACTCGCCATACCAGCTCTTGTAGGTACTGAGCTCGTCGTCGGGAAGGCAGTTGGCAGAGAGGGTACTGGTGCACGGCTGCGGCAGGTATTTGGGGTCCATTACCACGCTGCTGCCGTTGGTGAGTTGATAGACGAGCTGGGTCAGCCCTCCCACCACGTTGTCGTACCGGTTGAAGTGCATCCAAATGTGGTGTGCTTCGCCCCCGAACTGGAAGAGGTGGGTGCCCCTGAGCCAAGTCAGCGTGTCGCGGTAGTCAAAATCGTGCGCGTCCCAGAGCCGGGGGCGGGCACTCTGGGTGTTAATGTTCATGGGGATCATGTTGGCGGACTCGCCGAATTCCATCGCCCCCGGAATGCCTGAAATCTGGGGCACAGCGCCCGCCCGGTCCCACTGCCAATAGTCTCGCTTATAGCCGAAGCGGAAGTCGTTGGTCAGCGTGGGCGAAAGCGTGGTGGTGAGCCCCGTCGTAAAGAGACGTGGCTGGAGTGGCTGGCTGGAACCTGAGGCGGGGTCACCCTTCGTGTCGCCCGGCAGCAGGCCTCCGTAGTCTACCTGGGCGGTATTAGGATTGCTCTCCCGGTAATATCGCCAAGTGCTGAAGAAGCGATTCTTCGCCCCGAAGTCGTGGTCGACTCGGACCGTTCCGATGTCGTCCCTGAGCGGGTAGCTCAAATTGGCGCGATAGCCGTAGGTGTTCCCGTAGTGGTCGCCATCAGCCATGTCGTTAGGCTCGGGTTCGTATTTGGACCAGATTTGGCTCGCTACCGGGTTGAGATAGACGCCGCGCGGATCACAAGGCAGCCCGCCGCTGGGCCCGCATTGAGTGGAAGTGTTCTTAGGCGCAAAGTTATACTGCACGAGGGTACCATTAGCGTCAGGGAGTTGCAGGATGCCTGCCTTCAGGTTGTCCGACGGTACAAGGACCTCAATCGGGCCTGAGCGCGGGTAACGCTCGCCTTCATAATTCATGAAAAAGTAGGTCTTGCCACCCAATAAGGGCGGCAGCAGGGGACCGCCCACGGCGCCGCCGAAACGGTTAAGATGGAACGTGGGCTTCTTATCGCCAACGAAATTGTTGTACCAGTCGTTGGAGTCCAACACTTGACCCTGGTAGTAATCGTAGGCCGCGCCGTGGAACGCGTTGGTGCCGCGCTTGGTGACCACCATCGCCTGGGCGCCGGTGGACGAGCTGAAGTCGGCGGTCATGTTGTTGGTGTTGACCTTGAACTCCTCGACGCTCTCTATCGGCATGGGGAGCACACCGCGGTTACCATTGATATAACCGTTGTCACCTTCAAGAACGCTGGTGTTGCTGGCGCCGTCCACCATGAAGGTGTTCTCGTCGCTCATGGCGCCGCCGACTTGGCCGCCTGTTTCGTTGCCCCCTACATCTCCATGATAAGACGGCGCCACGGTGGGTTGATAGTAAAGTAAACTCGTGACGTCACGATCCGTGCTGGGCATGTTGAGTATCGCGCCACCCGAGAGGCTCGTGCCCATGGTGGAGTTCGTCGTTTGCAGCTCCGCGCCAACGGTGGCACGGACTTCTACGGTTTGCGTAGCTGCCCCCACTTCAAGCGCCACGTTGAAGGTGTAATCCTTACCCACTTCCAATGTCGCGTTCGTAATCTCGGCTTTGCGGAAACCCTTCGCATCCGCGGTGATGGTGTAAACGCCGACCCTGAGGCCCACAAATTCATAATGGCCGGCCTTGTTAGTTTGCGTCGTGCGCGCTTCATTCGTTGAGGTGTCGACCACCATAACAGTGGCTCCTGGCACCACGGCGCCTGACGGGTCGGTGACGGTTCCGGCCACGTTGGCCGACGACAGAGTTTGCGCCGAAACAGACACCGCAGCGACAGCCAGCATGAACAAAAAAGCAAGAATAATCCCCAAGTTTCGCATCATCTATACCCTCCTGTAGGATTGATCCACGCGACGCTCGAGATGAGGCTGGCAAGCCTCCAGTGGATCCACGTTTCCATTGAATCTTGTTCGAGGGCGAGGAGTGAACGTAAGTCTCGTTGGTGGCAACCGCCCATAGCCTTTGCCGCAACGTAGGCCGCCAGACCGTTGCGTCCCTTTCTGCCTGCACTCTTATAAGAGTTCCCGACTACCCTAACCCGATGCTCCCCGTAAAATTGGGGAGTCCTTGTTACCGCTTTGCTTTCGCAGAAAGTTACGGAATTATTGCACTCGCGTTAAAAACCGACGAAACGAAGGGGGAACATATAGCAACTCAAGTCTAGTTGTCAAGCCAAACTTGGGGCATTCCTCCCTTGCCCGTCTGGGCTTAATTTCAATTCAGAAGAAGTGGGATCCAAGACTCTCCTCACGGGTCTCAAGTGCAATCAAGCCCGGGGACAGGACGACATTAGCCTCTGCTCCGGGTACACCCCCACTTCTACCCATCTTCCGTGGAGCAATCGAGATTCCAAAGCAGTCACCGCACCTAAGCACATGATTGTGTTAGTGATAGTGTCTCCGGCCAAGTTTCACGTTGCGCCGGAGAATCCCAAAAAAAGAATATCTATACAAAAAACTGTAATCCCTCCCGAACTCTGGAGTTTCCTTCGCTGAGCGTTGGTATCATTTGGGACGGGACCCGTTTCGAAACGCCGGTCATTCCCGCGAAAGCGGGAATCCAGTCCGTCGACAGCGCATTTCCGAGGGTTTGGCGAGTGGATTCCCGCTTTCGCGGGAATGACTGCGGTGTGCGGCCACCTGCACAGAGTTTGGCGGTAAGAATCTAAAAAGTAGAAGTCAATCGAGCCAGCCACCTCTTCCTTGCAGGCGCCTACAAGCCCTCTCTCTGCCGGTACCACTCGACTCACAAACGGTTTTGCGCCGCCATCATTTACTCCACGTGCAAACGAAATGTCAAGGATAAAATGACGGAGTGCTCCCCGCCGACCACCTACCATCTATCACCTTACATGTTATTTGGCTGGAAGCTTATAGCTAACTGAAAACCCACCAGGGCCGGGATTCTCAAGGGTAGTTTTTAGCTGCGGGTTCGTTTGAACAGCTCTAATAAAATCGGTGAGCTCTTCCCTGAGGTCGGTGACGTTGTGCGCCACGATGACACCTCCCGGTCTGACGATGGGGATGACCATGTTGAGGTACTTCACGTAGTCCTGTTTCCAGGCGTCAATAAAGACGAAATCATAAGGGCCGGGGAGTTTGGGAACTTCCTCGAGCGCATCGCCCAGTTTGAGTGTGATGACGGAATCCAAGCCTGCCGCTCGGAAATTACCCTGGGCAAGCTTCGCCCGGCCCTCGTCAATTTCCAGGGTCAGCAGATGGCCGCGCTCCTTGCGCAGGCCCATCGCTATCCAAATCGAGGAATAGCCGTTCGAGGTGCCGATTTCCAACCCCTCCCGGGCGTGGACTTTCTCTGCCAAGGCGCGCAGGAACGCGCCTTCATCGGGATTGACATTCCATAGGTTGCCTTCGTTCTGGCGCATCCATTTCAAGCGCTCCAGGGCGCGTGCGTCGGCGCCACCTTGCGCGGGCGTGTTCTTGGAAAAGGCAAAGAGAGAGAATGCGGTCAAGAGCAGTTGGATACAGATGATCTTGAATGGGGCAGTCGACATAGTCATTCCTTTTCGAGAAAAGTCTGCTTGCCAGACGCGAACGGGGGACAACGTCCTACGCATTTCGACAATCAGCCGGTGCGTTAGCAGGATGCTGAAAAAGCCGTCTAGCCTGTCATTCCGAGGAGTCCCGATCTGATCGGGACGACGAGGAATCTCGCATGTCCTTTGTTTCCAGAGCGAGATTCCTCCCCTTCGCTCCGCTCTGGGTCGGAATGACAACGTTCACAAACGTTTTTCAGCATCCTGTTAGGGCGAAGAACGCTTGCGGCGACGCCGATGGAGGAGTTTGAAGCATTTCGGGTTTCCTGGCAAGAGCCAGGAAGAAGGGGGCTAGGAATTGGGGGCTGGGGACTGGGGAAGAACAGTAGGCAGTCGGCAGAAGGGGAGGGTAGTCCAAAATCCAAAATCTAAAATCCAAAATCGCCCTAGCCCCCCAGTCCCCAGTCCCTAGCCCCTAGCAGGATGCTGAAAAACCCGCCTCGCCTGTCATTCCGAGGAGTCCCGATCCGATCGGGACGACGAGGAATCTCGCACTGCGTTGAAAATACTCAGAGCGAGATTCCTCGCTTCGCTCGGAATGACAGCTTGGAGGGGTTATTCCGCAGCCTGCTAGCCCCTAGTCCCCGGCAAGGACCTTCTGTCTCTTGCTATTTCTTAGGGAAAGAAGTCTCTTATTGGCGGCTCTTTCCCGGCGATAGACCCCCGCTTTCGCGGGGGTGACACGGGTGGAGAGCACGCCCGTCCAGTGCACGTCATTCCCGCGAAAGCGGGAATCCAGGAACGTGGGATATGCGCTATTTGAGGAGAATTACACGCCGGAAGTTCATCCAGGTGACGACTGCTGCCGCCGCCGGGTCAATGGTGTGTTGCACTAACAAGAAAAGTCCGTGGCGGTTTTTTATGATCGAGGAAGGGCAGACGGTGGCCGCGATTTGCGAGCGCATAATTCCTGCCGATCAAGATCCGGGGGCGACGGAGGCTGGCGTGGTGAATTTCATTGACCTGCAGCTCATGGGTCCCTACAAGCGCCACCGTGCCAGCTACCGTCAGGGCATTAGTGGCGTCGAGCAAGCGAGCTTCAAGATGTTTGGACATCGGTTCACGGAGTTGGGCCCGGAAAGTCAAGACGAGGTCTTGAAGGCGCTCGAAGCGGGCGGGGCGGCGGGAGAAGCCCGGAAAGGTCTCTCATCGAAAGTTTTCTTCTCCCTCATTCTCAGCCATACGATGCAAGGCTTCTACGGGGACCCTCGGCACGGTGGAAACCGCGAGCGAGTGAGCTGGAAAATGCTGGGTTTGCCTTACCCGCCTATTCGCGGACGCCTGCACTACGATTTGACGAAACCCGAGAAGTCGCAACCCAGCTAGAGGCACGGCGGCATCCGGCAGCGTCGCGAGTCGCTGGTCAAGTCCCAGACCAGCCTCAAAAAGGGCGACTGCAAGCGCTTGGAATCCAATCCAAGCCCTTAGGACAGACGGACCAAATGGCGCTGAGACATGTCAATGCGGTGGTGGTGGGGGCGGGCGCCGGGGGCGGCATTGTGGCGAAAGAGCTTGCCGAAGCGGGGTTGAGCGTGGTGCTGCTGGAGCGCGGGAAGTGGTACTCGGCGTTCGACTGCCGCAAAGATGATCTCCGCAATCAGCGCACTTCAGTGCTCGGTTGTGGCTTCGGCCCCGACGACGAGCGCTACCGTCGCGTGGTAGTGGATGCCCAGGGCAATGAGCGGTCCGTATTGCCGAGCGAAGGTGTATACGGCAATAACGCCGCTTGCGTGGGTGGTGGTACGTTCAGCTATGGAGCGATGGCATGGCGTTTCATGGAGAAAGACTTCCGCATGCGCTCCACCTATGGCGCTGTCGAGGGTAGTACGCTGGAAGACTGGCCCATCAGTTACGCGGACCTCGAGCCACACTATGAGAAAGCCGAATGGGAAATCGGGGTTTCAGGAGATGACTCCAGGAACCCCTTCCACGCCCCACGCAAAAAGCCCTTGCCGATGCCTCCTCATCCGCCCGGGCGCGAACACGAGATTTTGAGACCGGCAGCCGAGCGGCTGGGCCTGCATCCTTTTGACATCCCCATGCTGCGGAACACGGTGCCTTACAACGGCCGGCCGGCGTGCATGCGCTGCCGTTGGTGTGTGGGATTTGCCTGCGAGGTCGACGCGAAGAACGGCACCCACAACACCGCGATCCCCAAGGCGCTCGCCAGCGGAAACTGTGTGCTGCGCGCCGAGTGCGTGGCGAAGGAGATTCTAACTGACGACCGTGGGCGGGTTAGGGGCGTGGCCTACTTCGACTCCCAAGATGGACTCCAGGTACAGTCCGCAGACTTGGTTGTAGTGTCCTGCTCGGCTACAGAAACTGCGCGTCTTCTCCTTAATTCCAGGAGCAAGCTGTTTCCTAATGGCCTCGGGAACCGCTACGACTGGGTGGGAAGGAATCTCCAGGGACATGGCTATGCGGGCGCTTATGGGCTGTTTGATTATGACGTGTACGACGACATTGGTCCGGGCGCCTCCATCGCCATCTCTGATTTCAACCACGGAAACCCCGGCTTGGTGGGCGGTGGTGTTCTTTGCAATGAATTCATCCGCTTGCCTTACCAGTTTTCCTCCATGATTCCACCCACCCTGCCAGGCTGGGGAAGGGCCCATAAAGACTTCATGCGCCAGGCGTACCGGCGGTGCATCATCGTCATGGGCCCAGCGCAGGAGATGCCGGTCTTTGAAGCAAGGGTTCAAGTGGACGCGCGCGTCAAGGACAACTGGGGAATACCGGTAGCGCGTCTCTCCGGATCAAACCACCCGCACACCCGGGAAGTCGCAAGATTCCTCGCCTCCAAATCTGAGGCTTGGCTCAAGGAGGCGGGAGCAATCACCACCTGGCAGAAGGCCCCGCCAGTGGGCCTGAGCGGAGGGCAGCATCAGGCTGGAACTTGCAGAATGGGCAACGACCCTAAAACCTCGGTGGTCAACAGGCACTGCCAGGTGCATGACGTGGATAATCTGTTTGTCGTGGATGGCAGCGTTCACGTTACGAATGGGGGTTTCAATCCGGTGCTCACTATTATGGCTATAGCCTACTACGCCTCCGCTCATCTGGTGGAAGGATGGAAAGGCACGCGATTCCGCGGCTGAGGTGTGGCTCGGATTCTGGCTTTGCTCCCCGTAAGGGGAGCACTTTGAGTAGCCGTGGGTGAAACCCACGGATAGGAACGCATCAAGCGAGATCCGGCCCTGAAGGGGCCGAACAGCCTTGGACAACCCCTTGCGGGGTTGGGCATCATTTTGGGCAACCGTCCACCGTGGGCTTGCACCCACGGCTACTCACGGTCCACCGCTTCACGGTGGGAACATGCTCGTGGGTCTGAGGCGAGGCCTCGTTAGCTAATGTCAACTGAACCGCACCCACCACGCTTTCGCAAACTGCTTCTGATTGGAGTGTTAGTTGCTCTTCTCATCCTTCCGGGTGGGAGCCTTTACTACGAATATTCCCAAGGGAAGGCCTGCGCCCGTTGCCATGAAATCTGGCAGCCCTATACGGATTGGCACACCTCCGCGCATCGAAATGTTCCATGCTCTGCCTGCCACGGGGATGTGTTCACGCTGGAAACGAGATTCCAT